>RCUM01000636.1_pt1 | contig 18589 bp, 15 predicted proteins | sample 2166141 | NCBI WGS metagenome assembly RCUM01 (sample SAMN09932756, study PRJNA488358) | compost metagenome | isolation source: compost soil in crotonic acid-enriched | place: Germany: Experimental Botanical Garden
GCATGAGCAGGTTCAGAAGAGCTGATTCAGGACCCAGTACAAACTTCCCGCCAGCAACATCGCCGCCGGCAGTGTCAGCACCCAGGCCATCAGCAGATTGATCAGCGTGCGTTTTTGAATCCCCGAGCCATTGGCCACCATGGTTCCGGCAACGCCCGAGCTCAGCACGTGGGTGGTCGACACCGGCAGCCCGAACATGTCCGCCGCGCCAATGGTGCACATCGCGACCACTTCGGCCGACGCCCCTTGGGCATAGCTGAGGTGGGTCTTGCCGATCTTCTCGCCCACCGTCACCACGATGCGCCGCCAGCCGACCATGGTGCCCAGTCCCAGGGCGATGGCCACGGCGACCTTGACCCACAGCGGGATGTAGCGCGTGGCGTCGTCCAGTTGGGTCTTGAACAGCTGCACATGGCTGCGGGTGTCGGCGTCGAAAGCCGCCAACTGGTGCTTGTCGATCAAGCGGATGGCTTCGCTGGTGAGGTACATGTCGTTGCGCACGTTGGCCATGGCTTCGGCTGGCACGCGTTTGAGCGACCCGTAGCCCTTGACCTCTTCGCCGATCATCCCGGTCAGCGCCGCCAAGGCCGGGACCAGCTGTGGGCTGGGCTTGGGCTCGGCGATGAACGCGGTCAGGGTCTGGCGTGGGTCTGCCGGTGGCGCTAACGGGTCGCTGCGCACCAGCGCCTGGCGGGTCACCTCGGCGACTGCCGAGAATTGCAGCGCCTGCTCGCTGGGCATGGTCTTGTTCAGGGCATAGGCCATCGGTAGGGTGCCGACCAGGATCAGCATGATCAGGCCCATGCCTTTCTGGCCGTCGTTGGAGCCATGGGCGAAGGACACACCGGTGCAGGTCAGGATCAACACCCCGCGGATCCACCACGGCGGTGGCGTCTGGCCTTGCGGCGCCTGGTACAACTCTTTGCGCTTGACCAGCGCGCGCAGCGCCAGCAACAGCAGGGCGGCGCAGGCGAAGCCGATCAAGGGCGAGAACAGCAAGGCATAGCCGACCTTGCTGGCCTGGCTCCAGTCCACGCCGCTGGTGCCGTCACGTCCGTGCATCAGTGCGTTGGCCACGCCCACGCCGATGATCGAGCCGATCAGGGTATGCGAGGACGACGCCGGCAACCCCAGCCACCAGGTGCCCAGGTTCCAGATGATCGCTGCCAGCAGCAAGGCGAAGACCATGGCAAACCCGGCCGATGATCCCACCTGGAGAATCAGCTCCACGGGTAACAGGGCAATGATGCCGAACGCCACCGCGCCACTGGAAAGCAGTACGCCGAGGAAGTTGCACAGCCCCGACCAGACCACCGCCACCGGCGCGGGCAAGGAATGGGTATAGATCACCGTGGCCACGGCGTTGGCGGTGTCGTGGAAACCGTTGACGAACTCGAAGCCCAAGGCGATCAGCAAGGCCAGGCCCAACAGCAGGAAGGGGGTGGCGGTGGTGATCACCGTGCCGCTGGCGCTGACGTCCTGTTTCAGGCTCCAGGCGGTGTAGGCGATGCCGGCCAGCAGCAGGCCGAAGAACAGCACGAGGGTGGCACGTCCCGGCTTGTGCGACAGCTGCGGGCGGGAATCGCGTTGGACCAGTTCGGGCTGGCTGGCCAGTGACGGGGTTGCCATGGGGGCTCCGGTTGGCGTCGGGCGAAGGTGCCGAAGGCTGTGAGCATAGAAACAATCCGTTACTGGCACGTGACCTCGGTCAATGAATTGCCTAGGCTCAAGACGGACGGTAAGAGCAGGAGCAACCCATGATTCGCTGCAAGCGTGTCTACGCTGCGGTCGAGGACAGTGACGGCCAGCGCGTGCTGGTCGACCGCCTGTGGCCGCGCAACATTCGCAAGGATGCGCTGCGCGGGCAGTGGTTGCGTGAGGTGGCGCCGTCGGCTGAGTTGCGCAAGGCGTTCCATCAGGGTGAGGTGGATTTTGCCGGTTTTACCCGGCGCTACCAGCAGGAGCTGGCGGCGCATCCCGAGCATTGGTATCCGCTGCTGGACTTGGCGGCGAAGGGCGACTTGACCCTGCTGTATGCGGGCAAGGACACCGTGCACAACAACGCCCAGGTGCTGGCCGAGTGGCTGGAAGATGAACTGGACCGACGCGGGCCGAGCAGTTCACCGGTGTGCTATGCCACGTGAGCGGTGCACAATGGCGGCATGAAACTTCTGCCAGCCACCGACGACTGCGACCGTAACTTTGCCCGTGACCTGACACGGCGGGCCATGCTGGGCTATTACCGCGAGTTCGATCTGCTGTGGATCGACGACGCGTTCGATCAGGCCTGGGATTGGCGCGAGCAATGGCGGGTGGTGGAGGGCGAGGCGGTGGTGGGGTTCTGTAGCCTCAGCCAGGATCGCCAGGCGTTGTTCATCCGCGAACTGCATTTGCTGCCGGCGTACCGAGGGCGCGGTATCGGCGGTCAGGTGCTTGAGGAGTTGGCACTGTGGGCGGCGCAGCGGCGCCTGCCGTTGTTGCGCTTGATGGTGTTCAAGAGCAACCCGGCGCGGCTGCTTTACCGGCGGCATGGGTTTGTCGAGATGGGCGAGGATGAGTGTTTCGTGCGCATGCAGCGGGTGGTTGGATGAGGTGAGCACTTGCTAGCTGGCTAGCGCGAGTTGGCAGAGGCTGAATAACAAGGCGGTCGCGCGCCGATATCACAGGCGAGACTGGCCCGTAACAAATGTGGGAGCCGGCTTGCCGGCGATGCGCCGCGCGGGCGGCGCTCGATCTCACAGGCGCTGAAAATCGTCTGGCATACCCCATCAGCTCAAATGCATTTCACCGCTGTAACACCCGCACTGTCCCCCCCTGACGCACCGTCGCCTCCAGCAGCTGGCCTTGCAACGGCAACAAATCACCGATCAACAGGTTCTGCAGTAACGGCTTGCCATCGAACGAATTCCCCCCGAGCAGTACATCGCGCATCCCTTCGACCCGCACCAGCGCCTTGCCAACCCGCCCCAGCCGATTACCGCTGATCACCAACGGCCCCGCCAACGGCGCGCTGTTACGCAAGCTGAACGCATACTCCGGCGTATTGCCGATACGGTTATCGAGCAGCGCCACAGCGCCCACTTCGCTGGCGTCCACGGCACTGCCATGGCTACTGGCCAGCAGGTTGTCGTCGATCACCAGCGGCGCAGTCGGGGTAGGGGCCAGGTTGCGCAACTGGATGCCATTGCCACGGCTGTCACCGATGCGATTACCGGCCAGCAACACCGCCCCCTGTTGCTCACTGACCTCGATCGCCGCCTTCTGCGCCCCGAGGATCAGGTTGCCTTCGACCCGCGCCCGGGTCTGGCCACGCAGGCGCACGCCACTGTTGTTGTCGATGCCGCGCAGCTGGTTGCCTTGCAGGTTCACCTGACTGTCACGCACATCGATGGCGTACTGCTGCGACTGCTCGAAAGCGCTGCCGACGATGGTCGCCTGGCTGTGCTGCAGCTCCACCGCACTGGACATCTCGCTGAACTGGCTGGCACGGATCAGCACCGTCGCCGGGCGGGTACTGCTCGCTTGCTGGGTACTCAGTGCGGTGGTCAGGCCGCGCGACAGGTTGGCGTTGTAGCCCAGTCGCTTGAAGGTCGAGCCGATCAGCTGGGTGTGGCTGCCCGCCCAGGCCACCACGAACGGCCGCCAGGCGCGGTCGGTGTTGCCCGGTTTGTCCCCGGCCATGCTCTGCAGGCTGGACTGGTTCAGCCCCAGCCAACCCTGGTTGATCAGGGCTGTGCCGGAGAAGCTGGAGAGGTACAGGCTGGTACCTTCCAGAACCAACCCCGCATCGGCACCGATCATCAGCGGATAGCTGAGCAGGTAGCCGTCCTTGTAGCGTTTGAGGACGCGCGCATCATTCAGCGCATCGTGCAGTTGCGCCAGGGTAATGCTGCCGCCACGCAGCATCACCACCTGCGGGTGATGCGCCTGGTAGCCGGCGACAGCGCGGAACAGACCGTTGTTGACGAACGGCTCGAACGGCCAGCTGCCGGCCTGGGACGAAAACATCGGCTGCAGGCTGACGCTGGCCCGGCCCGCCGGTTTCGCGCGCTCGGCCTGGTCGAAGGTCACGGCCTGGCGCACTTGCTGGCGCAGTTGATCGACCTGAAGCTGGCGCTGTTCCTGGGTCAGCGCCTGCAGCGTCTGGTTGGCGGGCAGCGCCTGGCTGGCGGCCTGGGCGTTGCCTGCCAGCAGCAGCGCGGCCAGGCAGGTGAGGGAAAAGCGGGTGAGGGGGGCCATGGTCAGGTCCTTGATCCGGGCAAAGAGGGGTAGAACGGCTTGAGCGGGCCGCCGATCTGGCTGTAGTTGTCCACCTCGCCGTCTTCGCTGTCGTACAGCTTGCGCGCCAGGGCGTGGTTCGGGTTGCGCTGCAGGAAGGGGATCAGCCAGGCCAGCTTGTAGGGCGCCACGTCTTGCTGCGGCTGGCCCTTGAGTTCGGGCAGCGCGTCCGGGTCGAGCACGCTGCGCGCGGCGAAGTTGGCCAGCAGGTCGAGGGTCTGCTGGTCTTCGACGCTCCACGGCAAGCCATTGGCCCGCGCCGATTCGGCCAGCAACACCAGCGGCACCAGGGCGTACTGGCTGTAGGTGGCGGCCAGCTTGCTGCGCGCCACTTCCAGCGGCAGGTAGGCATAGCTGCCGTCGCTGCTGCGCACCGCCTGGGCCAGGCCCCGGCGCAGGTTGCCGTCGGCCCACTGGATGAAGTCGTCACGGCCGACCAGCATGCCGGTGGCCGCTACCGCCCAGGCGGCCCAGTAGTCGTGGTTGTTGAAGTAGCCGAAGCCGGCAGCGCGGCGCGGCTCGTACTCGGCGATGACCAACTCGCCCAGGCGGGTGAACCAGGCTTTCTGCGCGGCGCTCAACTGCACCTTGCCAGCGCTGGCCGACTGCGTCAGCAGCACGCTGCCGGCCATCGCCGCCACCGCCCATTTGCGCGCGGCGATGCCGGTGCTGCTGGCATCGGGGTTGAGCAATGCACCGGCTTCGGCCCACTGCTGCAGCCACTGGTCCTGGCAGGCCAGGGCCATGTTGGCGTCCTGCGGTTTTTTCGCGCGCTGGAAGCGCTTGCTGGCGTAGATCAACCCGCCGACGAACTGCTTGACCTGCTTGCCGATGCGTTCACTGTCGGCATCCGGGGTGCGGCGCAGGGTCGACTTGCTGGCGTCGCGCTGATCGTATTTGCTCTCCAGGCGCAGGCTGCCGGTGTAGGGCGGCGGTGCCTCCTTGCTGCAGTCCAGCGTGCGGTAGTCGGCGACCATGGCCGCTTGCGCGGTGGCGCGCGGCGGCCACAGCGACTCGGCGGCGTGGCTGTGGCCAGTGGCGAACGCCACGGCCACGGCCAACAGGCTTGCAGGCTTCACAGACATAAGCGGGTTTCCACGTCGGTGGCCGCAGTGCCGGCCTTGGTCGGTTCGAGGAACACCGAGAGCAGGTTGGCACCGGCGAAGGCCGGGTCCTTGCTCAGCTCCAGGTAGTACTGGCCGCCGGTCACCGCCGCCTCACGGCGGAACCACACCTTGTCGCGGGCACCGTTGTCGTAATAGACGATGATGTAGAAGTCCTTGACGTTCTTGTCGCTCAGGCGAATGTCGAGGAAACCCTTCGAGCCGCTCAGCGACTGCCGCGCGCTGCCGGCGTTGCTGAGCAGTTCGATGCGTTCGCCCACCTTCAGCGCCGGGCGCTGCAGCTTGCTGCCCAGGACTTCTTGCGAGGCCTGGCACCCGCCTTGAACCGCAGGCAGCAACTGGCGGTACATCAGCGGCGAGTCGAGCCGGTAGTTGGCCGGCAGCTCCCAGACAATCAGCTTGGGCGGTGCCTCAGGCTTGTAGTCGCTCGACAGCAGGTACTCCAGCAGCGAGCCGTCCTCACCTACGCCCGGCATGGCGTAGTTGAGCACGTCCACGCCCAGGTACTGTTTGAGGTAGCCGTCGAAGTTGAACTGCTTGCTCTCGTCCTCACGCGCCGCCGCATTACTGTCGCCGACCAGGATCACTTGCGGGTCCGGCGCATCTTCGAACAAGGCATCGGCGCTGTTGGCCACCGGGATGGTCTGGTAGCCGCGCACGTACTGGAAACCGTAGTTGTTGCCGCACAGGTAGCTCATCGCCAGGTTCAGGGTGCCGTCCTTGGGCACCATGACGCCGGGCTCGGTGCGGTATTCCTTCTTGGTCAGCCCGGCATAGAACGGCTGGCGGCGGATCTCCTCGGCCATCAGCTTCGCGGTGGCCTCGGCCCCGGTCGGCGTCCAGTGGTGATCGCGGCGGAAGAAGAACTCGCCCTTGGGCGGTTGCTGCACCAGCTGCATCATCGGCGCCACCACGGCGCCGCCTTGGCGCAGCTGGCCCAGGTAAGCGTTGAGATTGCTGCTGGCGCGGGCATAGTCGAAGCCGTGTGTCTGACCGTCCTGCAGCTTGTCGCGGTGCATCAGGCCGCGCGTCGGCTGAATCGCCATGGCCACGTGAATACCCTGGCGCGCGAACGCCTGCATCAGGCGGGCGAACTCCGGACGCATGGGCGCGGGAATGCCGAACTCGTTGGTCAGGTCGACGGCCGAGCGGAACAGCCAGCGGTCCTTGCCGGGCACGATCTCACGCATCAGCTTCATGCGCCCTTCGGCATAGCGCTGCGGGTCGCTCAGCGCCGGGCAGACCATGCACTGCAGGTTTTCGCAGCCAGGCTTGGCCGCCGTGGCCGGTTCGGCGGCCTGTACGGGCTGGCTGAGCAGCATCAAGGCGGCGCTCAGGGCTGCGCTCTGGGCTGCTCTAGTAACGAGGGTCTTCATGTGCCATTCATCCTTGCAGCAGCGTGTCACTCGGTCGGGTCGATGCCGTTGGCCTGGGTCATGCTGCGGTAGCCTGCGCCCTGGGGCAGCAGCACGTAGCTGTACGAACGGCCTTTCTTGAGGAACTGCTCGTCAAAGCTCGCCACCTTCTGGTCGGCGACGTAGGCGGCAAAGCCGAGCTTGATCTCGTTGACCTTGCGGCTGCCGGTCTGGTCCTTGCCCAAGGCAGGCACCACCTCGTGCTTGCCGTCCGCGCTCTTGAGCGCCGCTTGCGCCGGCGTGAAGTTGTAGAAGGCAATCTGCGCTTTCTTCGGTTCGACCACGTACTCATCGCTGATCAGGGTCAGTTGCTTGCCGTCGTAGACCACGGTGCTGGCGGCGTCGGCCTTGAGCTGCGGCTCGATGGCGGTGCCGCCCACGGCGATCTTGTGGGCGCCGGCCGGGGTGAAGCGGTAGCCGCTGAGCTGGCCGGCGGCGACTTTCTGCGGGTTGACCTTGCCACTGAGGGTCACGTCGATGCTGCTGTCCGACAGGTTGAGCACGCGGACGAACGCCGAGTTGGCCGGGGCGACGGCGTCGTAGAGGTCGGCGTTGCCTTCGGCGGCCAGCGCCAGGTGGCTGGCGGTGGTCAGGGCAATAGCAGTGAACAGGTGCGAAAGTTTCATCGGGTTCTCCATGATGAGTCAGAAATGCTGGGGCTGAGCGCTACGGCTGAGTGAGCCGGGGCGGTGGGCAAGCAGAGTGCGCAGGGGGAATTCCCAGACCACGGTGTCGATCTGCGCGTTGGCCAACTGGTCGCTGGCCAAAAACTGGTTCATCGCCTCGAAGGGACCTCGGGCCTCCACGGCAACGCTCAGCAAGTCGCGGTTTAGCGCTTCCTTGAGGAAGCCGACGAAGTTCCAGTCGTCGATCTTGCTGTAGCTGGTGCCGACCAGCAGCAGGCTCTGGTCTTCCTCGGCGAACAGGTCGTCGGTGCTCTGTTCGGCCTTGAGCGTCTCGTACAGGGCAATCGGGTTGGGGCCGAACTGTGGCGCCAGGCGGGCGTGGTCGAACTGGATGTAGTTCATCAGGTCGCCCTTGACGCTCTTCTCCCCGGCCTTGTGCGACACGTACACCTGGTCACCCAGCAGTTGCGGACGCTGGCGCGCCAGCTCGTAGGCCGACAGCCGTGCGCCCTCGGGGCTCCAATGGGTGTCGGACTTGAGGAACAGCTGCGGCCCCGACAGGTTGTCGAGGAACGCCGCGCGCAGCGGTACCACGTCCAGCTTGCGCGCTTGCAGCTCGCCGACGAAGCGGTCGTAGAGGCTGCTCACCCGTGGGTCGAAACGGTGCTGGGCGTGCGCGGCGTAGACGTCCAGCTTCATCGGCAGTGGCAGGATCACCAACTGCTTGCCGTGCGCGGCCAGCTGCGCCTGGACCTTGCCGATCTGCTCCAGCTGGCTTGTCAGGTTGGCGTCCAGGTCTTTGGGCACGCGGTACTCCTGGCTGGTATAGAGCCAGCCGTCCTTGCCCAGCACCACGCCCTTGGTGCCTTCGTCGAACAGGTGGAACTGGGCATCGGCCCACAGCTCCACCGACGGCGCACGCAGGAAGAAGCGTTTGTCATAGACCTGCTCGAACTTGCGCAGCAGCTTGCCGTCGACGAACAGGTTCCACGCATCGCTCTGGGTGCGGGCGAAGCTGAACACCGGCGGCAGCGAGTAGACGAACATCGCTGCCAGTACGACCGCGAAGAGGATGCCATTGGCCTTGCTGGCCGTATTCATCACCGGATACATGGCCGTCTCCTAGAACTGGAAATACAGGAAGGGCGAGAACGAGTTGGCCGCCAGGCTGCTCAGCGCCAGCAGGAAGCCGCTCCACAACAACACGCTGTGCAGCACGCCGACGTGGCGCATGAAGTAACCCTCTTTGTTGCCGGCGTAGAAACGCACGTTGTTGATCCCGGCCAGCACTAGCCAGGCCAGTGCCACCAGGGCGAAGGCCATGGCCATCTTCGATGCGCCGAGCACGTACAGCTCCAGCGAGCCGAAGCCGTTGAAGCCGAACAGCGCCTGGTAGATGTCGATGCTGTGGCGCAGGTCCATGGTGAAGAACAGCGGCATGCTCAGCACGATCAGCAGGCCGGTGCGCAGGTTGCGGCCCAGGTGGTACGGCGTGGTGACCTTGGTGGCCAGGTTGAACTTGCGTTCGAGCACCATGCCGACGCCGAAGAACAGGCCCCAGCAGATGAAGGCGAAACTCGCCCCGTGCCACAGGCCCGACAGCAGCATGGTCCAGATCAAGGCGGGCAGGGCACCGGCCACGCGCTTGCGTACCAGCGGCATGTACACGTAGTCGCGCAGGAAGTGCGCCAGGGTCATGTGCCAGCGCGACCAGAACTCGGTGATGCTCTGCGACACATACGGCTGGTTGAAGTTTTCCGGGAAGCGGAAGCCCATCATCAACGCCAGGCCCAGCGCCATGTGGCTGTAGCCGGCGAAGTCGAAGTACAGCTGCAGGGTCGAGATCACCAGGCCGAACCAGGCGTCGCTGAACTGCAGCGCGCCTTCGCTGACGAACAGCACGTTGATCGGTGCCAGGCGGTCGGCGATCAGCACCTTCATGATGAACCCGAGCATGAAACGGCACACGCCCAGCGAGAACAGCTCCAGCGAGTGGGTGCGTTCACGCAGCTGCGGCGCCAGCTGGCTGTAGCGCAGGATCGGCCCTGCCACCAGGTGCGGGAACAGCGCGACGAAGGCGGCGAAGTCGATGAAGCTGCGGGTCGGCGTGGCGTCCTTGCGGTAGATGTCGACGATGTAGCTCAGGGCGTGGAACACGTAGAACGAAATCCCCAGCGGCAGGAAGATGTTCTCCAGGGTCCAGGTGTTGATGCCCAATGGCTCCAGCAGCATGGCCAGCACTTCGGCGCCGAAGTTGGCGTACTTGAAGTAGCCCAGGGTCGACAGGTTGCCGAACACGCCGATCCACAGCAGGCGCAAGGCCCAGCGCTTGTCGCCGGCATCCAGGCGCGCCTTGATGCGCAGGCCGAACCAGTAGTTCCAGTAGGTGATGCCGACGAACAGCAAGAGGAAGTCGGGCCGCCACCAGGCATAGAAGATGTAGCTGGCGGCCACGATCACCGTAGAGCGCCACTGCGCCTTGGCCAGAAAGTACACGGCCAGGAACAGCGGCAGGTAGAGGAACAGGAACACGTTGGAGGCGAAGATCATGGTACTGCCCGTCCTTAGTAGCTGATGACCACGCCGACGCTCAGCTGGTAGTCGTCGCCGGTTTCCAATGCACTGCCGGCATTGAGGTAACTGGCGCTGACCAGCGCGTTGACATCCAGGTGCTTGCCATCGAGTGCCAGGGGAAACATCTTCCAGTAGTAATTGACGTCGAGCATCTGCCCGACATTGCGTCCATTGCCGTTGCTGCCCTGGGCGATGGCGCGGTTGCGTTCGGCGCGCTGGTCGCCGTTCATGCGCACCGGCAGGGTGCCGTCGGCATCGCGCAGGTTGAGCTGGGTCACGCGCAGGTCGAGGGCGCTGCGCGGCGTCGGGCGGGTCTCCAGGGCGAAGCCGTAGTAGCTCAGGTTGCGCAGGTCGAGGGCGACGAACGAGCTGGTCAGGCGGGTGCTGTACGAGCCGCTGCGGGTGATGCGGTCGGACTGGATGGCGTTGAGGCGAAAGCCATCGTTCTCGTCGCTGGGTTTGTCGGTGAGGCCGCCGCGCAAGGCCAGGCGCGGTGTCCAGGGCAGCGTGTCGAAGCGCTTGCCGACTTCCGCCAGGGCCGCCCAGCCTTTGCTGTCGTGGCCGGTGGTGGTCACGCCGTTGCCGTCGGTGTTGTCCATCTTGCCGTCCAGTGCCGCCACTTCCAGGTGGTAGTCGCTGAGCACCGGGTAGGCCAGGTTGTCGCCCTTGAAGAACAGCCCGTAGCGCACGCCCTTGAAGTCGTAGCGGTCGTCGGCGTCGTGGCCGCTGTGGTCGTTCTCGTGCATCAGGCGCACCCCGGCCTGGTGGTTCGGGCTCCAGCGGTAGGCGTACTGGCCCATCACGTAGGTGGTGCGCTCCTCGCTGTCGGCCAGGGTGTTGACGTCGGTGTTGTAGTTGTGGAACTTCTGGCCCACCGCGATGAACGCGTCGGAGAAGGTGTCCTGATAGTTGAAGCGCAGCGACTCGAGGCTGTCATCCCACCAGATGCCGTAGGCGTCATTGAAGCGCTGGCGCCCGAGCGAGGCCGAGAAGCGCGGGTCGTCGCCGATCAGGTTGCGTTTGACGTACAGCTCGCGCAGCTCGGCGTACCAGCCCTCGGCCTGTTCGCGTTCGGTGTTGTTGGTCGACTCATTGGCCAGGTTGCTCGACTGGCTGGAGTCGTAGTTCAGCCACAGGCGGCCGTAGACCATCCACTTGGCCCAGCGTTTTTCCGGCGAGTACCAGGCGAACGACGGCTCGTAGCGCAGGCTGTAGAACATCTCGCGGTCGCTGCCGACCTGGGAGTCCTCGGGGCCGTAGCCGGTCTGCACGGTGAGCTTGTTGAAGAACTCCGAGGTGATCACAGGCTCGCTGCCGTCGCCGGCGGCGACGCGCACCGGCTCGTTGCTGTCGGCCTCGGGGCCGGTGATTTCTTCCGCGGCCAGGGCGGCTGGCAGCGGCGCCAGCGCGAGCAGGGCGCCGAACAGGGGGTGATGGGCTTTCACAGGGTGGCCTCCTTCAACAGTCCATTGCGTGCGGCCAGGGCACGCTCGATGTCATCCTTGGGCAGGGTTTTTTCCAGTCGCCTGAGCAGGCCACGGGCGCGGGTTTCACCCAGGTCGAAGGCCACCTTGGCGTAGGTGTAGGCCTTGACCGGGTCATGGCAGATGGCGCGACCCCGCGAATAGAGAGTGGCCATGCGGTACCAGGCCGCGGTCGAACCCTGGTCGGCCTGCTCCTGCCAGATGGCCAGCGCGCGTTGCTGGTCCGGCTGGTCGAGCCCGCCCTTGCTGTACAGGTCGCCCAGCAGCAAATGGGCTTCGCGGTAGTGGCTGGCGATCAGCTCGTCGATCAGCGCCTGGGCTTTCTCCGGGTCCAGGGTCAGCCAGTTGTTGACCATGTAGAACGAGGCCTCCAGCGCCTTGCCGCGGGTCGGCTGCTTGGCCCGGACCTGGGCGATCACCGCCTGGACTTCTTCGGCGTTGTGCTCGGTGGGGTTGGAGATCATGAAGTTGGCCTTGGAGATCAGCGCCGGCAGGAAGCCCCGTGCCACGGCGTTGTCCATCCAGCGCTGGACCTCGGCGATCGCCGCCGCGTTGGCTTCGTTGCGGGCTTTGTCGCGGGCCAGTTGCTCGGCCGTTGGTTCGACCTTCGGGCCCATGGCCGCGCTCTGGCGCTGGTCGCGCTCGGCGTCCTGCTCGGCGCGCGCGGTGCTGTGGATGTTGTCCAGCAACGAGCCGATGCGATGGACGATTTCCACCGGCAAGGTGGCCATTTCCGGTTCCAGGCTACGGGCGAAGACGACGAAGGCGGCGTCCTGGTGCTCGCCCAGGAAGCGGTAATAGCGGTCCACACCGCGTGGGTCGACCCGCACGGCCTGCTGGTACCAGCGCTCGGCTTCGCCGCGGTTGCCCTGGCGTTCGGCGACCACCGCGCGGTACAGCTCCGGCCGGCAGTTGAGCAGACAGCTTTGCTCGTACAGCGCCAGCAGCTCGGCCGCCTGGTCGCCGGGGAACAGCTGCGGATAGACCAGGAACACTTCCAGGCTGGTGCTGGTGGTACGCGGGTCAAGGGTGTTGGGGTAGCGGGTCAGGGCCTGAGCTACCCACGCCTGCTGACTGCGCTGCAGGTTCGGCTGGCGGTCGAGAAAGCGCGCCAGCGAGGTCAGCGCCGGGATCTGTCCGTGGCCTTCGGCGAAGGCCTCCTTATACAGGCGGATCACTTCAGCGCGGTTGCCGTTGTCGCTGCTGGCCAGCACGTCGCCGAGCAGTTGCTTGGACGCCAGGTCACCGCGCTCGGCGAGCACGCGCAGGTCGGCGCCGACGTCGGCGCTCGGGTCCTTGTACAGCGCATAGCGGATCTGCTCCAGGCTCTGTACCGCACTGGCGCTGCTGGCCCAGGCAAGGCCCAGGCCGGCCAGCAGCAGGCGGGAGGCGGTCATCGCGTTCATGGCCCGTCCCACCTCGTCAGTTCGCGCTGCCGAACGGCAGGCCCAGGTACAGGTCGACTGCCACGGCTTTCTGGTAGGCCGAGGCTGGCAGCGCGGTGTCCGGCTGGATGGTCAACGCCAGGTTGCGGTTGTACTCGTCGACCCGGGCATCCACCACTTTGCCGGTGTAGTGCTGGTCGAGGCCGAACACCTGCATGTCCACCGAGCGCACACGGTTCACATCGGCCAGTTTGTCGAACGGCACGTTGGCGCGCACGAACAGGCCCTGGTCCTTGGGCAGCAGGTGCATCAGCGGCGCTTCCTTGTAGCCGTAGCCGTCCAGGCGCTGGGTCGGGTAGTAGACCCGGCAGTCGCAGGGGCTGTTGATCACGGTCTCGATGGTGGCGCGGCCGAGCAGGGCCTGCAGGTCACCCGGGGCGAGGTCGGCCACGGCTTTCATGTCGGCGGGGCTGGTGAAGCTGGTGGCCAGTTGCGTGGACACGCTGGCCAGCGGCTGGCCTGTCTTCACTTCGCTGGCACCGGCCGGCAGCAGGTATTTCACATAGCCGTTGTCGGGCATGCTGATCACCTGGGCGTTGGTTGCCACCTGGGCTTGCACGGCCGGGATGCGGAAGAACAGCAGGTAGCCTTTGTAGCCGACGAAGGCCAGCGCGGCGACGCCGGCGGCGCTGTACAGCAGGGTGCCGGTCAGCGCCTTCAGGCGCGCGCCCGGGGTGCGTGCGGTGGCGTACTTGTGCTTGCGTTCCTTGATGTAGTTCTCACGCTGCATCACGTTGAACAGGCCGTTGATGTCGGCGATGTCGCCCGACAGGTAGGCGCTGATCAGGTAGCGCAGGATGTCGCGTTTCTGCGCATCCAGATCGACGAACTGTGCGCCCACGTCGCTGCCCCGCTGGGAGACGATGCGGACCTTGCTGTCGATGTTCAGGTCGACCTGGTTCAGGCGCAGGCGGATCGACGCATCGTACAGCGCACCGATGTTCAGCGGCGCGTCGTGGCGCAGGCCCAGGCCACCCAGCGAGATGTCCTGCAGATCCGTTTCGAAGCCAGGTTGCCCGGCGCTGGACAGGCGCACACGGGCGTTCATCCGGGTGCGCACGTGCTGGCGCTCGTCGACCGCCTCGTGGACGATGTTGGCCGCAGTCTTGCCCGGGGCCGCGGGAATGTTCGTGCTACTCATGTGCAGGCGCCTTTCCTTAACGTTGCGTGAGTTATTGGGTGAGACCGAGGAGAACGGTGATGACCCCGAAGAAGATGGCGATCGAGGAGCACAGCATCGCCTTCGAGGACCAGCGGTTGAGGCGGGCGTCGAAATCGACGCTGCCGGTGGCCAGGGTGGTCTTCTGTCGCGTCCAGCTTTGCTGGTCCATGTGGAACATCGCGTAGACCTTCATCAGCGAACCGACGATCTGGTTGTAATAGAGAACAAAGGGGTACATCGGGCTGACCGGGTGCCCGGCGAACACGAACAGCAGCGTCACCAGGCTGCGCGAGATCAGCACCCAGAACAGGTACACCAGCAGGTACTGGATGCCGAACGCCAGGCCGGCCACCACCGAGGAGGTGAGGCCGATCAGGCAGGTCCACATCGACACGCGCTGGTCGAGCAGCACGTACAGGGTGAACAGGCCCAGGCGGGCGCGGCCGAGCAGGGCGGTGGCGCGGAAGTTCTGCCGCAGCGAGTTGCCGTACCAGCGGAACATCAGCTGGCGGGTGGCGACCCAGAAGCTGTCGCTGGGCGGGTGCTCGACGGTCAGGGTGTGGCTGTCGGGCACGTAGAAGGTGTCCCAGCCTGCACGCATCAGGCTCAGCCAGCTCGACTTGTCGTCGCCGGTGAGGAACTGGAAGTGGCCCAGGCGCCAGTGTTCGAGGAAGTCGGCCTCGACATCACGAATGAACGCCGGGTCGGTCATCACGCTGGCGCGGAAGAACGACAGCCGCCCGGTAAGGGTCAGCACCCGGTGCGACAGGGCCATCGAACACATGTTGATATGGCGCTGGACGAAACGCATCGAGTGCCATTGGCGCATCCAGCGGCTACCTTCGACTTCGCAGAATTCGTTGGTGGTCAGGCCGCCGACATCCGGCAGCACGGCAAACAGTTTGACCGCGCGCTCGACGCAGCCGGGCAGCATCATGGTGTCGCCGTCGACCACCCCGACCACCGCGTCTTCCATCGGCATCTGCCGGGACAGCGCACGGAAGGCATGGGCCAGGCCATCGCGCTTGCCGGTGCCGCGAGCGCGGACGATCACCAGCTTGATGTCGTCGCGGTCCTTGACCTCGTTGCGCATGATGTCCTTGATGAAGGTCTCGTCGCCTTTCTCGACGATCGAGGCAATCACCGTGCACGGCACCTTGAGCCGCTGCACCTCCTGGAACACCGATTGGTAGACCTTGAACGTGGTCAGGGTCGGGATGCGGAAGCTGGTGACCACCATGAACATGTGCGACGGCAGCGCCGCATCGCCCAGGCGATCGACCTGGCGGCGCAGGCGCGGGAACTTCCAGTGCAGGAAGTACATGCCGCGCAGGTAGTGGAGGATGGCATTGCCATAGCGCCACAGGCCCAGCGTGCCGATGATGAAGATGAACAGGTGATGGTTCGGGTCCAGGTACTGCGGCGCGACCATCTCCGACGCCAGCGCGATCAGGCCGGCCAGGCACGCCCAGGCAAAGAAGCTGGCGCCCGCGCGCAGATAGCCTGGTGCCACGAAGGGCTGTTGCTGTCGATCCATGTAGCCTTCACTCCTGTCTTCGGGGGCCCACGCGCCCGCTCGCCCAGTGCGCAGACTGTGGCGAGCGGGACGCTGCGGGGTGCGGCGGCGGTTACCAGCAGATGCCGTGGCGCTGGGTATCGCTGGTGCCGGACATGAAGCCGACCAGGTCGATCACCTGCTTGCCGCTGGCTTCCAGCGCCGCGGCGAAGCGCTCGTCGTTGTTGCCCAGGACGATGACCTCGGCCTCGTTGATCACCTCGTTGAGGTCGCCGTGCAGCAGCGACGACACGTGGGGGATCATCGACTCGATGTACTCGCGGTTGGCCCCGAAGACTCGGGCGTACTCGACGTTGGCGTCATAGATGCGCAACGCATAGCCCTTGCCGATCAGGCGCTCGGCCAGCTCCACCAGCGGGCTTTCGCGCAGGTCGTCGCTGCCGGCCTTGAAGGCCAGGCCGAGCAGGGCGATCTTGCGCTTGCCCTGGCGCTCGATGAGGTCGAACGCGGTCTGCACCTGATTGCGGTTGCTGGCCATGAGCGAGGCCAGCAGCGGGTGCTCGACGTCCAGCTGGCTGGCGCGGTAGGTGAGGGCGCGTACGTCCTTGGGCAGGCAGGAGCCGCCGAAGGCGAAGCCGGGGCGCAGGTAGTAACGCGACAGGTTGAGCTTGAAGTCCTGGCAGACCACATCCATCACTTCGCGGCCATCGACGCCCGAGGCCTTGGCGATGTTGCCGATCTCGTTGGCGAAGCTGACCTTGGTGGCATGCCAGACGTTGCAGGTGTACTTGATCATCTCGGCAAGCTCCACCGACTTGCGGATGATCGGCGCATCAAGGCCGTTGTACAGCGACTCGAGCAGGTCGCCCGACTGGCGGTCCAGCTCACCGATCACGGTCATGGCCGGGAAGTCGTAGTCCTGGATGGCTGTGCTTTCGCGCAGGAACTCGGGGTTGACCGCAACGCCGAAATCGACGCCGGCCTTTTTGCCGGAGGCCTTTTCCAGGATTGGAACTACCACGTTCTTCACCGTGCCGGGGAGGACGGTGCTGCGCACCACCACGGTGTGGCGGCTGGCCTTGTCGCGCAGGGCGCTGCCGATCTCGTTGCACACCGCTTCCATGTACACCAGGTCGAGATCGCCGTTCTTCTTGCTCGGCGTACCGACGCACAGCAGCGACAGGTCGGTGGCGAGGATCGCCGCCTGGACGTCGGTGGTGCCGCGCAGGCGGCCCAGGCGGACGCCGTCGAGCAGCAGTTGCTCCAGGCCCGGTTCGACGATGGGCGACTTGCCCTGGTTGATCAGGTCGATCTTTGCCTGGGAGATGTCCACCCCCAGCACGTGATGGCCGCGAGACGAAAGGCAACCCGCGCAGACCGCGCCTACATAGCCAAGTCCAAAGATACTGATGTTCATAGATCCCTCTCTCCAGGCGCGGCAAAGCCGGCCGAGATTTAACAGTTCAGAAAGTGTCGAATGGCAGACGCGCAGAACTAAGCCGCGCTCGGAAGTGGCGTAACAGGCTGTTTCTTAGTGGTCTCATTACATCCTAAAGGCGTTTTTATTTGGCTCGCAAGCGTTGATGTCCGTGAACTCTGAAATAACTTAAAACATTACTGTTAAAGTTAAAAAACCGTTATAAATCAATAGGTTAAAGTTTGATATTAGTTCGGCGTCAAAAAAATGATTGTCGTAATGGCGGCGATAAAGTGGCGCCAAATGGGTGGCATGCTTGCGTTTCTAACCAGGTGACGGGTGATTGTCGTTTGGTTTTTGGCGGTGGCTGCAGGGCGGGGATCTGCAGCGTCCATAAGGAGGTTGAGCGCGTCAGACATCCTGCGAGCACACTCCATTAGTGGCTCAATAGTGGCTTGCAGCGTCACAAGCCGAGCGGCATAGTGACCGACGAGTCTGCAACAGCTCACAAGGTTGTGAGCGATGTTCAACTGGCAGTCAGGGAAAGTAAGGAGAAGCGTCACATGAATGGACTCGGTCCACGGCTTCGCGAAGAGCGTGAACGGCTGGGGATGACCCAACGGGTGTTCGGTGATATCGGCGGTGTCGAACCCAATGCCCAAGGCAAATACGAAAGTGGCGAGCGAACGCCCCGCCTGGATTACCTGGCGGCATTGGCGGCCAGGGGCGTGGATGCACTGTATGTCCTCAGTGGCCTGCGTTCGCCCCTGCCCCTGGAGAACCTGAAGGCCGACGAACACCGTTTGCTGGGCACCTTCCGACGCTTGCCAGCGACCGATCAAGCCGCACTCTGGCACTTGCTCGGACGCCTGTCAGGGGAGGCAGGCCGTACAGAAATGACCACTGCTCAGGCCCATCCGCGTCAGGCGTTTCTTACGGAAGTTTTACGTTAGGTCCGGCATGAAAAATTTTGTTAAGGTGGCGGGATCCAATCGCCCAGTTGACGAGGTGTCTGCTTGATAAGGGTCCTAGTGGTCGACGATCACGATCTGGTGCGAACCGGTATTACACGCATGCTGGCCGATATCGACGGCCTGCAGGTGGTGGGTGAGGCAGATTCGGGTGAGTCGGCGCTCAAGCTGGTGCGCGAGATCAAGCCGGACGTCGTCCTGATGGACGTGAAGATGCCAGGCATCGGCGGCCTGGAAGCCACCCGCAAATTGCTGCGCAGCCATCCGGACATCAAGGTGGTCGCGGTAACCGTGTGCGAGGAAGACCCGTTCCCCACGCGCCTGCTGCAAGCCGGCGCCGCCGGTTACCTGACCAAGGGCGCGGGGCTCGACGAAATGGTCCAGGCCATCCGCCTGGCCTTTGCCGGCCAGCGCTACATCAGCCCGCAGATCGCCCAGCAGTTGGCGCTGAAACCGTTCCAGCCGCAGGGGTCACCGTTCGACACATTGTCGGAGCGGGAAATCCAGATTGCCCTGATGATCGTCGGCTGCCAGAAAGTGCAGATCATCTCCGACAAGTTGTGCCTCTCGCCCAAGA
>RCUM01000640.1_pt1 | contig 18502 bp, 17 predicted proteins | sample 2166141 | NCBI WGS metagenome assembly RCUM01 (sample SAMN09932756, study PRJNA488358) | compost metagenome | isolation source: compost soil in crotonic acid-enriched | place: Germany: Experimental Botanical Garden
CCATTTACCGGCACGCATTAACCTCGCATGCCTTTTTTATTCAGCAAGCCCTGCTTGAAGAGAAAAGCTCGCGCCTTGCGGAACAATTTCGGCAGGCCAAAGAAGAGGCGGAACAAGCCTTGCTGGATAAAAATCAATTTTTAACCACCGCCAGCCATGATTTGCGCCAGCCGGTACACGCGATGGGCTTTCTGATCGAGGCCATCATCCATAAGAATCGCGACGCCACGCTGATCCCTCAGCTGTTGGATCTGCAACAAAGCGTACGGTCCGTGCATCTGATGTTCAACTCCTTGCTCGACCTCAGCAAAATCGAGTCCGGCAACGTCAGTACGGCGACCACCCATGTTGACATTGGAAAACTGCTGGATTCCGTGATTACGCTGTTTCGCGAAGAGGCCAACAGCCGGGCACTATCATTGCGCACATGGCGGCCCAAACGGCGAATTTGCGTGATGGGCGATCAATTGCTGATCCGGCAATCGCTGATCAACCTGATACAAAATGCGCTGCGTTATACGCAAAAAGGCGGCGTATTGATCGCGATCCGTCCACGGGGCGAGGAATGCCTGATCGAAGTGTGGGACACCGGCGTCGGTATCGCCGACGAAGAGAAAGGTAAAATCTTTTCCCCTTATTATCGCCCCGAGCTGGCGTGGAAAATCGACAGCGCCGGCCATGGATTGGGGCTGGCGGTGGTGGCGCGCTGCGCCAAATTGATGAAGGTGAAATACGGCATGCGCTCCATCGAAGGCAAAGGATCGCGTTTCTGGATGCGCTTTGCCCTGTATGCCGGCGAAGAGCATCCGCCGGAAAGCGTTAACAGTTACGCCAACACCGGCGCCCCAACCCGCTATGAGTCATTGAGTGGCGCCTGCCTGGTGGTGGACGATGATCCGCTGGTGACCTCCGCCTGGGAGAGTTTGATGAGCACCTGGGGCATTACCGTGCGCTGTGCGGCTTCCGCAGAGGAGGCTTTTGCGATTATCGACGAAGGCTTCGCGCCTTTCGCCGTGCTGTGCGATCAACGGCTCCGCTCCGGCGAGAGCGGCTTCGATATCTTGAAAGCGCTGTTTGAGCGCCTGCCGGATACCAGCGGCGCCATGGTCAGCGGGGAATTCAACTCGCCGGTTCTGCAAGAGGCCGAGCAGGAAGGCTACCTGGTATTGAGAAAGCCGCTGGAGCCGGCGAAATTGCATGCTTTGTTGAGCCAGTGGGCGAGTAGTTAGCGAACACAGACTGGCCCCCGGCCCCACCGCCAAAACACCTTAAACGCCAAGCCCGCGCAGCAGGCCCTCGAGGTTGCGCTCACCCTCTTTAGTTTGGGCACCGGCCTTAAGCCCACCGCGAATCAGCTGCTCCGCTGCCGGGCGGGCAAACAAACCCGCCCAGGCTTCGTGCTCGTGCTGAAAGCCCGCCCGCAGGTCCGGCGCTGGCATCGCCTGCTTGGCCGCCGCGATAACCCCGGCAGGCAATGCCGCGATGTTACGCGCTAGCCGATCGACGAACTCATCAAGCTCGGCGGCGGGCAATGCGCGATTAATCCAGCCGTAGCGCTCTGCGGTTGCCGCGTCGATAAGATCGGCGCCAAGGATCACTTCAAGCGCGCGGCCGCGCGTCATGCGGCTCGTCAGATATTGGGTCGCGCCGCCGCCGGGCGTAATGCCCATCAAGGCTTCGCACTGGGCAAGCCCCGCCCGCCCTTCCGCGGCGAAGGCCATGTCGGCCGCCGCAACGAACTCTGCGCCGCCGCCGCGCGCCAGCCCGGCCAACTTAACGAGGGTGACTTGCGGTTGGCTGCGCATCAGTTCGCCAAAGGCCTGGAACGGGTTAAGCCCCTCCGGTACGTTGCGCGCCAGTTCATCGAAGGCGTGCGGCTCATCGATTAAGGCCATGTCGACATGCGCAATGAAGAACTCGGGATCCGCACTCTGGAAAACCAGCACGCGCGTGTTCGGATCGTCGCGTACCGAGAGCAATAAACGACTAACTTCCGACATCAGAGCCACATCAAGCACGTTTACCGGCGGATTATCGATAGCGATCGTCAATACGCCATTTGCGTGAGACAGCCTGAGCTTGCTGAAATCTGTATCTGTCATGTCAATGTCCTTTTTGCCTGGGGATAGCGGTGCTGGATTTTCGCGCCGTTTGTCGAATGGTATACTTTGCATACCTGGCGTCAATTACGCACCTTAAGCATCCCAGGGATGCTGGAGAATACCTATGGACAAGACTGACCCGATCTACCGCGCAGACTGCCCGAGCCGCATCGTTCTCGACCAGATCGCCGACAAATGGTCAATGATGGTGCTGGAGGTGCTGCGTGAGCCGCAGCGTTTTAACGCCATCAAGCGCCGCCTGGATGGCGTCACCCAGCGCGTACTGACCCAAACGCTGCGCAAGCTGGAACGCAACGGCATGGTGAAACGCAAGGTGTTGGATGGGCGGGTGCTTGGCGTTGAGTATTCACTGACGCCGCTTGGCGAATCCTTGCAGGGGCCGTTCTCGATACTGTTCAACTGGACGCTGGGGAATATAGCGGCGATTCAGGACTGCCAGCGCAGGTATGATGAGCAGAATACCCAGATTGAAAATTGAGGCCGGTTATTGATAAGGCATCCCCTGCGATCCCTTGAAGGCAAAAATCGTATTTGGGGATGGTCCATTTTATGTCTTCGGCGCCCCGTGCCGGGCGCTTTCCTTGTCGCCGCGGCCGAGCGCCGTGCCCCTACCGGTTGGAAATACCCTGTTCATCAGTCGAATTTGACCAGGTCCTTAAAGATCAGCCGACCCCATTCGTCTCCGCGTGCCTGTACCAGCAGGCCACCTTCAGAAAGCCCGCCAAGCTTGATCGGCGCAAAACCGAGATTTTCCGCGAGACCGCCAATCTCCGCAGCGGCGTCTTCGTCGTCGCTCGCCAGGAACACGACTCTCCTGCCACCCTGTACGGCCGGATCTTGGTCAAGAACGGCGGCGACCAAATGGTTGAAGCCCTTGACCAGTCTTGCACCAGAGAAGGCCTGCGCGACGAACCTGGAAGAAGGCTGTCCGCCCAGTCTCTCTGGGGAAACGCCGTAGGCATTGGTCACATCGACAATGGTCCTCCCCTGCCAGCTGGGAAGCACCTTCGCAACATCCGGGTGCGACTCGAAACGGACAGCCAGGAAGATAATGTCCGCCTTGACGGCGTCCGCCAATGTCGTGGGGATGACTTCGGCGCCGATCGCGGCCGCTTCGGACGCAAAGCTTTTCGGGTCACGCGTGGTGGCCACTGATACTTCAATGCCCTTGCGGGCAAACGCCTTGGCAAGAGCCTGGCCGAGTTTGCCAAAACCGATAATTGCGTAGCTCATATATTTTCCTTGGGTTGACCGAGCCCAAACCGGCTCCGGATATCGAATGGAGCGACCGGCAGGGCGCGGTGTATCAGAGTTGTGCGAGGCCGCCGTCGACGGCGACTTCGCTGGCGGTCATGAAGCTACTGTCCGATGACGCGAGAAATGCGGCCACGGCCCCAATCTCCGCCGGTTCGGCCATGCGCAGGAGCGGAGTCATCGCGGCGAAGAGCTTCTGGCCCTCTTCGCCTAGCGCCTCCTTCGCGAGTTCGGTTGCGGTCGCGCCGGGCGACAGCACGTTTACCCGGATGCCGGTTCCCTTCAGGTCCTCCGCCCAAGTCCGTGCAAGATTGCGCACTGCCGCCTTGCTTGCGCTGTAAGCGCTCATTGCCGGGGCGCCCGTGGTGCCGGCGCTCGATCCGGTCAGGATGATCGAACCGCCCTGTCCCATCAGCGGCAGCGCCTTTTGGACCGTGAAGATCGTACCTTTCACATTGGTGTCGAAGGTTTCATCAATGTGCTCGGCGGTGATCTTGCCAAGCGGAAGCTGGCTTCCCGCCCCAGCATTAGCGAAGACGATGTCGAGGGTTCCGCGCTCGGCCTTCACCGCCGCATAGAGACGGTCGAGGTCGGCCTCATCCGAGACCGACCCCTCCACCGCACGGGCATTGGGCCCGAGGTTGGCGACAGCGGCGTCGAGCGCTTCCTGTCGGCGGCCGAAGATGAATACGAAGGCCCCCTCCTCGATGAAACGCTTTGCTGCGGCGCGGCCGATGCCGGTAGCGCCCCCCGTGATGACTGCAACCTTACCTTCAAGCTTTCCCATGACTTTCTCCTTCGTTATGTCGGACAGCATGTCTGCCCCATGGCAGAAATGTGCGATGTCTTGCCATTCACTGATTCAGGAATCCTGACTTGCGCTATTCGGATCAGTGATCCGAATATATGGATCACCGATCCGATTGTCAAGCTAATGGGAACCTGCGGGCCTCCGTTCCCATTTCTGCAAGGGTGCTGTATCTTATGGACCACTGATCCATTTGAAAGTGGTAACCCATGCGAGCCGACGCCAGAAAAAATTACAATCACCTACTTGCAGTCGCGCGCGACGTCGTCGCCGAGCATGGTGCCGATGCGTCCATGCGGGATATCGCCCGCCGGGCCGAGGTCGGGTTGGCCACGTTGCTTCGCCATTTCCCGACGCGGGAAACCTTGTTCGAAGCGTTGCTGCGCATGAATCTGGAGGCACTGACTCAGAAGGCCGTCGAACTCGAAAAGTCGAGCCCACCTGACGAAGCGCTCGTGTCCTGGTTTCGCGAAGGGGTAGCATTCACTCATAGCTACAGCGGGGTTGTCGCCTTGATGGCAAGCGCCCACGCGGACCCGGAGTCCGCGCTTTACGCCACATGCGCAGCGGTGCACTCGGCGGGTGCGCGCTTATTGCTTCGTGCCCAGTCCGAGGGAACGGCGCGCGCCGATATGGATGGGACCGACCTGTTCGCCCTGATGTCGGCGCTCGCCTGGCTCGACGGCCAACCCGGATTCGCGCCGCGGGCCGATCATCTCTTTAGCATGATCACGAGCGCCATTCTGACAAATCGGCCAGGCAACGCTGCCAATAAGACGACGTAACAGAGTTGGTACATTGCGCAGGATGGCGCCCGCAGGCTACATAAGTATTCGTCCCGTTGACTGGAGCCCCCTCCCTCCGAAAGCCCGCCAAGCGTTACCCGATACAAAAACAAAAAACCCGCAATTACGCGGGTTTAGTTATTTTTGGTGCCTGTCAGTGCCCGCCATTGCCAGCCGCAGGATCATGAGTGTCATACAGGCTCTGCCGACCCATCCCCATCGCACCGATCAACATGCTCGCTGAATCCTCTGTATCGCAATGTATCTGCTCTTGGGCAGATTACACCCTGATGCAATAAGCCTGCTTTATGCAAACAAACCCTATACATAGCCGTGTTCTCCTATAAGCGTTGTCTTGTCATCCCTTTAAAGGAGATACCGCCATGCTACGTAAATTACTGCTGATCCCTCTGCTTATTTTTACCTCTGCAACCTGCGCCTGGTCGGAAGGCCTGACCGGGCGCAGTGCTGCCGACGTTGTCGGCCTCGCGGCCGTCGCCCCACTCGAACACCCCCAACCGCCGGCAAAGCTGATTGTCGACGCGCCGCTGGCCGGCCCGCTGCGCAAGGGCGCCGTTTTTATTCAATACCGGGCGGAGAACCTGCGCATCGAACCGGTTTTCGGGCCTGAAGCGCTCAAGGTCACACCGCGTATCGGCCATATTCACGTCGTCCTGGATGACAATCCCTGGCATTGGGCGGATGCCAGCGGCGAGCCGGTGATTCTGGTTGGGCTGCCCGCAGGCAAACATAAAGTGACGATCATCCTTGCCGACCCTAGGCACCAACCTCTCGACAGCAAAACCGTGGAATTTACCGTGCCGCCCCATGCGGCCGCTCCGCATGCCATGCATTAAGCGACGCGCAGACATTAACGCTCAGGTGAAATATGAAAAAGTTACCTAACGATTTACCCGATGAATCACGCCGCCGTTTACTGATTGCGTCGGCCGCAGGCATAGCAGCGATGGGCCTGCTCGATAACGCGATGGCCGCGCCGAACACAGCGGCAAACATCGCCGATGACGGCAAAATTCATCCGTTTACCATCGCCATTGCGGACAGCGAACTGATCGACCTTAAGTTCCGCCTGTCGCGCACCCGCTGGCCGGATAAGGAAACCGTCGGCGACGATTCACAGGGATTGCAGCGGCAAAAACTTCGCCCCCTGGTGGAGTATTGGGCAAACGGCTACAACTGGCGCAACGTGGAAAGCCGGCTGAATAGCCTGCCACAGTACCTGACTCGCATCGACGGCCTGGCCGTGCATTTCATCCACGTACGTTCGCGCCACCGCAACGCCATGCCGCTGATGTTGACTCACGGCTGGCCGGGGTCAGTGCTGGAATTTCTGAAGGCCATCGGGCCTCTGACCGACCCTACGGCACATGGCGGCAATGCCGAAGACGCATTCGACGTGGTCATTCCCTCCATTCCCGGTTACGGCTTTTCGGAACGCCCCAAGGATACCGGCTGGCAACCGGCGCGCGTTGCCCGGATGTGGGACCGGTTGATGAAGCGCCTCGGCTATGCGGGCTACGTTTCGCAGGGCGGCGATCACGGTTCGGTCATTTCCAACGTGATGGGCCGCCAGGCGCCGGCTGGGTTGCTCGGTATCCATCTGACCATGCCCGCCACTGTCCCGGATGCGCTTATCCCTGCGATTAATGCGGGGCAGCCTTCCCCGCTGGCGTTGGCCCCTGAGGAGCAGCGCGCGTTCGATAAGCTGAGTCGCTTCTTCACCCGCAACGCGGCATATGGCGCGATGATGGTGACGCGCCCCCAAACGATTGGCTATGCGCTGAATGATTCACCGGTCGGGCTGGCGGCCTGGTCTTACGACAAGATTGCCCAATGGACAGACAGCCACGGCGAGCCGGAACGCGTACTGACGCGCGACGAAATTCTTGACGACCTCTCTCTGTATTGGCTGACCAATACTTCCGCTTCGGCGGCGCGTTTCTATTGGGAAAATAACAACAATAACTTCAGTTCCGCCACGCAACAAACGCGGGAGGTCAAGGTTCCCGTGGCGATTTCCGTGTTCCCGGGAGAGATCTACCAGGCCCCGAAAAGCTGGTCAGAAAAGGCGTTTCCGACCTTGTTCTATTATCAGATTGCGCCGCGCGGCGGACATTTTGCCGCTTGGGAGCAACCCGACATCTTCGCCACCGAACTGCGCAATGCCTTCCGGCCGCTGCGCGACAAACTCCGATCTCGCTCGAATTGATTAAGGAACAAAAAATGAAATATTTTATTGGAAAATCAATGCTGGCAGCGCTGGTTCTGACCACGGCCGGCAACGCTGCGGCAGCTACGTCGGCGGTGGATAATTATGCGGCGGCGTTTAAAGATATTCATCACATTAACGCCGGCGTGCTGAATGTCGGCTACGTCGATATTGGCCCACGCGAGGGCGAGGCGATCATTCTGCTGCACGGCTGGCCTTACGATATCAACAGTTATGCCGGCGTGGCTCCGCAATTGGCGGCAAAAGGCTATCGCGTCATCGTGCCTTACCTGCGCGGTTACGGCAGCACGCGATTTATTTCGGCCAGTACGCCGCGCAATGGCCAGCCTTCGGCGATGGCCGAAGACACGGTGGCGCTGATGAACGCATTGGGCATCAAGCAAGCCGTCTTCGCCGGTTTTGACTGGGGGGCACGCACGGCAGATATTGTGGCGGCGCTATGGCCGGAGCGGGTGAAATCGCTGGTGTCGGTCAGCGGCTATTTGATTGGCAGCCAGGAAATCGGCAAGAAACCGCTACCGCCGCAGGCTGAGCTACAGTGGTGGTATCAGTTCTATTTCGCCACCGAGCGCGGCCGCGAAGGTTATGCGAAAAATACCCATGACTTTGCAAAACTGATCTGGCAGCAGGCATCGCCGGGCTGGAAATTCAGTGACGCGACGTTCGAGCAAAGTGCCAAAGCGCTGGATAATCCCGATCACGTCGCGATCACCGTCAGCAATTATCGTTGGCGGCTGGGGTTGGAAAAGGGTGAACACAGATATGATGCTTATGAGAAAAAATTAGCTGCGCTGCCGGTAATAAGTACACCGACAATCACGATTGAAGGTGATGACAACGGCGCGCCGCACCCCGCTCCGGAAGCTTATCGGGCGAAATTCAGCGGTAAATACGAGCACCGCACCTTTACCGGCAACATCGGGCATAATCCGCCGGAAGAAGCGCCGAACGATTTTGTCAAAGCCGTGGTGGATGCCGCAGGAATGTAGGCGCGGAGGTAAAACAAAGTCTATTTTCATAGACCGGGCTGCCGCAGCCGGTCTTTTTGGGTTTGGATGACGACCCCTTCGCACATTGCCAATCAGGAGTTTCATTTGGAGCATATTGATAACATTCTCGTCGTGGATGACGACCGCGATATCCGCGAACTCGTCACCGACTACCTGATTAAGTCGGGTTATCGCGCTACCGGTGCGGCCAACGGCCGTGAAATGCGGGCCGTACTCGCGAACAGCCACATTGATCTGGTGGTGCTGGATATCATGATGCCGGGCGACGACGGCCTCACGTTGTGCCGCCAGTTGCGTAACGACACGCAACGCAATTTGCCGGTACTGATGCTCACGGCGCGCAGCGAAGATACCGATCGCATTCTCGGGCTGGAGATGGGGGCAGACGACTATCTGGTGAAACCCTTTGTCGCCCGCGAATTGCTGGCACGGATCAAGGCGATCCTGCGCCGCACCCGCGCACTGCCGCCGAATCTGCAAGTTACTGACGTGGGAAGAATTATTGCCTTCGGCGACTGGCAGCTGGATACTTCCGGACGCCATCTTCTGGACAACGAAGGCACCATAGTGGCCCTGAGCGGCGCCGAGTACCGGTTGCTGCGCGTGTTTCTCGATCATCCGCAGCGGGTATTGTCGCGCGATCAGTTGCTCAACCTGACGCAGGGCCGCGATGCCGAACTGTTCGAACGCTCCATCGATCTGCTGGTCAGCCGGCTGCGCCAGCGACTGCGCGAAGACGCACGCGAACCCGCCTACATCAAAACGGTGCGCAGCGAAGGTTATGTCCTCGCCGCACCGGTGATCATTAAAGAGGTTAATCCATGAGGCTGTGGCCGCGCTCCTTGCTGTCACGTCTGCTGCTGATCGTGCTGTTTGGCCTATTGCTGGCGAATGGCATGACGCTGGTCAGCCTGATGATCGAGCGGATGAGCAGTGCAAAAAGCGTGATGCTGGGTAACCTGGAGTACGACGTGGCGACCAGTGTCGCGATCCTCGATCGTCTGCCGGCCGCCGAGCGGGCACAGTGGCTACCGAAGCTGGCTCGCGGCAACTATCGTTATGCGCTTTCAGCAGGGCTGCCAGGCCCTTATCCCACCAGTTGGCGCTCGCAAGGCGCGGTACGCTCATTGCAGGAAACCCTTGGCGGCCGATATCAAATGAGCATCAGCGCCATTCCCGGCCCGCGCGAGCACATTCAGGTACACCTCACGCTGCACGACGGCACGCCCTTAACGCTCGATCTCTGGCCGCGCATGCCGGCCATCGCACGCTGGTTGCCGGCGGTGCTGATCGGCCAGCTGCTGTTGCTGCTGGGCTGCGCCTGGCTGGCCGTGCGCCAGGTGGTGCGGCCGTTTATCCGCTTTACCCAGGCCGTAGACGCATTGAAACCGACCTCGAGCGCCACGCACACCCTGCCAGAAAGCGGGCCGGTGGAAGTCCGGCAGGCGGCACGGGCCTTTAATGCCATGCAGACGCGCATTCAGGATCATCTGAAAGAGAGAGCGCAGATCCTCGCCGCCATCTCACACGATCTGCAAACGCCGATCACCCGCATGAAACTGCGGGTGGAGATGGCGGAACAGCCGGAGTTGCGCGACAAGCTGCTGAGCGATCTGGACGAAATGAGCCGGCTGGTGCGTGAGGGAATTGCCTTTGCGCGTTCGGCGGACGTGCTGGAGGAAAAACGCCAGATCGTTAGCCTGAACGCTTTTCTCGACAGCATGGCCTGCGATTATCAGGACATCGGTAAAGCGGTCACCTTCTTGCCTTGCAGCGGCGACGATCGCTTTGCGGTGCGGCCGCAGGCGCTGCGGCGCATCATGACCAACCTGCTCGACAATGCATTGAAATTTGGCAGCCATGCCGAAGTCACGCTTTCGACGCCGCAGCAGGGCCAGGTTGAACTCCACGTTCGCGACAATGGGCCGGGGATCCCGGAAAGCGAACTTCAGGCGGTATTGGCGCCTTTTTACCGCGTGGAAAACTCGCGCAATCGCCACACCGGCGGCACCGGGCTTGGGCTGGCCATTGCCTCTCAACTGGCCAGCCAGATGGCTGGCACCTTGACATTGAGCAATCTGCCGCAGGGTGGCCTTGATGCTCGCGTCACCCTGCGTGACGAAACATTGTAGCCTTTTGTATCTCAGCCGCCCCGGTATAAGGATGCTGACAAATCCGGGCGGTTTTGGACACTTCGTGAACACACGCGATGGGTTTAATGACTCCACTGCCAAATAACGCAGTCATTAATCCACTCAATGCCGTTTACGAGGTTAATTATGAAAAAATTTATGCTTGCCGCTGCTCTGTTCGCCCTCTCCACCGCCGGTAGCGCCTATGCGGAAAACGTCAACAGCGTGGTGCTGGTGCACGGTGCATTTGCCGACGGCAGCAGTTGGAACCGGGTCATTGAAAAACTGCAGTCGCGCAACATTGACGTGATTGCCGTCCAACTGCCGCTTACCTCGCTCCGGGACGATGTTGCGGCCACGCGCCGCGCCATTGCCCGTGCGCACGGCGACGTGGTGCTCGTCGGCCACTCCTGGGGCGGAACGGTGATCAGCGAAGCGGGCAACGATGCGCGCGTCAAGGCGTTGGTGTATGTGGCGGCGTTCGCGCCCGCCGACGGACAATCTACCGCCGAACTGGCCGACAGTTTTCCCGCCCCGCCGGGCAGCGCGGGCATTGCCAAAACCGCAAGCGGTTTCCTCTATCTGCCGCCGGCCGCAGTCGCCAAGGATTTTGCTCAGGACCTGCCGCCCACTGAGCAGCATATCCTGACCGCGACCCAGGGACCGATACGCGCCGCCGCTTTCGGCGACAAGGTGACCCACGCCGCGTGGCAGCGGAAACCCAGCTGGTTTGTGGTCAGCGCCGATGACCGCATGATTAACCCTGACCTCGAACGCGCGATGGCGAAGAGCATTCATGCCAGAGTCACGACCCTGTCCGCCAGCCATGTCTCTATGCTGAGCCAGCCCGATACCGTCACACAGGTTATCGCTCAGGCCGTCGATAAGATTGACGCTCATTAACCCCATACGGATGAATATTATGTCGCTGATCATTGCTTTGTTGGCGGGCATGCTAACGCTGCTCAGCCCCTGTACCTTGCCGGTCATTCCGTTCGTCTTCGCCAGCGTACGCGGCAAAAAAGGCCAATTGCCAGCCTTGCTCGCCGGGATGGTCATGATGTTTACTGCCGTGGCGCTGCTGGTTTCGGTCGCCAGCCATTGGGTGGCAAGCATCACCGCCGTCGGCCGCTGGGCCGCGCTGGCCTTCCTCGCGCTCACCGCCCTGACCCTGCTTTCCACACGGGCGGCGCAGTTTATCAGCGCACCGCTGGTCTCGCTGGGTAATCGCGTCAATGATTCCAGCCGCCGTCACCACGGGCTTATCGCGGCGCTGCTGGCCGGCATGGCAATTGGCTTATTGTGGTCACCCTGCGCAGGCCCGGTGCTCGGGGCACTTCTTAGCCTGGCGGCAGTGGGTAAGGAGCCGGTTTCTGTCGGCCTGCTGATTGCCGCCTACGGCAGCGGCTGCGCATTGATGCTGGCGTTGCTGTGGGCGGCGGGACACGGATTGATGACGCGTTTGCGCCCAGGAATGGCAATCATGGCGCGTCTTCGCCAGATCGCCGGGGCGTTGATGCTGGCATCGGTCGTGCTGATTGCCTCCGGCGCCCAAAACATCCTGCAAAGCGCACCGGCATTCGCCCAAAATCTGGAACAACGCCTCAGCCGGCACCTTTCGGTGCAACAGCCCCGGGTACAACTCCAGCCGGTGGTTGAACCGGAAATCACCCACACGCTGCCTTCGCTGGCGGGCGGCACCCGCTGGTTTAACGGCGCCCCGGTGAACAACGCCTCGTTAAAAGGCAAGGTGGTGCTGGTGGATTTCTGGACCTACGACTGCATCAACTGCCAGCACACACTGCCGCATGTGCGCGATTGGGCAAACAAATACCGGGCGGACGGATTGGTGGTGTTGGGGGTGCATACGCCTGAATACCCTTGGGAGCGCGACCCCGATGCGGTGGCGAAGGCCATCGCCAAATGGCGACTTCCCTACCCCGTTGTGGCCGACAACAATTACGCCATCTGGAACAATTTCGGCAACAGATACTGGCCGGCGCACTACATTTTTGACGCAACCGGAAAGCTGCGGTACACCGCTTTTGGCGAAGGTGACTACGCGAAACAAGAGCAGGTCATTCAGCAGCTGTTGAAGGAAACACGGGCCTGAATGCAGGGAAGGACAAAAAAGCCCGCATGATGCGGGCCAGGTATTTTATGCAGCCAGAAGCCATCTCGAACAAAAACCACTGGGCGAGCCTGTTCTGATACCCACTTTTGCCACCAAACTGCCAGTAACGGTGTTCTTTGGCGGCTTTGAGTGAGGAACGAACGCGCCCTGTTTAAACGGTGGCCTTATAAAAAATAAAACTCTGCCAAGAGAAATGCGTTATTGATATGCTATCGGTACAGACAAATCTGGAGATAATTATGGATAAGAGCACAATAGTCACACTGCTGAAGTACAAGCGTTGGATGGACTCCGAAACTCTAAAAACAATTAAAATTATCAACGAATCCACTTATGCAGAAAAGCGTCACCTGATGCTAAGACTGATGAATCATATTCATGTAGTAGACATGATTTTCAGAGCCAATATTTCTGGTCAGAAGCACGGTTACACGGCTCTAAATACCCCAGAAACACCGTCTGTAGATGAACTTGAAGTTAAAATGACCGACGGTACGGACTGGTATATCCAGTATGTTAATTCAATAAATTCAGCTGATCTCGGAGAAACCATTAAGTTCAGTTTTGTCGATGGAGGTAACGGAGAGATGACAATCGTGGATATGCTGAATCACATGCTTTTTCATGGAACCTACCATCGAGGAGCCGTTGGCTGGTTAATTTCAGAATGTGGAGGTATTCCTCCGAAAGATGTGCTGACAGTCTTCCTAAGGGATCATAATCACTGACGGTAAGCGCTCTTCTGCTACTCATATAACCAGCGGCTTCGACAGCCGCTATGAGCGAGGAGCGGGCGTTAACGCCGCGCTTTGAGGAAAATTTGTCCGACAGCAGCACTATGTTAAATGCTTGATATCAGTAGCTTGAGATCAAACCCATTAAACTTATGATTTGGCCAGTGCTCAACAATCAATGTGATTGTTTTATCCTCAACTCTCTCAGAATGTGAATTACAACCTAAAATAGCACTTTTCATCTCTTCAGATAAAGGCAAGCTTAAGCTTGACATACTCAAAGCTTCTGCAACAGCCTCTAACTTTTCACATGCCTGATGGGTTCTGGAAGAATCATTCACGTTCACTTTAAGCTTCAGTACTTTTGCAACGTCTTCAGAGCCCTCAACATAATAAGCGATATTGTCCGGGATAATACCATCGCTAAATTCTCCCATAGGGGATGATGCAAGCCATTCTTCTTCGAAAGATCTATTGTAAAATCCAGTACTCAACCCTTCATTTACGAGAAATTCTTTAGCTTTATAAGGGCTCCAACCTTGCCCTTTTGGCACTTCCTTTGGGTTTCTCTCAGAATATCTCGCTTTCAATATATACTTAAAGGTATCAATTAGATCCGAGTATGATTCTATGTTTTTTTTGGCGACTTGAAATGACCATCGCTCTAGCAAGCTGAGCCGAACATTAAACAATATAAATGCAAAGAGTACAGCCGCATATCTATGGAACCGACTCTTTATTGAAAGCCTAAGGCGAACAAATACCTGCTCATATGTTGAATAAACCAACATAAAGAAAACGAATGGTAAGTAAAAAAGAGTCAATAATGGAGGAATAAAGAAGTCATATGCAGTTTTTTCTTTCCCAAACTCACCGAAATTAGTCATTAACATGTACAAAGTGTAAACAATTAAGACTACCCCAAATGAAGTAAGGCAATATTCTAGAATGGTCTTAACCTGATGATATTTTTTGTCGGTTTCAGCAATAGCTAGCATAGCTCCCAATAATGCTAAAACAGGGAATAGCAGAATCTCGACCCAAAGGGAGAAAGTATATACGCCAACGACAAATTGAAGAATCGCTAGTAGTTTCAAGTTATCTAAAACTAAGCGCTTAAAAAAAAGCTTATCTTTTTTAATTTCATCAAGCTTAAATAGAGACATAAAACCAACAGAAACGCACCAAAAAACAGTATTTTTTAGCTGTTCAAAATTCCATAGTTCTAATGCAGAAAGCCAGTAAATGACAATTGCCATGTAAGCAACCATCAAACAAAGCACACGCATTATTTGTCTAACAAATAAAGCCGCTAGGACGCCTTTGAAGGCATTTCTAACTGCTGCCATTTTTGATGAAGAAAAAATGTAAACCGAAATTGCTAGAAGCCATAACGCAATTGCAATCTCTCTATTATTTAGAATATCCACGAGCTTCCTTGGGTATTTGACGCCTAATTTAAGGACCGGAGCTGCGTAACAGCAAAGGCAAAGTCCACTTGTGGGCGACTACAATTACTGACTATGAGTTGGGAACTCCAGCCATCATCACTATCTTCCCAGTGGTTGTTGTACCCAGTAGCTCATGGTGAGTTTTGCATAATCTAACATATCCATTCGCATCAAAACTACACTTTGAACTGCTCCCGTAGATTGACACAGAGCACAATGTTAATAACTTCCGCTTCTGGCACATAGCTGACATCCAAACCCAATTTTTCACGAGGCAACAAGAATGCCAGTTCAGATATGAGGCAGCACAATCAAAGGTAAGCACTCACAAAAACTTTAGCAGCTAAAACTTTCTTCTATCGCAACAAGCGATGCCAAAACTTACTCATCATTACCAGACACAAAAACAAAAAAAAACGCAATTACGCGAGTTTAGTTATTGGGACATCAATCTACCCGGCCAAAGACGCCCCACTCCACCGAACGGGGCGCGTCTTCCCTGTTAATCCCTGTCAGCTGGCCGGATTGCGTGCCATGACGATCCACGCCGCGCCACCGATCATCACCGACCGCTCGCCGGGGAGGCCCGCGAAGGCGGCGCGAACCGCGGCCGAGGCGTGAGCGCGGATGTCGTCGGGCTGCTCAGCGAGCGCACGCGACAGCGGGCCGACCTCGAGCGTCATTTTCACCGCGTCGTCGATCGCCACGTCCCGCGTCCCGCCCTTGCCGAACGGGATGGAAGCATCGAAGGGCGCGATAGCGATATCGGTAAAGCCGGCTGCCGTCAGGATGCGCTCCACCCGCCCAGGGTCGCCGAACGAGAATGGGCCAGGCGCTTCGGGATCGGGCAGCGCGGTCAGCAGGACGATGCCCTTGAGCGCGCCCATCGGCAGGCGCACCCAATCGTTCTCGGCAACGCTGCGCCAGCAAACGAAAGCGACCCGCCCACCCGGCCGCAGCGCACGTCGCAAGTGGGCGAACGCCCCTGTCGGATCGTCGAAGAACATCACCCCGAAACGCGAGAACAGGATGTCGAACGCGCCCTCGGGCAGTTCAGCGCTGCTGGCGTCGGCCACCTGGAACCGGGTCGGCGTATCCTGCGGCGCAAGCGCGCGCGCCCGGTCGATCAGCGGTTCGGATATGTCCACGCCCAGCACCTGGCCCCCCACGCCAACGCAGGCGGCCAGTGCCAAACTTGACGCGCCCGCGCCGCAGCCGACATCCAGCACGCGCTCGCCCTTCGCAGGCGCGGCGGCTTCGATCGCGGCCTGGCCGAACACCGCCACCATGGCGTCGAGCCGAGCCTGGTTGGCAACCCAACGCTCCCCGCTTTGGCCATTCCAGTCGGCGACCTGATAAGCATTTTGTTCTGTCATGAGATCTCCTGGTTCTGATTCGCTCTTAACAGAAGGGAATCTGCGCTTTTAAACCAGCATCGACTGCTGAGCGGAAATACCCGCCGTCGCGCCCTGCGATATTGCCGTGGTGACCGAGGCCATCGCTGGGTTGGCAAGGTCACCGGCGGCGTAGATGCCGGGCATGCTGGTTTCGCGGCGCTCGTCGACCTTGATGGCAATGCCGAGAGGGGTATCGACCGTGGCGAGTCCCAGTGATTCATGCAGGCTTGCAGACGGCTTGTTGCGCGGATGCGCGAACAATATATCGACTGCGACACTGGATTCGGTACCGAGCTTGACGGTGGCATTCTGGCCCTCGCCACGAGCGATTTCCGTGATCCGGCCATCAACGACAGGTATGTTGCGACGCACCAGATCGGCGCGGATATCGGGCGCAATGTCGTGGCCATCGGCGAAGACCGTCAACGTGTCGGTCCAATCGTGGTACAGCCGGACATAGTTGTGCGACTGCGGGCCGGACCAGACGAGGCCCCAATGCTTGCCGGCGACTTCAAAGCCGTCGCAGTAGGGGCACGGCACAATGGACGTGCCCCAGCTTTCGGCAAATCCCGGGACGTCAGGCATCTGATCAACGACGCCATAGCTCAGGATCAGGCGACGTGCCCTTAGGCATTCGTTATCGTCCGTGACGACGCAGAAATCGTCGATGGCGCCAGACAGGCTCTCCGCCCGGGCATTGACCAGCCTGATTGTGGGATAGCGCGTCAGCTGCTGCCGCGCCTCGGCCAGGATGTCCAGCGGTGGCTTGTGATCGTGGCCGAGCAGGCCATGCGAGTGGCCGGCGAAGCGGTTGCGCTGCCGGCCGGTATCGAGAACGATGACGTTGCGGCGAGCGCGGCCGAGTTGCAGGGCGGCGGCGAGGCCGGCAAAGCTGCCGCCGATGATGATGACGTCATTCATGATGATGGGCTCCAGGTTTGTCGATGGTTGATGCTGACTTAGCGGTCGAATTTTCGTGGGCGAGGCCGGCGGAGGAAAGCGCGGCCAATTTCAATAGGGATCGTCGTTTCATAGAACCTCGTTTATCCGCGTTTGATTGAAGCCCGGGAAGGAGCACGTGTCACGCCCTGGAACCCGATGAGGGCGCAGACAGCTACCGACACGCTTGCACAATTAAGATACTATGAGGTATCCTATATTTTAATTTAAGATACTGTCAAGTACCGGAATAAACGTGAACGAAAAAAAACAGGGGCGACGCGGCCGCCCCACCAACGAAGCACTTGGCCAAACGATAGTCGACGCCGCAAACGAACTCTTTGTGGAACTGGGTTTTCAAGCGACGACAATGGACAAGGTCGCCCAGCGGGCGAAGATATCCAAGCTGAGCATCTATCGGCATTTCGAGAACAAGGAGGCGCTGTTCAGCGCTGCCATCGCGGCCGGCTGCCATCAGTTGTTTGCGCCACAAACCCTTCTTGAAGGCGTCCAGGGTTCGGTCGAAGATCAACTGATGGCGGTGGGATCATCCCTGCTTCGCACGCTGTTGAGATCTGACGTCCGTAGTGTCGAAGCTATGGTCATGGCCGACAAAACGACTCAAAACGCGTTAAGCAAGCTGCATTACGAAGCCGGCCCCGCCCATGTCATCGCCCAAATCGAGGCCCTGTTGCGCCAGTTGCACGCGAAGGCGCTTCTGAACGTGCCCGATCCTCTCGGGTCTGCCCGCCTGTTTGCCGCACTTTTCAAAGGATCCGATCTCCTGATGATCGTGCGCTTCGATCCGGCGAAAGCAGAGGACGACAACGAAATCGAATCCTATTGCCGGTCGGCCGTCGCCATGTTCATGGCCGCGCACGGTGGCAACGACCACTCGGGCGGATAAACATTTGATCCGGGGCGTTCATGGGAATGGGGAATGTGATGCCGTTGAGGCACAATCAGTTGAGCCTTCTCGATAGTTGGGGAGCTGTACCCCTTTTCAACCGCTGCCAGGAGGTTTCACACAATGGTACAGAAAGGGGGGACAATCGGGCGTCGACAACACCGTGCGTGCTTGCGGGTAACAGTGGCGAGGCCGATGGTGATGAGTTAGCCATACCAACACCATAGTGGAGACTGGCAAACAGTTACTGCTGATACTGCTGACATCTGGGCTGCCGAGCGTTCTCGATACCATGTCGGCATTCCTTATCCGGAACATGGTATCGATGCAGCTCTCTCACATAGGTGCGATGTACGCCATGAAAGACGTAGTAACCATCACCATCAACTTTTATTTTTTACAATAAAATCAAATAATTGAGAGAAACCTTATTCCCACTCAATTGTAGCCGGTGGCTTGCCGCTGATGTCGTAAACTACGCGGGAAATGCCGTCCACTTCGTTGATGATGCGGTTGGAGACTCGGCCGAGGAAATCGTACGGCAGGTGCGCCCAATGCGCGGTCATAAAGTCGATGG
>RCUM01000648.1_pt1 | contig 18250 bp, 15 predicted proteins | sample 2166141 | NCBI WGS metagenome assembly RCUM01 (sample SAMN09932756, study PRJNA488358) | compost metagenome | isolation source: compost soil in crotonic acid-enriched | place: Germany: Experimental Botanical Garden
CTCGCAATACGTCAACCGCCTCATGGCCCGCGACTACGACATGATCGTGACCGGCTACCCGGTTTCGCCCTCACCCGGCCTGGAGCTGTACAACTACTTCGGTTCGGCGGCCGCCAATGACCCGGGGTCGAACAACTACATGGCCCTGCAGGATCCGGCCGTAGACCGGCTGATCGATGGCCTGGTCAAGGCCAGCACCCAGGCCGACATGTTGCGCCATGCCCATGCCCTGGACCGGGTACTGCAGTGGAATTACTACTGGATCCCCAACTACTATCCCCCTGGCAGCTCGACCGCGTGGTGGAACCGCTTCGGGCTGCCGAAGGTCCAGGCCGCCTATGACGAAGGCCTGGACACCTGGTGGGAAGTCAGCCCGACGGCGCTGACCAACGCCCAGATGGCCGAACGCCGGAAGACTGCGCCATGACCGCCTACCTGCTGCGTCGCTTGCTGCTGATCATCCCGACCCTGCTGGCGATCCTGCTGGTCAATTTCGCCATCGTCCAGGCTGCGCCAGGCGGCCCGGTGGAACAGGCGGTGGCGCGGCTGCAGGGCATCGGCGCTGGCGCGCCGGGCGCCCGCGTCGAAACCGTGCACAGCGAGTCGCGCGCCACCCGGGGCCTGGACCCCAAGCTGATCGAAGAAATCAAACGCCAGTATGGTTTCGACAAATCCACGTCTGAGCGTTTGTGGCTGATGCTTGGCCAGTACGCCCGGCTGGACTTCGGCCAGAGCTTCTTTCGCGGTGCCAAGGTCACCGAGCTGATTGTCGAGAAGCTGCCGGTGACCCTTTCACTGGGTTTCTGGGCCACGTTGATCACCTACCTGGTGTCGATTCCGCTGGGCATCCGCAAGGCGGTGCGCCACGGCAGCCGCTTCGACGCGTGGAGCAGCGCACTGATCGTCATCGGCTATGCCCTGCCCTCGTTCCTGTTCGCCTTGCTGCTGATCGTGCTGTTCGCCGGCGGCACCTCGCTGAACTGGTTTCCGGTGCGCGGCCTGGTCTCGGAGAACTTCGACCAGCTCAGCCTGCTGGGCAAGGTCGCCGACTACTTCTGGCACCTGGTGCTGCCGGTCGGTGCACTGGTGATCGGCGGCTTCGCTACCCTGACCCTACTGACCAAGAATGCCTTCCTCGACGAGATATCCCGCCAGTATGTGGTCACCGCCCGGGCCAAGGGCCTGAGCGAGCGACGGGTGCTGTACGGGCACGTGCTGCGCAATGCCATGCTGCTGGTGCTGGCGGGCCTGCCCCAGGCGCTGATCACGGTGTTTTTCGCAGGGTCGCTGTTGATCGAAGTGATCTTCTCGCTCGATGGCCTTGGCCGCATGAGCTACGAGGCCGCCGTGTCGCGGGATTACCCGGTGGTGTTCGGCACGCTGTTCATTTTCACCTTGGCAGGCCTGCTGATCCGCCTGATCGGTGACCTGTCGTATACCCTGCTTGACCCCCGTATCGACTTCGACGCGAGGACGCGCTGATGCTGTCGCCTGTCTCGCGCCGTCGCCTGCAGCGTTTTCGCCGCAACCGCCTGGGCTGGATTTCGCTGTGGCTGTTCGCCGGGGTGCTGCTGGTGAGCCTGTGCGCGGAGCTGGTCGCCAACGACAAACCGTTGCTGCTCGGCTATAAGGGCGAGCTGTACATGCCTGCCCTCAAGCGCTACAGCGAGCAGCAGTTTGGCGGCCAACTGCCGTTCCAGCCGGATTACCGCAGTACCTACGTGCGCCAGTTGATCGAGCAACAGGGCGGCTGGATGCTGTTCGCACCGATCCCGTTCAGTGCCGACACGCCCAACTATGACTTGCGCGTGCCCACGCCCAGCCCGCCAAGCGCGAGCAACTGGCTGGGCACCGACGATCAGGGTCGCGACGTGCTGGCGCGGGTGCTGTACGGCACGCGGGTGTCGTTGCTGTTCGCCTTCGCGCTGACCCTGGTCAGTGTGCTGATCGGCGTCACCGCCGGCGCCCTGCAGGGCTACCACGGCGGCTGGGTCGACCTGCTGGGCCAGCGGCTGCTGGAGGTCTGGTCGGGGCTGCCGGTGCTGTACCTGCTGATCATCCTCAGCGGCTTCGTCGAGCCGGATTTCTGGTGGCTGCTGGGGATCATGGCGCTGTTCTCCTGGTTGACCCTGGTCGACGTGGTACGCGCCGAGTTCCTGCGCGGACGCAACCTCGAATACGTGAAAGCCGCCCGCGCCCTGGGGCTGCCTGACACCCAGGTGATGCTGCGGCACATCCTGCCCAACGCCATGAATGCCACCCTGACCTACGTGCCGTTCATGCTGACCGGGGCGATCACCACCCTGACCGCGCTGGATTTCCTGGGTTTCGGCATGCCGGCCGGGAGTGCCTCGCTGGGCGAGCTGGTGACCCAGGGCAAGCAGCACCTGGAGGCACCCTGGCTGGGGTTCACGGCCTTCTTTGCACTGGCGGTGATTCTGTCGTTGCTGGTGTTCATCGGCGATGCGTTGCGTGAGGCGTTCGATCCACGGCGGTGAAGGCTCGCAGAGGGTCATCGCCAGCTGTTTTGCTATCGGTATTGTCCAAGGAGCTACTGCATGATTCTCAAAGGCAAGACTGCACTCGTCACCGGTTCCACCAGCGGCATCGGCCTGGGCATCGCCCAGGTGTTGGCCCGCGCGGGGGCCGACATTGTGCTCAACGGCTTCGGCGATCCGGCACCGGCGCTGGCCGAAATCAGCCGCCACGGGGTGAAAGTCGTCCACCACCCGGCAGACCTGTCCGACGTGGCGCAGATCGAAGCGCTGTTCGCCCTGGCCGAACGTGAGTTCGCGGGCGTCGACATCCTCATCAATAACGCCGGTATCCAGCACGTGGCGCCGGTAGAGCAGTTCCCGCTGGAAAGCTGGGACAAGATCATTGCCCTCAACCTCTCGGCGGTGTTCCATGGCACCCGCCTGGCCCTGCCCGGCATGCGCGCGCGCCACTGGGGGCGAATCATCAACATCGCCTCGGTGCACGGGCTGGTCGGCTCGACCGGCAAGGCCGCGTACGTGGCGGCCAAACATGGCGTGGTCGGGCTGACCAAAGTGGTCGGGCTGGAAACCGCCACCAGCAATGTCACCTGCAACGCCATCTGCCCGGGCTGGGTGCTGACCCCGCTGGTGCAGAAGCAGATCGATGATCGTGCTGCCAACAGCGGCGATCCACTGCAAGCGCAGCATGATCTGCTGGCCGAGAAACAACCCTCGCTGGCTTTCGTCACGCCCGAGCATCTGGGTGAGCTGGTACTATTCCTCTGCAGCGAGGCCGGTAGCCAGGTCCGCGGCGCCGCCTGGAACGTCGATGGTGGCTGGCTCGCCCAGTAAGGGCGGGCCTGGGCCTGGCAACGGTCTTGCACCCGTTCATTTGCAAGGAGGCCCTATGCGCCCACGTTCCCTGTCCGCGATCCTGACCTTGACCCTGGCGGCTGCCGCGCCTGCATTGGCTGCCAGCCTCAAGGACATCGCACCCTACCCCGAGGCGGAACAAGGCTTTACCCGGCAGGTCATCCACCTGCCGGCGCAGCCTGACGAATCGGCCCACAAACTGGAAATCCTTGCTGGCAAGCTGCTGCAGGTCGACTGCAACCGCCAGCGCCTGGGCGGTAACCTCGAAGAGCGCACGTTGGAAGGCTGGGGCTACAGCTACTACCGACTGGACAAGGTAGCGGGCCCGGCCAGTACCCTGATGGCCTGCCCCGAGGGCAAGCAGACCGAAGCCTTCGTGCCGGTGGCAGGCGAAGGGTTCATGCTGCGCTACAACAGCAAGCTGCCGGTGGTGGTGTATGTGCCGCAAGGTGTCGAAGTGCGCTATCGCGTCTGGTCGGCGTCGCAGGACGTGCAAAAGGCTACAGTGGAGTAACGGACATTCCCACAGGGCGCACAGGAGAGGAACCCCATGAACGACGTGCTCTGGCGCCCTTCCACGGCGCAGATCGAAGCCAGCCGGATGGATGCGTTCCGCCGCCGGGTCAACCTGCGCTACAACCTCCAGCTCAACGATTATGCGGCGCTGCACCGCTGGAGCATCGAGCAGCGCGCCGCCTTCTGGCAGACCCTTACCGAGTACTTCCACGTCCATTGGCACACCCCACCGACCCTGGTGCTGCGCGAAGGGCCGCAGATGCCCGATGCCCAGTGGTTCACCGACGCCACCCTGAACTACGCCGAACACCTGCTGCGCCGCCGCGACGACCGCCTGGCGCTGATTGCCGTGCGTGAGGACGGCAAGCGCCAGGCGTTCACCCACGCGCAATTGGCCGCCCAGGTCGCCGGCCTGCAGCGGGCCTTCAAGGCCGCCGGCATCGTGGCCGGTGACCGGATTGCCGCGCTGATGCCCAATACCTGGGAAACCCTGGTGGCCATGCTCGCCTGCAGCAGCCTCGGTGCGGTGTGGTCCAGCGCTTCGCCCGAGTTTGGCGTGCACGGCATCATCGACCGCTTCGGCCAGATCGAACCCAAGCTGCTGATCGTCTGCGCCGGTTACCAGTATGCGGGCAAGGCCATCGACCAGGTGACCAAGGTCAACCAGGTGTGCGCGCAGTTGTCTGGCCTGGAGCAGCTGATCGTGGTGCCCCATACCCGCAAAGGCACGCGTGCCGATGAATTCCAGGCAGCCAACGTCAGCCTGTGGGATGACTTCTTCCAGCCCGGCGGCGAGCCCCGTTTCACCCCGCTGCCGTTCGACCACCCGCTGTACATCCTCTATTCCAGTGGCACCACCGGCGTGCCCAAGTGCATTGTCCATCGCGCAGGAGGCGTGCTGTTGCAACACCTCAAGGAACACGGCCTGCACAACGACCTGAAGGCCGATGACGTGCTGTTCTACTACACCACCTGCGGCTGGATGATGTGGAACTGGCTGGCCAGCGGCCTGGCGGTCGGTGCAACCCTGGTGTTGTACGACGGCTCACCTTTGTACCCCAGCCCGCAACGCTTGCTCGACCTGATCGACGACGAGGGCATCCACGCCTTCGGCACCAGCCCCAAGTACCTGGCCGCGCTTGAGCAGCAAGGGCTTGAACCCGCCATCACGCACCGCCTCGACAGCCTGCGGCTGATACTCGCCACCGGCTCGCCGTTATCGCCGCACAGCTACGACTACGTCTACAGCAAGATCAAGTCCGACCTGTGGCTGGCGTCCATGTCGGGCGGTACCGATATCGTCGCCTGTTTCGTACTCGGCAACCCCGTGCTCCCGGTGCGCCGTGGCGAGATCCAGTGCAAAGGCCTGGGCATGGCCGTCGAGGTCTGGAATGCACAGCGCCAGCCGCTGCTTGGCGAGAAAGGTGAGCTGGTCTGCACCCGACATTTCCCTTCGATGCCGCTGAACTTCTGGAACGACAGCGACGGCCGCCGCTACCACGAGGCGTATTTCAGCCAGTTTCCGGGGGTCTGGGCCCAAGGTGACTTTGCCGAGCAGCGCACCACTGGCGGCCTGGTGATTCACGGGCGTTCCGACGCGGTGCTCAACCCCGGCGGGGTGCGTATCGGCACGGCGGAGATCTACCGCCAGGTGGAAAAAATCGAGGAGGTGCTGGACAGCGTCGCCATCGCCCAGGACTGGCAGGACGATGTGCGCGTGGTGCTGTTCGTGCGCCTGCGCGACGGCCTGCAGCTGGATGAGCCCCTGCGCCAACGGATCCGCCAGGTGATCCGCCAGTACACCACGCCCCGCCATGTGCCAGCGGTCATCGCCCAGGTCAGCGACATCCCACGCACCCTCAGTGGCAAACTGGTGGAGCTGGCGATCCGCAATGTGGTGCACGGCCTGCCGGTGAACAATACCGACGCCCTGGCCAACCCCGAGGCGCTGGAACAGTTCCGCGACCGCACGGAACTGCGCGATCAGGCATAATGGCGGCCTTTTTTGCCCGAAGCACAGGTGTCCCATGAAAGCTCAAGCCCGCCACATTCTGGTCAAGACCGCTGACGAAGCCGAAAAGCTCAAGCAGCGCATCGCCAACGGCGAGGCTTTCGACGTGCTGGCGAAGAAGTTCTCGACCTGTCCGTCGGGCAAGCGCGGAGGCGATCTGGGCGAGGTGCGTCCGGGGCAACTGGTGGGAGCCATCGACCAGGTCATCTTCAAGAAGCCGCTGCGCGTGGTGCATGGGCCGATCAAGAGCAAGTTCGGTTATCACCTGGTGCAGACCTTCTACCGCGACTGATGCTGCATTGGTGGCATCAGGCCACCTAGCATTTCTGCCAGTTGTCCCGCGCAAGGCTATTCCCTACAAAGCAGGCAGGGCCGAGGCGCTGCCATCGAGCAGCGCTTCAGGTTGTGGTCCCTCTAAATGGACACGGAGACCTGCCCATGCGCTGCCCTCGCTTGCTTGCCCCCGCTGCACTCTCGCTGCTTGGACTGCCCTTGCCCAGCCTGGGCGCAGATCTGAATGTGTCACCCGGCGACAACCTCGGCGCAATCGTGCAAACCCAGCAGCCCGACACGTTCACCATGACCGGCGGATCCATACGGTCGCTCAACCAGGGCCCAGCACTCGATAGGTTCACGATGTCCGGCGGCCACATCATCGGCGCATTCGAAGATGGCGATCATGCGATCTTCTCGGGTGGGCGTATTGGACGCGTGGACCTCAAGCTCGCCGACAACTTCTTCGAGATGTCGCAGCTGACCGCCGTCGAGACACGAATCGATGGCAACCTGGTCGCCGGCTTTGGCAACGACCGGATAAGGCTATTGAGCGGTTTCATCGGCGGCAATATCAGTGTCAGCGGTGGCAACGATGAGGTTGAAGTTGCAGGCGGAAAAGTGGGGGGAAATATCCTGCTGAGTTTTGGCGACGATGTTTTCATCAGGACCGGTGGAACCATCGCTGGTGACGTTGACCTTGGCGCAGGCGATGACTTCGGCCGTATTGCCAATCTGACGGCCGATACCCAAATCAGGCGAGTCGACGGTGGGATCGGCAGGGATACCCTGATCTTCGAACAGAGCGTGGTAATTGGGGGTGCGCCCTTGCGCCAGTGGGAAGCGATCGGGCTGAGCGAGAACACCACACTCAAGCTCGACGATACCCTCACCCTCGGCGACGCTGAAAGCCAGTTTGGTCACCTCGCGATTGACGACACCAGTACCTTGGTCGCTCGCCAGGGAACTATCACTGCCTTCACACCAGGCCACAACGCATCCGTCGAGAACGCCGGGGTGATAGACCTGAGTAGCGGCAACGATGCTCAGGGGCGTTTGACGATCGACGGTAGCTATGAAGGTGACAACGGTGTGCTGCGGGTCAATAGCGTACTGGCGGGCGACGGCGCTGCATCCGACCGCCTGGTGGTCAGTCAGGGCGTCATCAGCGGCACCACCCAGCTGCAGGTCAATAACCTCGGTGGTGCAGGCGCGGTAACTGCGCAGAACGGCATCCAGGTGGTCGAGGCCCGCGACGGTGCCACCAGCAGCGCCAGCGCGTTCGTGCAGACCCAGACACTGACGGCCGGTGCCTATGACTATCGCCTGTTCAAAGGTGGCGTAACCGCCGGCAGCGAGAACAGCTGGTACTTGCGCTCGACCCTGGTCGCGCCGCCCACCCCCGACACGGTGGTGCCACCTGATGCGCCCCCGCCGGCGGTCACCCCACCGGTGGCCGCACCTGCACCTGGCCAGCCGGCCCTGCCCGCGCCGTCGCCGGGTATCAGCGTTCCGTTGTATCGTCCGGAAGTTCCGGTCTACGCCGCCGCCCCACGAGGTGCGGCGATCATCGCACGGCAAGCCCTGGGCACCTTCCACCAGCGCCAGGGCGACCAGCGCTTGCTGGCTGGCCAGGGCGCGCTGGCTGCCAGTTGGGGCCAAGCCTATGGCGGTACGTTGCGACAGCAATGGAGCGGCACGGTCAGCCCGAGCCTGGATGGCGACCTGTACGGCTTCAAGGTGGGCCAGGACTTGTACGCCAAGGTCAACGACAGCGGCTATCGCCAGCATGTCGGCGTGTATGTCAGCCACGCCCGGCTGGACGCCGACGTCAAGGGCTTCGCCCTGGCCGTGCAAAACCGCAGCGTCGGCGACTTGCGGCTCGATGGCGACAGCGTCGGTGGCTACTGGACGCTGGTCGGTCCACAAGGCGCTTACGTCGATGCCGTGCTGCAATACACCGACCTCGACGGCCGGGCGCGCTCGGACCGTGGCGACAAGCTCGACATCGACGGCAACGCCTGGACGGCCTCACTTGAGTCGGGCTACCCCATCGCCGTCTCCGAACGCTGGACCCTGGAGCCACAAGCCCAGCTGATTGCGCAGAAGGTCTCGCTCGACAGTGCCAACGACAGCGTGTCGCACATCAGTCATGACGCGCAGGTGGAGCTGACCGGGCGGCTTGGTGTACGCCTGGAAGGCGCCTTCAGCGGTAGCAGTGGGCGCTTGCTGCAGCCCTACGCGCAGGTGAACCTGTGGCACGGCGACGGCGGGCGCGACACCTTGACGTTCGATGGCGTGGACAAGATCAAGACCGACTACCGCTACACCTCGGTGCAACTGGAGGGCGGTGTGGTGGCGCAGGTCAGCGAAGCGCTGAGCCTGCACGGCGGGGTCCAGTACAGCACTAACCTGGACAGCCGCCAGCAGGAAGCCAGCGGCGTGAACGTGGGCGTGCGCTGGCAGTTCTAGCGACGAGCAGCAAGCAGACCGAGGCCAGCGCAGCCCAGCAAGGAGGCGCTGACCCGGTTGAACATCCGCCGCGGCCCAGGCTGGTTGAACCAGCGCTGCAGGTACGCACCCAGGCCGGCATAGATGGCGATGGCAGCCCATTCCAGCAACAGGAACAACACCCCCAGCCAGAGGAACTGCTCGCTCACCGGAGTGGCACCACCGACCGAGACGAACTGCGGCAGGAAGGCGGTAAAGATCAGGATCGCCTTCGGATTGCCCGCCGCCACCCAGAACTCCTGGCGCGCCAGGCGCCAGGTGCCACGCGAATGATCACTGGCCACCACGGCCTCGCCCACCGGCGCACGCCACAACTGCCAGGCGATGTAGAACAGGTACGCGGCGCCGATCACCTTGATCGCCAGGAACAGGTACTCACTGGTGTGCAGCACTACCGCCAGGCCCATGGCGGCCAGCGCGATCATGCCGCTGAACGCGACGATACGCCCGCCACCGGCCACGCAGGCGGTGCGCAGGCCATAGCGGCTGGCATTGTTCAGCGACAGCAAGTTGTTCGGCCCGGGCGCCATGTTCAGGGCGAAGCAGGCGGGGATGAAGAGCAGCAGGCTGGCAAGATCCATTATTGTTTTCCTCTGACAACAGGCGACCATTTCGGCGTGAACGTCGCCTTCGGTCAAGCTACAGCCAGAGGAAAAAACTGTATGGGTCATTGCCGGCTGCTAAGCTGCCGGCCACACCGAGGAACCCGCCATGCCCCGTCCCCGCGTTGCCGCGCAGCCCACCTTGTGGCGCGATGCAGCCCTGCCCTTCGTCGAAAGCCGGCGCGCCTGGCAAAGCCGGGCCTGCTACAAGGCCCATAGCCATCCGACCTTTTCGATAGGTGCGGTGGATGCGGGCTGCAGCGTGTTCACCGGGGCCGACCCAGGGCAACAGCGCCTGGTACCCGGCACCCTGGTGCTGGTGCCGGCGCAGCGGGTGCATGCCTGCAATCCCGAGCCAGGCCAGGCCTGGAGCTACCAGATGCTGCACGTGGATGCCGATTGGTTGGCGCAGGTGCGTCAGGAGTCGGGCCTCAGCGGGGCTGAACCCGCAGAGCCGGCACGCATCAGCCATTCGCCCGCGCTGTACCGGCAGTTCTGCGACTTGAATGCGTTGCTGTTCTCCGCTGCCTGCCCCCACGAGAAGGAAGCAGCCCTGATTGCCTTCCTGGGCGATCACGACTTTTCCGCGCATCCCCCTCTGGAAACTGCCCGCGCCTTGGCGCCGGCAACGCTCAAGGGGCTGATCGAGCGCATCGAGAATGAGGATCCGGCGCAACTAAGCCTCGACATCCTGGCCCGCTACGCCGGCCTCGGCCGCTATCAACTGATCCGCGCCTTTCGTGCCGCCACCGGGCTGACGCCGCATGCCTACCTGCTCAATGCCAGGGTCAATCGAGGCCGGGCGTTGCTTAGCCAAGGGCAGGCTTTGGCGGAAGTCGCCTACCGCCTCGGGTTTGCCGACCAAAGCCATTTTCAGCGGGTGTTCAAAGCCCATGTCGGGGTGACGCCCCGGCAGTATCAGGCCGTGGCCCCAACGCAATAATCTTCAATACGCCCATCAGGCGCGACCCCAGACTACGGTTTTTTCGCCGGAGTCGTCCCGCCCATGGAGCAGTTGCTGATCGTCGCCCTCGCCCACTTCCTTGCCCTGCTCTCGCCCGGCCCGGACTTCTTCCTGGTCGCCCGCACCTCGCTCAGTGCCGGTTGGCGCATCGCCAGCGGCGCCTGCCTGGGCATCGCCCTGGCCAATGGTGCGTTCATCGCCATGGCGTTCACCGGTTTATCGATACTGCAAGAAGGCAGTGCCCTGTTCATGGCTCTGCAACTGGCCGGTGCGGCTTATCTGCTGTACATCGGCATGCTGTTCCTGCGCCATGCCGGGCACAGCGAACTGGCCGCAGTGGCGAGCAACGGGACGGCCCAGGGCTGGTGGCGCGGTCTGGGCATGGGCTTTCTGTCCGGCATTCTCAACCCCAAGAACGCGCTGTTCTACGCCAGCCTGGCGAGCATGGTCGCCAGCAGCAGCGCGGCGTGGAAAACAGCCTACGCCGTGTGGATGTTCGCCATCGTGCTGCTGTGGGACCTGCTGGTGGCGGTCGCCATCGGCAATCAGCGTCTGCTGCGACGCTTTTCACGCGCCCTGCCGTTGCTGGAACGCGCCTCCGGGGTCATGTTGATGGTGCTGGCCATAGCGTTGCTCATGCACTTGGCGCGGGGCTGACCAGGTGCAGGGTGCTCAGGTCGATCAGGCTGAAATGGCCGTTGCTCCAGCCGCCGGTGTCCAGGTGCCAGACATTGCCCAGGCACTTGACCTGCAGCAGCGGCGTATGACCGACCAGCACGGCGCGAACGCCCTTCACCCGCTCGGTGTCGCCCTCCTTGAGGCGTCGTCGCGACCACTGGCAGACCTCACGCACCACCGCGTCATCGCGCTCCTGCAGGCAAGTGCGCAGTTGGTTCCAGTCGGCGAACGGGCTGTCTGCGTGCAGCAGGCCAATCGCCCCGGCGTCATGTTCAACTTCCATGGCCAGCGGCAACTGTTCGAAGCGTTCGACGAAACGCACCTGATCATGCCTCGGCATGTCGATAAACCAGCTGCCGCCCGCTGCACGGTACATGTCCAGGTCCAGACGACCGCCACGCAACAAGGTGATCGCCAGGGCTTCATGATTGCCCTGCACTGCGTGAAACCAAGGTCGCGCCAACCATTCCAGAGCCGCTTCGCTGCAGGGACCGCGGTCTACCAGATCGCCAACGCTGAACAGCCGATCCACTTTCGGGTCGAAACCGACCGCCTCCAGGCACCGCTCCAGGCGCGGGAAATGCCCATGGATATCGCCCACGGCCAGATCGCGCCCTTTGCTGTTGGCGGCTATGCGCCGAAACCGGCTCATTACAATGTTCCTCTGCGGGTAGAAACCGAGCAGGCGTAGAATGGGGAGACACGCAATCCGCCCCGGAGGTGCATCATGCGTACCGCCCTCGTGTGTGCCGTGCTCATGGTGCTGTCACTGGACAGCATGGCACAAGCCGCCCCGGCCGCGCAGGTCGAGGTGCGTTTCGACCATCCCGAAAAATTCCGCGACGCCAGCCTGGACACCCAGGGTTATGAGCGCGGCGCCGACGCCTATGTCATGAAGACCCTGACCCAGTACCTGCAGAAACTCGGCCAGCGCTACCTGCAACCCGGCCAGCAACTGGTCATCGACATCCGCGACATCGACCTCGCCGGGCGCTTCGAGCCCTGGCACAGCCGTGCCTACGATGTACGCTTCATGCGCGAGATCACCTGGCCGACCATCGACCTCAGCTACACCCTGAGCCAGCCCGGCAAACCGGACCAGCAAGCCCAGGAGCGGGTCAGCGACAAGATGTACCTCAGCCGCCCAGGCCGCGTGACCAGCAGCAGTGATCGCCTCTACGCGGAAAAGGCCATGCTCGACGACTGGTTCCGCCAGCGCTTCGCCGCGCATCCGGCCACTTGAAGATCGCCTCACGGGTACAGGCGAAGCGGCGGTAAATCGTTCGACGCTTCGCTCTGTACCAGGCCAGGGCGGATCACAACGCCAGCGACAGGCTCTGACGCCCTTCGAGGGCCAGCAGGTACTGCTTGGCCTGCAGCCCCCCGGCAAAACCGGTCAGGCTGCCCGAGGCACCGATCACCCGATGGCACGGGGCGATGATCGAAATCGGATTGCGTCCATTGGCTGCCCCGACCGCGCGCACCGCACTGGGGTTGCCGATCTGCCGGGCGATCTCGCCATAGCTGCGGGTTTCACCAAAGGGAATGGTCAGCAACGCAGCCCAGACCTGGCGCTGGAAGTCGGTGCCGGCAAAATCGATGGCCAGTTCAAAATGCCGCCGGGTGCCGGCGAAGTACTCATTCAACTGGCGAGCGGTTTCCACCAGCACCGGGCAGTGCTCATCCCGGTGCAGCGGGCCAAGGCGCACGCGGTTCTCGCGTTCCTCCTCCCACAGCACCGCCGCCAGGCATTCGCCACGGGCCACCAGGGTCAGGGTGCCAACCGGTGATGGCATGAACGTGAAGGCGCTGGACATACAAGGCTCCTGCTGTACGCGTTTCGGTCAACGCACTCTACGCAGGTGCCACGGGCCGCGCATCCGCTTTCTTGCGCCGGCAATCGCCCGGGGGCCTCGCCGTATCGGTGAGGCCCCAGGCATTTCAAGGAAGACAGCTTTGCCGAATCAGCTTCTTGTCGATCTTGCCCACGCTGGTTTTCGGAATTTCATCCACGCAACGCACCTGCCGCGGAATCGCCCACTTGTTCAGCCGACCATTGTCGACGAAGGGCTGCAAATGCTGCGCCAGCGCCGGCTGTTCCAGTTGCAGGCCGGCACGGCAAACCACCAGCGCCAACGGCTGCTCGCCCCACTGTTCGTCCGGTACACCGATCACCGCGACCGAATCGACCGCCGGGTGCTGGCTGATCAGGTTTTCCAGCTCCACCGAGCTGATCCACTCGCCACCGGTCTTGATCACATCCTTGATCCGGTCACGGATGCGCACCACCCCGTTGGCATCGATGCAGGCCAGATCGCCGGTGTGCATCCAGCCACCCAGCCAGAGCGCCGCGCCCTGCTCCGGCTCATTCAAGTAGCCCTGGGTCAGCCACGGCGCACGCACCACGACCTCGCCCAGGCTTTCGCCGTCGTGCGGCACCTGCGCGCCTTCGCTGTCGACGATGCGCAGGTCCACCAGCGCAATCGGTACGCCGGCATTGATGCGCAGCGGCACCTGCTGGGCACTGGGCAGCGCCAGGTCTTCGGCGCTGAGGCAGGTGATGCTGAGCAACGGGCAGCTCTCGGACATGCCGTAGCCACAATGCACGCGAATACCCCGTTCACTGGCGCGCTGCGCCAGCCCCAGGGTCAGGGCACTGCCGCCGAGCAGCATTTTCCAGCCGCTCAGGTCGACCTGCCTGCCCTCCTCGCAGTCCAGCATCATCTGCAACACCGTGGGCACGCAGTGGGAGAAGGTCACGCCTTCGTCACGGAACAGCCGCACCAGTCGGTTGGGCTCGTAGCGCCCGGGGTAAACCTGCTTGATACCCAGCGCGGTGGCCACATACGGCACGCCCCAGGCATGCACGTGGAACATCGGCGTGATCGGCATGTACACGTCCCCGGTGCGCAGCAGCGGCTGATCGCCACACGCGGCCAGGGTGCCTTGCTCGACCAGCGTGTGCAGCACCAGTTGCCGGTGGCTGAAGTACACGCCCTTGGGGTTGCCGGTGGTGCCGGTGGTGTAGAACAGCGTGGCCAGCGAGTGCTCGTCGAAATCGGCGAACTCGAAGCGATCGTCGGCCGCCGCCAGCAACGCTTCGTACTCACCCAGCACCGGCAGCACGGCCGGTTCGCTCGGCCGCTCGCTGAGCCTGATGAAGCCTTCGACCGTCGGCAACGTCTCGCGCAACTGATCCATCAGCGGCAGGAAGTCATCATGCACCAGCACGAAACGGTCCTCGGCATGGTTCATGGTGTAGCGAACCTGCTCGGCAGACAGCCGCACATTGACGGTGTGCAGCACCGCCCCGAGCATCGGCACGGCAAAGAAGCACTCCAGTGCCCGGTGACTGTCCCAATCGAGCAAGGCCACGGTGTCGCCGGGCTTTACCCCGGCGTCGGTCAGCACATTGGCCAGCCGCTGGATGCGTTCGAGCAGAGTGGTGTAGGTGTAGCGCAGGTGGTCGGCGTAGACGATCTCCTGGTTCGGCTGATAGCGCACGCCCGACAGCAGCAGGCGTTTGATCAGCAACGGGTAGCCATAGGCCTGTTCAGCGGGTGGCATCACACGGGTAGCGATCATCGGTGCGTCCTTCACAGTTGCTCGGCATCGAGCAGGTACAGGCTGTCGCTGCCGGCCTTGACGCTGGCGCTCAACGAGTGGATACGCGGCAACAGGCGTGCGAAGTAGAATCGCGCGGTGCCCAGTTTGCTCAGGTGGAACGGCTCGGGCTCGGCCTTGCCCAAGGCCACAGAAGCCATGCGCGCCCACAGGTAGGCGTAGACCGTGTAGCCGAGCACGTGCAGGTACTCCACGGCCGCCGCGCCGACTTCACGCGGGTTGCCCTGCGCGCGGTCCAGCACCCAGGCGGTCAGTGCGTCGAGGTTGCCGATGGCGGCCAGCAACGGCGTGCTGAACTCGGCGCACGCAGGTGGCAGCGCTTCGGCGAAGGCGGTGATTTCATCGGACAGCTGGCCATAGGCGCGGCCGCCATCGCCCAGCAGCTTGCGGCCGACCAGATCGAGGGCCTGGATGCCGTTGGTACCTTCGTAGATCTGGGTGATGCGACAGTCGCGAATCAGCTGTTCCTGGCCCCACTCGCGGATGTAGCCGTGACCGCCCAGCACCTGCTGGCCATGCACGGTGGTTTCCAGGCCCATGTCGGTCAGGAACGCCTTGGCCACTGGCGTCAACAACGCCACCTTGGCTTCGGCCTGGGTGCGCGCGCCGTCGTCCTCGCTGTACTTGGCCAGGTCCAGCTGCTGCGCGACGTAGGTGGAGAAGGCCCGTCCGCCTTCGTTCAGCGCCTTCATGGTCAGCAGCATGCGCCGTACATCCGGGTGCACGATGATCGGGTCGGCGTTCAGCGCGGGTGCTTCGGCGCCGGTCGCGGCGCGGCCCTGGAGGCGGTCACGGGCGTAGGCAATCGCGCCCTGGTAGGAGCGTTCACCCAAGGCCAGGCCTTGGATACCCACGCCCAGGCGCTCGTAGTTCATCATCGTGAACATCGCATTGAGGCCTTTGTTCGGCTCGCCGACCAGGTAGCCAAGGGCGCCGTCGAAGTTCATCACGCAGGTGGCCGAGGCCTTGATCCCCATCTTGTGCTCGATGGAGCCGCAGCTCACCGCGTTGGCCTCACCCAGCGCACCGTCGGCGTCGACCAGTACCTTGGGCACCAGGAACAGCGAGATGCCCTTGGGCCCGGCCGGTGCGTCCGGCAAGCGTGCCAGCACCAGGTGGATGATGTTCTCGGTCAGGTCCTGCTCGCCGCCGGTGATGAAGATCTTGGTGCCGGTGAGGCGATAGCTACCCTCGGCAACGGGCTCGGCAACAGGCTCGGCGCGGGTGCGGATCAGCCCCAGGTCGGTGCCCGCATGGGGCTCGGTCAGGCACATCGAACCGGTCCAGCGTCCTTCGTACATCGGCGGCAGGTAGCGGGTCTTGAGTGCTTCGCTGGCATGGTTGAGCAGCGACAGGCAGGCGCCGGCGGTCAGCATCGGGTACAGGCCGAACGACAGGTTGGCGGCGTTGAGCATCTCTTCGAGCTGGGCGCCGATTACCTTGGGCATGCCCATGCCGCCGTAGGCCGGCGAACCGGCCACGCCCACCCAGCCGTCTTCGGCGAACGCCCGGTAGGCCTCGGCGAAGCCCTCTGGCGTGAAGACCTGCCCTGCTTCCCAGCGGCAGCCTTCTTCGTCGCCGCTGCGGTTGAGCGGTGCGACGACCTCGGCGATCAACTTGCCGGCCTGTTCGAGCACGGCCTTGGCGGTGTCGGCATCGACCTGTTCGGCCAGGGCCGGGGTCTGTGCCCACCAGGCCGGAATGTCGAACACATCGTTGAACAGGAAATCCATGTCGCGCAGCGGTGGAAGGTAATCAGACATGAGGCGAACACTCGGTTTCTTGGTTTTTTGACTGCGGTGCATCGACCGCCCCAGCGCTGCTCCCGGCAGCGGAGGCGGTGTGACCGCGCAGGAGGAAATGCGACAGCGCCGGAATCAGGATCAGCGCGCCGAGCATGTTCCACAGGAACATGAAGGTCAGCAGCAGGCCCATGTCGGCCTGGAACTTGATCGGCGACCAGGCCCAGCCCACTACGCCGGCCGCCAGGGTGATGCCGACCAGCCCCACCACCCGCCCGGTGAAGGCCACGGCCTTCTGGTAGGCCTGGCCCAGGGTCAGCCCGGCACGCTGGTAGTGCAGTTGCACACTGAGCAGGTACAGCGCGTAGTCGACACCAATGCCCACGCCCAGGGCGATCACCGGCAAGGTAGCGACCTTGACGCCAATGCCCATGGCCACCATCAGCGCCTCGCACAGCACCGAGGTGAGCATCAGCGGCAGGATCGCGACCAGGGTCGCGCGCCAGCTGCGGAAGGTAATCAGGCAGAACAGCGTGACCGCCAGGTACACCAGCAACAGCATGCGGTGGTTGGCCTCGCGCACCACCACGTTGGTGGCGGCCTCGATCCCGGCGCTGCCGGCGGCCAGCAGGAACTGCCGGTCGTCGCTGCTGTTGGCCTGGGCAAAGCGTTCGGCCACGGCGGCCACCTGCTCCAGGGTGTCGGCGCGGTGATCCTTGAGGTAGGCGATCACCGGCATCAGCGAGCAATCGTTGTTGAACAGCTCCGGGGTGTTGACCGAGGCCTGCTGGGCGGCGTAGTTGAGCACGTCCTGGTTGCGTTGCAGGCTGTTCAGCCGGGGGTTGCCTTCATAGGTGCCGGCAGTGATCTGGCGCACCGCGTTGGACAGCGACAGGGTGGTCTGCACCCCCGGCAGTTGCTGCAGTTCCCAGGCCAGGCGATCGGCGAGGATCAGCGTCTGGTAGCGCAGGCAGCCTTCGGGGGCGGTCTTGATCATCACCGCGAAGGTGTCGCTGGACAGCGCGTAATGCTCGGTGATGTAGGCGTTGTCGCGGTTGTAGCGCGAGTCGGCGCGCAGCTCAGGGGCGCCGCTGTCGAGGTCGCCGATCTTCAGCTGCAGGCTGCCCCACACGCCCACCACGGCCAGCACCAGGGCGACCAGCAATGCGCCGCTGGCCCACTTGCGTTCGGTGAAGCGGTCGAGCAGGTCCCACAGCTTGCCGAAGCCGCGGTGCTGTTCGGCGCGGGCATCGATGCGCAGCGCCCGCTCGGCCGCCTTGGTGCCCACGCCGACATACGACAGCGCGACGGGCATCAGCAGCAGCGAGGTAAAGATCAGCACCGCCACGCCGATGCTGGCGGTGATCGCCAGGTCCTGGATCACCGGGATGTCGATCAGCATCAGCACGGCAAAGCCCACCGCGTCGGCCAACAGCGCCGTGACCCCGGCCACGAACAGGCGGCGGAAGGTATAGCGTGCGGCGATCTGCCGATGGGTGCCGCGGCCGATGTCCTGGAGGATGCCGTTCATCTTCTGCGCGGCGTGGGACACGCCGATAGCGAAGATCAGGAACGGTACCAGGATCGAATAAGGATCGATGGCGTAGCCCAGCCAGGCGACGATACCCAACTGCCACACCACCGCCGTCAGTGAGCACAGCACCACCAGCAAGGTACTGCGCACGCAACGGGTATAGAGGTAGATGATCACCAGGCTGGTCAGCACCGCCAGGGCGAAGAACGCCATGACCTGGATCAGCCCGTCGATCAGGTCGCCCATCAGCTTGGCGAAGCCGATGACGTGAATCTTGTACTGCCCCTGGTCAGTGTTCTGGTACTGATTGCGCAGCTGCTCGAGCTTGCGCGAGAAGGCATGGTAGTCGATCCCTTGGCCGGTGGCGGAGTCCTGGTCGAGCAGCGGCACGATCAGCATGCTGGACTTGAAGTCGCGCGCCACCAGGCTGCCGACGATGTTGGCC
>RCUM01000651.1_pt1 | contig 18116 bp, 15 predicted proteins | sample 2166141 | NCBI WGS metagenome assembly RCUM01 (sample SAMN09932756, study PRJNA488358) | compost metagenome | isolation source: compost soil in crotonic acid-enriched | place: Germany: Experimental Botanical Garden
ACCTACCGTGTGGGTTGGCTTGCGAACCGCGTCTTGAACAACAGCGACCAGGTGGCCTGGCAATGCCGCCAGCAGCCTTTGATCGCCATCCAGCCGCGCCCTTTGAGCAACGCCTTGAGTGCCAGCACCAGGTCGCCCAGGCAAACCAGCAGCATATGCAGGATCAGCCCCGAAACACCGTGGTGCTTGCGGAAATACAACAGCTCGCTCTCGATCTGATAGCTGGAGATCTGTCGGCTGGCCGCTTCCAGTTGCGCCACCGACTTCGAGCTTTCTCCGCCAATGTGCACCACCGTGGTGTGTGGATAGAACACCACCTTCCAGCCGGCTTCCTTGACCCGCTTGCAGTGGTCCACTTCTTCGTAATAGAGGAAGTAGCGCGGATCGAACAGGCCCACTTTATCGAGCACTTCGCGACGCACCAGGTAGAAGCAGCCCGGCAACCAGTCGCACTCGCGTACCGAGCCGTGGTCCCAGGTCATCTCGTCGACCATTTTCAGGCCAGGGAAAAAGCGCCCCAGGCCGGTACGCGCGACGAACACATTCAACGGTGTCGGAAAGTAGCGGCAACTGGGTTGCAGGTCGCCCTCGCGCCCTTCCAGGCGAACACCCAGCACGCCGCACTCGGGGTGGGCGTCCATGTACTCGATGGTCTTTTCAAGGCTATCGGCGGCGACGAAGGCGTCGGTATTGAGCAGCAGCGCATACTTGCCCTGCAGGTGCGCCAGCAGCTGGTTGTTGGCGCGACCGAAACCGACGTTCTGCTTGTTGCTCAGCAACACCGCCTCTGGACAAACCTCGGCCATGCGCGCCAGCGAATCGTCCACCGACGCGTTGTCCACCACCAGGTAGCTGGCCAGTTTTTCACTGTCGGCCTGGCGCAGTGCATCGAACATCGGCTGCAGCAACGACGCCGTATTGAAATTGACCACCATGACATCAACGGGTTTTTTATCCATTGCTGCCTTCCCCAAAGAAATACTGTCGTCGTTGGGCATTCAGGGCAGGCTCAAGCGCGGGATCGAAGGCGCCCTTGCGCTGCTTGACCTGCTCGATCCACGGATAGGCGTTGCAGCGTTCCTCGACCCGCTGGATCAACGCCTCGGTGGTGCAGATGACTTTCGCCGGGTTGCCGCCCACCACCGTACCCGGGGGGACATCCTTGGTCACCACGGCGCCGGCGGCGACGATCGAATCAGGCCCGATGGTCACCCGGGGCATGATGATCGCCCCGTGCCCGATGAAGCAGTTGTCCTTGATGTCGATCCAGCCGACCGAGTCCAGGTGCTTGCCGTAGCAGACTTCAATCAGGGCGACCACGCCGTCGTGGCCGATCAGCGTACAGTCCGACAAGCCTACGTTGCTGCCTAACCGCACAAGCGCGGGGTCGGTCACGTTGCACCCGGGATTGATGTGCACGTTCTCACCGACCGAATGAAACTTGCCCCACCGCGTCAGATAGGCGCCCCATTCTTGCCCCGTAGGATTGCATAACTTCTTGTACGTCGAGCTTCCTCGCCCAGTTGAGTATGCATAATTCGTCATTGCGCTCCGAATCCATCCAATCATGCTGCTAGCCTCGCAATAAAAGCGATTACTGACTGTCCCAGAGGCGAGTTTGGTCTCGTTTTTCTAGTCGCTGACCGCCTTGCGCCCAACCCGTTGACACCGTGAATCAAGCCACCGCACTTGTTACCGATTTCATTTTGTCGTTGAGGTGTTCCGCCAGCCTGACCGCGAACTGCAGCAGCGGCATGGTCGGGTTCGATGCACCGCCGGTGGCGAAGATGCTGCTGCCTGCCACGTACAGGTTTTCGGTGCCAAACACTTTGCAGTTGGCATCGACCACACCGAACTCGGGGGATGCCGCCATCCGCGTGGTGCCCATGTGATGGGCATGGGGCGCCATCTTCAGCGGCATGGCGGTGTCATAGACGTAATCGTTCAGCCGGACGAACCCCAGCCCGCCCTCGGCAAACTGTTTGGCCAGTTCGCTGCCGATGCACTTGATGGTGTGCCGGTCATTGGCACTCAGCGCCCAATTGACATTGACCTTGGCAACACCCAGTTCATCTTTCTCGTCCAGCAACGAGATACGGCTTTGCATATTGGGGAACTGCTCGATCATCGTGCTGATCACGCCGTCGCCCGGGCAACTGAACTTGGCAATGAATTCGATCTTGCTGGCCACGCCCATTTCGCAGGCGAGGTTTTCCAGGAAGTGTTTGACTTCGGCGGTTCTGCCGTAGGTGCGTACGTCGGAGAGTATGGTCGTGGACACATTGCCCTTGCCGGCCTGGTATTCAGCGACAAACGCATCGGTGGTGTAGTACTCGCGAGGATCGGTGCCTTGCCCTGCCTTCAATATGAAATTGCCCATATCGATGTTCAGGTGTTCCATGAAACAGCGGCCCGTCAGCCCTTCCTTGTTGACGATACCCGCCGCCGTCAGTGTTTCGCTGTTGAGCAATTGCCTGGCATTCTCGATCGCGCCCGTGGCCAGGATGAAAGTGCTCGCCAGCAAACGCTGACGGTGTTGATCGTAATCGGACACCACCGCGGCCTTGAGCTGACCAGACGTCTGATCGAACTCAAGATCGACGCAATTGCAGTTGATGAATACATCGAGCCCGGGCGTTTCATTCAGCGCAGTGGCGTATTTCTGGGCAAAGCGCGTCGGTGGGCTGAGCAGGAAGCGGTCAGGCTCGAAATCGCCGCCAGTCAAACCGGTGTTCATGGCATGAAACTCCGCGCCCTGCGGCAGATCGACAATGTCCATGGCCGCTGGCAGATAGCGCTCGATTTCCGCATAGGGAATGGGCCAGCCGGGCAACTCGCCCGGGGGCGCGACAGCGAAGTCCGACGGGGTAAACGGACGGCATCGACCCGCCCAGTGATTGGACGTGCCACCCAGATAGCGCAAGCGTGTTTCGCCGGGGTACAACTCAAGGCCTGTCGAGGTGCAGGTGTAGAAACCTTGCGAGCGAGGGGAATACTCATGCCCGCCGCCTTCGGCCAGCACCACGCTCCACCCCGCCGTCGCCAGGCGCAAGGCCAGGGTGATGCCCGCCGGGCCGGCACCGATGATGCAGAAATCGTATGCGTCGCGCAGGGCCTTCTGGGTTTGATAGTCCTTGATCATGCTTGCTCATTCCGGAAGTACTGAGCGGGCAACACCCAGCCATTGACGATCACGAATCCGCTGTTGTCGACAGGTTTGCGGGCGACGCCAGCCGAGACACCGAACACCACCCCGCCAGCACTCAGCAGGACACAATTACGCAGAAAGCCCCTACGGCCCAAGGATGGAGTACAGAACTTAAGCTTCCCCATGATTGCAAGACCTTTGCCAGTGAATATTCTGGGTTCTTGTCGACCCTACCGCCCCGCTCCACCACGAGTTACAACCAGTTGAAGAAGCTAGTTGCCAGATAACCGCACAGTGCCCCGACCGCCACCATCGGCAGCACCACGAGTTCGCGTTTCAAACTGAAGATGTCCAGCTTGCAATTGACGTAGACGATCAGGATCAGGGTCGGGAACGTATGCAGCGCCACCCCCCAGATCGCGTACTGCACGCCGCCGATGGCCAGCAGTAACGGCAGCAGCCCCCACAGCGCCACCAGCCGGATGATGTTGTCCATGGCCTGGTACTTGGTCAGCCCCAGGGCAATCCAGATCTGATGAGCCAAGGTATAGCGCAGGGTGAAGAACGACAGCGACAAAATTGCCAGCACCGGCCCGGCCCCGGCATAGCGATCGTCGTACATCCAGCCGATCAGCAACGGGCTGGCGGTCAGGAACACGCCGCCGACGAACAGCATGGCAAGATCGACCATCAGCCTGAAGCGCATGTACAACGCCTTCAGCCGCGGCTTGTCGCCGTCCCGGGCGGCTTCGCTGAAGGCCGGCAGTGCCACCGACCCGACCAGCTTCAACAGGCCGGTCTGCACCGATCCCAGGATCAGTACCGCGATCGAATACACGCCCAGCTCCGCCGCCGTCATGCTGGCACCGAACCAGATGCGGTCGCCATACATGGCCAGCACCCCCACCATCGAAGACAGCAGGATCCACCGTCCAAAGACGATCAGTTCCTTGAGTGCGGTGGCATCCCATTGCAGGCGGTTTCTCGGCCCCTGCAAGACCCAGTGTCCCGCCACCGTACCGGTCAACGCCGCCGCCAGGCCGGCGATCACCAGCGACCAGATGGAGCGGGTGAAGTAGCCGATGATCAGCATTGCAATCAGCCCGATCACTTGCGAGCCGAGATCGACCAGCACCACGCGCTTCTGCTGGAACGTTCGCACAGCGACGTCTATCTTGGTCGATTGGAAGCCCCAGATGATCGCCGACAGGCCGGTTACCGCCAGCACCAGCGGCAGCTCCGGCGCGTCATAGGTGGAGCCCTCAGGCCACAGGTTGCCGAGCTGGGCGAACCAGGCGCACAGGGCCAGCAGCAGCGTCAGGGCAAACAGCACGAAGCCGCGCACGATCTGCACGGTCCAGGCGGTGTTGAGAAACAGCGGATCGTCGCCACGGTGGCTCTGGATGATGTTCTGTCGCAGACCGACATCCGACAGCAGGTGCAGGAGCACTGAAACGGTGGTGGCAATGACCATCACACCGAACATTTCCGGCAACAGCAGCCGCGCCATGATCAGGTTGCCGCCAAGCCGCAGGACCTGCGATGCGACCAGCGACACGAGGTTCCATGACCCTGCACTCAGCGCGCGTTTGCGCAGACTCCTGGAAGCTGACACATCAATCGACCGCATGACTTCAATCTCTGACTGATTGGCTAAAAGTCACTATAGTTTCAATTAGCCATGATGCTAGCCTTCGTCCACCAAGGGATAGGTGCCCATAGCCAATGCCTGAACATTTCCGTGCGCTGATCGTCATTCTGTTTTTGGCAAGCGTCGTTTTCATCATGGCGCGGCGGCCAGCGACGGACCTGATCCCTTACCGCGACTTCAAGCGGCGCCGCAACCTGTGGTTCATCCTCACGCTGCTGGCCTTCGTGTCGCACAGCTTCTGGGTGTATGCGGGGGCGGCGGCGATCATCATGTACCTGGCCGGGCGGCGCGAGCATAACCCCCTCGCGCTGTTCTTCATGCTGTTGTTCCTCATCCCCCCGGCGGCGGTGCAGATCCCCGGGTTTGGTGTGGTCAACTACCTGATCGACCTGAACAACCTGCGGATCTTGTCGCTTTGCGTGTTGCTGCCGGCAGCCCTGGCCTTGAGCAGACAAAGCGACACGCTGTCCTTCGGCCGCACCTGGCCCGACCGGCTGCTGGCCGCCAGCCTGCTGCTGATGAGCGTGCTCTACCTGCGCGAAACCACCCTCACCGACACCCTGCGCCAGGCGCTGTACCTGTATGTCGACGTATTCCTGCCGTATTACGTGGCCAGCCGCGCGCTGAAGGAAATCAGCGACTTCAAGGACGCGATGCTGGCCTTCGTGCTGGCTGGCTTTGTCCTGGCGCTGATCGGCGTGGCCGAGTTCGTCCGCCATTGGTTGCTGTACAACGCCCTCACCGAAGCCATGGGCGTGCCGTGGAGCATGTCCAGCTACCTGAGCCGCGGTGGCTCGTTGCGGGCCAGTGCCACAACGGGGCAGGCGATTGTGCTGGGCTTCGTGATCAGCGTGGCCATTGGTCTGTTTCTGTTCGTCCAGGGCTATGTGCGCAGTCCGCTGCAGCGCGCCCTGGGTGCCCTGCTGCTGGCCGGCGGCTTGGTGGCGCCGCTGTCACGCGGGCCGTGGATCGGCGCGGTGATCATCGTCGTGACCTTCATTGCCATGGGCCGGGGCGCGGTCAAGCGCCTGTCGTTGCTCGCCTTGGCCGGGGTGCTGTCGATTCCGCTGCTGACGGTGCTGCCTGGCGGCGAGAAGGTGCTCGACATGCTGCCGTTCATCGGCAACCTGGAAAAAGAGAACATCACCTACCGCGAGCGGCTGATCGACAACTCGTGGATCGTCATTCAGCGCAACCCGCTGTTTGGCTCATTCGATTTTCGCAACACCCCGGAAATGCAATCGATGATCCAAGGCGACGGCATCATCGATATCGTCAATACCTACATCAGCCTGGCGCTGCGGGTCGGCCTGGTCGGCCTGTCGCTGTTCCTGGCGTTCTTCGTCACGGTCCTGCTGGGGATTCGCCGCGCCATGCGTGCGTACCCAAACAAGGACGATGAGCACCGCCTGCTCGGGCGGGCGCTGCTGGCGACACTGGTGGGCATCCTGGTGATCATTTTCACCGTCAGCAGCATCACGTTCATCCCCGTCGTGTACTGGTCGATCGCAGGCCTGGGCGTGGCGTACATCCAGATGACCCGCAGACACAGGTACGCCCAGGCCGCCGGCGTAGCGACCACCAGCCTCCAACTCAGGTAATGCCAATGACTTCGGTATCTCTGCGCCCGTTCGTGCGGGCTTCGGCACTCGTTGGCCTGCTCCTGCTGCCCGGTGCGGGCTGGGCGTCGGCTTGGGTGGTCAGCGTCGAAGAGCAAAATGGTTTGCCGAGCATCACCCGCGGCGGCGGTCCGGTGATGAAGTCGAAGTTCGACTTCTGGGGAGAAGACTGGAGCTGGACCGGCTTCTATACGGCCCTCAAGGTCCAAGCCCCGTACAGCTACGCCCTGCTGGGCAAGAGCAAAGACCTCGACTTCGATCTGAAAGCGAGCATCGACAAACCGCAGGAAAAGACCCTGACCTGGCAATTCGACCTCGACGCCCACAGCAGGCAATCGGATGTGATCGGCGGCGGCATGGTCTTCCAGTTCGCCCCCGACCTGATCGCCGGGGAAATGGGTGCTCCCGAGCTACTGCCCGGCAATCGCGGTTGGTCGTGGGGCGGCGACGCCCAGGGGCGGCGCATTGAAATGCGCTTCGAGCCGGCGCTGGCGAAGGTGTATTTCGAACGCGGGAACACCGGCGAATTGCGCGCTTTTTTCTACCAGGACGCCATCGCCGCCGGTCAGAAACAGGTCAAAGCCGTGATGACCCTGACGGGGGACATCGAACTTGGACCGACGCCGACCGAACGGTTCGGCCTGGCCGACCCGACCCGTTGGCCAGACGACCAGCTCGACTGGCAGACCTCACCGGTCGACCTGTCCTTCCTCAACGCGGCGCAGAAGCCTGCCGGCAAGCGCGGCTTCGTCAAGGCCGTCGGCGAGCAGCTGATGTTCGCGGATGACACCCCAGCGCGTTTCTGGGGTACCAACCTGTCGGCGTATTCGATCTTCAAGTCACCCGACGAGGCGATCAAGCAGCAGGCCAAGCGCTTGTCGGCACTGGGCTTCAACCTGGTGCGGCTGCATCACCATGATTCGCCCTGGGTGAGCCCGAACGTCTTCGGCGATGGCAGGACCCTGCGCGACACCCAGCAGCTCGATGCCGAGTCGCTGCGCAAGATCGACTGGTGGATCAAGTGCCTCAAAGATGAAGGCATCTACGTCTGGCTCGACATGCATGTGCAGCGCGCGCTGATGGCCGCTGACGACATCGACGATTTCCGCGAGCTGGCCAAGGGCGAGGACAGGGTCGATCTCAAGGGCTACGCCTACGTCAATGCGAGCATCCAGGCGGCGATGAAACGTTTTGCCGAACACTACGTGACCCACGTGAACCCCTATACAGGCCTGGCCTACAAGGACGATCCGGCGATCGCGGCAGTGCTCATCACCAACGAGAACGACATCACCCAGCACTATGGCAACGCGTTGCTGGGCGACAAGAAAGTCCCTGCTCACAGTCGCCTGTACATGAAGCAAGCCGAGGCCTTTGCCAAAGGCAATGGGTTGTCGGCGGACAAGACCTGGCGTGCCTGGGAGCATGGCCCGTCAAAACTGTTTCTCAATGATCTGGAGCGACGCTTCAACGTCGACATGATCGCGCACCTGCGCAGCGTGGGGGTCAAGGTGCCGATCGCGACCACCAGCACCTGGGGCGGCAATGGCCTGAGCGCACTGCCCGCGCTGACCGCAGGCGACGTGATCGACGCGCACAGCTACGGTGATGTGGGCCAGCTGGACAAGAACCCGCTGAGCAGCGACGGCATGATCAACTGGTTGGGCGCGGCCCAGGTGGTCGGCATGCCGATGACCGTCACCGAATGGAACAGCGAACCGTTCCCCCTTCCCGACCGCCACTCGCTGCCGCTGTACGTGGCCGGAACCGGCAGTTACCAGGGCTGGGACGCGATGATGCAGTACGCCTACAGCCAGCAAGGGTTCACTGGCTGGACCACCGCCGACAACTGGCACGCCTACAACGACCCTGCACTGCTCGCCACCCTGCCCGCTGCGGCGCTGCTCTATCGCCGCGCCGACGTGCGCCAGGCCAAGACCCGCTACGTGTTCGCGCCCAGCGCAGAGGCGCTGTTCGACCAGCCCATCACGCCGAACAATTCCGTGCTGCTGCGCACCGCCATGGAGAAGGGCATGCTGCAGATCGCCCTGCCCCCCACCCCAGCGTTGCCGTGGTTGAAACCCAGCGTGATACCCGCCGATGCGCAGGTGCTGCGTGACCCCAATCAATCGCTGCTGCCCGCCGATGCCAGCGAGTCGGTCAGTGACACCGGTGAAATCAGACGCAATTGGCAACAGGGCTTCTACATCATCGACACAGCGCTGACACAGGCCGCGACGGGGTGGCTGGGCGGCCAGTCGCTGGAGCTTGCGGACATCACGCTCAAGCTCAAGACGCCCTATGCCAGTGTCGTGGTGCAGAGCCTCGACGCAAAACCGTTCAGCCAGTCGCGCAGTCTGCTGGTTTCAGTGGGAACCCGGGCCATCCCCAGGCCCGACGACAAGATACCTTTCCATGTCGAACCGCTCGAAGGCACGCTGACCATCAAGGCGCCAGCGGGGCTGAAGCTGTTCAGCCGCAATGCCCAGGCGCAGGAAAAGCAACTGCCCGTCACCTATCAGGATGGGCGCTACAGCATCACCTTCGACGGCCAACAGATGTCCAACTGGCTGTTCTTGAAATAGGGCATTTGGCCATCTACCCTCTTGATAGACCTGTGAGCTGATCATCCCTGCTGTGCTCAGGGACGATTCACTGCGTCTGTACAACAGCAGATTCCAGGAGGTGCGGATGAAATTTCTGGTTGTCGGTGGCGCAGGTTACATCGGCTCGCACATGGTCAAGCACCTGCTGGCGGCGGACCACGACGTGGTGGTCGCCGACCTGGTGTCGCCTGGCCCCGGCATCAAGTGGGCGGCACTGGACATTGCCGATGAGGCCGCGCTGGACGCCTTGTTCGCCGAGTATCAGTTCGATGCCGTGTTTCACTTTGCGTCGTTCATCCAGGTCGGCGAGTCGGTTACCGCGCCCGCCAAGTACTACCAGAACAACGTCGCCGCCACCCTGACGCTGCTCCAGGCGATGGTGAGCGCAGGCATCAGGCACCTGGTGTTTTCTTCCAGCGCTGCGGTCTACGGTAACCCGCAGCAGGTGCCGATCGACGAAACCCATGCCAAGGCGCCGATCAACCCCTATGGGCTGAGCAAGTGGATGGTCGAGCAGATACTGGAAGACTTCGACCATGCGTACGGGCTGAAGTCGGTTTGCCTGCGCTACTTCAATGCAGCGGGTGCCGACCCTGACGGCTTGCTGGGCGAGTGCCATGAGCCGGAAACCCACTTGATCCCGCTGATCCTGCAGGCCGCTTCGGGGCGGCGCGAGGCGGTCACGGTTTTCGGTCGCGATTACAGCACGCCTGACGGCACCTGCATTCGCGACTATGTGCACGTTGCCGACCTGGCCTCGGCACATGCGCTGGCGGTGGACTATCTGCTGGCAGGCGGCAAGAGCGCGGCGTTCAATCTGGGCAACGGCCAGGGTTTTTCAGTGCAGCAGGTGATCGATGCGGCTCGCACGGTGACGGGGCGAACGATCACTGCCCTGGATGCGCCACGCCGGGCTGGAGATCCGCCGAGGTTGGTGGCGGATGCGACAAAGGCAATGACCGTGCTGGGCTGGCAGCCTCAGTATGCTTCGCTTGAGCAGATCGTCGCGCACGCCTGGCACTGGGAGCTGCAGTATCCCTGGCATTGAGTGATGGGGGCCGCTATGCGGCCCATCGCCGGCAAGCCGGCTCCCACAGGTACGGCGCGTACCTGGAAAAATGTGGGCGTCGGCATGCCGGCGATGGGCTGCGCAGCAGCCCCCGTTGGGCGTCAATAGTAGGTGCGAGGCTGTTCATCCGCTTTGTTCAACACCGCTCCCAGCAGATTCGAGGTCGCCAGGTGGTACAGGCAATCTTCGATTTCCCGCTTGTTGTTCATCCCATTGGCGACCACCAGCAGCACGCAGTCGAACTTGGGCAACACGGTGAGCGCGTCGTCGGAACTCAACAACGGTGGCAGGTCGAAAATGCAGATGCGCGACTCGTAGCGCTCACGCAACTCACCAATCAGGTTGCTCACCTTCGGCGATGACAGCATCTCGGTGGACAACGGCACAGGCTTGCGCGTCGGCAACACCACGAAGCGCGGTAGCGTCGGGTTGACCAGCACCTCTTCCAGCCCGGCTTCGTCGGCCAGCAGTTCGTTGAGCGATTTCTCCATCGGCAGCCCGAGGCTGCTGCCCACTTTCGGCCGGCGCAAGTCGAAGTCGACCAGCAACGCGGTCTTGGTGGTGTGATGGGCGATACTCATGGCCAGATTGATCGCCAGAACCGTCTTGCCTGCCTCGGGCGTTGGCGAGGTAATCGCCAGCGTGCGCCAGCCATTCTCTTCCATGGCCTGTAAGACCTGCGTGCGCAGCAGGTCGATCGCCGAACTCATGTTCGAGTTCTTGTTGTAAGCGACAATTCGATGGCGCTCCAGGTGTTCCGCGCGCAGCGGCACCACCTTGGTTCGCACGTAGTCGAACTGACCGGGGATTTCCGCATGCACCACGGCAGGCACTTGCGATGCTTGCGAGGCTTGAGGCGTTTGCGGTGCTTGCGGTGTTTGCGAAGCGCCTGAAGAAACCTGATGAATACTCTTGCCAACAACCGGCGTAATCCTGTCCATCACTGCGTTCCCTATTCAAACCGCGCCATAGCTTTAAATAGCAGAAGATCCAACGGCATGTAGAAGACGTGGACGATCACTACCATGATAGCAACCAGCAGGAATCCGGCGAGGACCAGCAGCAGCTGCCAGCGCCGACGTCGCGCCACTTCGGCCTTGGTGGAAATGAACGGCACCGCCACCAGCACACGCTTGCCCAGCACGCTTTCCAGCGCCCCTACGCCACGCACGCGCTGATTGAGCATCTCCAGCAGCATCACCAGCGCGCCGCCACCTGCAGGCGCCAGCACCAGGCCCAGGGCTGCGATCTTCTTGCGGTTGGGCTTGACCGGTTTTTCCGGCAGCAGCGGAGGTTCGAGGAGCACGAAACGTTCAGCCTTGTTTTCCTGCTCCAGGCTTTCGGTAATTTTTGCGCCCATTTCCTTGGCGCGGATTTCCTCGTACTTCTTGCGGGCGTTGTCATGATCACGCATCAGGGTGACCAGGCCACGCTCGACTTGAGGCGCTTCGAGAATTTCCGCTTCATAGCCTTCAATCTTCCTGGTCAGCTGGGCCTTCTGCTCGACCAACGACCTGATGCGCTCCTGCGCGGCACCGATTCGAGTCCGCGCGCGTGCGACGTCCAGGCTGACGGAGGTCTTGGCGATACCGCTGCTGCCGCCATCCTGCAGCGCCTGAATCTTTCGTTTGACGGCGATCACGTCCGGGTGCGCTTCTTTGTAGCGAGATAGCAGACGGGCATATTCGGCCTTCAGGCTTGGCAGGTCTTGCGGCAGGTCTGCCGGGCTCTGCCGTGGGCCATCGGTCTTGGCCAAGCCGGAAATGGCTGCGGAAAGCTCCACTTCCAGGTAGCGCAACTCTTCCTGGGCGGCCTTGTAGTCGCGGTCGACCTCCCTGAACTCAAGCTCCGAGCGCGACAGCATGCTCATGCGCAACGCCTGATGTTCTGGCAAGGCATTGGCGTGGGCTTGCTTGAAGTCCGCAAGCTGGTTTTCCAGGCTGGCCAGTTCGGCGCCCAGCTTGTTCGCCTCCTGGGTCAGAAACTCCGTGGTTTCGTTGGCCCGCTCGGTGCGCTGTTTCACGTTTTCATTGAGAAACAGCGTGACCAATTCATCGGCCACTTCCTTGGCCACTTCCGGCTGCTTGTGTTCGAACGACACGTTGAACGCCACCGTGGCCTCGCCCCGCCCCCTGACGAAGGTACTGAGCGTGGCGACCACGATCGCGCTGCGCATCTGATCGATCTTGTCGGATTCGCTAAGGCGTTTGCCCTTGTCGGTATACAAGTTGTACTTGTCCATGATCCGCAGCAGGTTGTCGCGGGTCATGACACGCTGGCGAATGACCTCGATTCGCTCGTCGGCAAAACTGTTGTTGTTCGCCGATACCAGCTCTGGCGAGATCTGTTGCGATTCCACCAGGATGGTACCGGTCGACTGGTAGATAGGCGGCACGCTCACCGCGACCGCCACGGTCGCCGCGAGAATGACTACGATACTCACCCCAAGCACCACGGCTCGGTCCTTGATTATGGCGATGTAATCTTTGAGGGAGAGCTCGTAGTCAGATTTCATAGAGGTCACCAAGCCAGGTTTCAGAGGTCGGGATATCTATACGTCAGTGTCAGTCCAACGATCGTCCCGGTCGCATCGGGCACATCATCTTGCTGGCGTTCCTTGTACATCAACGATAGGCGCAGATCCCAGAATGGCGAAAACTCCCGGCTGGCCCACAGGCTGTAGGTCTGCAGGGTATTGGGCGTCTGCCCCTTGCTGTCCTGCCATGAGGCATCGGCACCCACCCGCGTCAACTCGCTGACCGCGTAACTCACCACACCACGGACCATGTCGAGCTCGGCAAAGCCACCTTCGGCACTGGCCACCGTACTGCGTTCGGCGCTGACGCTGGCCTCGGTGCGTACGCCGGTGTAGCGCAACGAAACCCCGCCTTCGCCGCGCTGACCGCCATCGTCACCGGAGACTTTGTTCACCCCCACGTGCGCATCGGCAGACAGACGCTCCGAGAGCAGGTACTTCACGCCCACTGTCGGGGTATAGCTGTTCGACGCGGTCGCCGTCAGGTCTTCCTCTGGCTCATAGCGCCGGGCGCTGAAACTGGTGTAGAGATCGGTGCGTTCGCTCCAGGCGTAGGTCAGGGTCAGCTCGCTCGACAGCTCGTCGTAACCCGTCAGCGTGTCGATGTCATAACGGGCTCGGCTGTAGCGGGTTTCGTTGGACAACGTCGTACGCTCGGTAAGCGCGTTGCTCCAGTTGCCGGCCAGCGAATAGAGTTTCTGCGTGCCGTCGGTGGTGACCACACCGGTGTCCTGGACAGCCCCGGACAGCGTCGAGGTTTCGTTGTAGATCCCCACCAGGCCAAACTGGCCCCTTTCGGTAGAGCGCTGCCAACCCAGCACTACGTTGGGGTCCTCGCGGTCATCGACAATATTCGTGTCGGACGAGCGCAATACGTGCATGCCAAGACCGAAGCGCAACTCGTCACGGTCGAAGGTGCCGACCAGGGTGTAGTCGGGCGCGATGATCGTGCGCGTTACACCCTTTTCCTGAGAGGTCAGGAGCAAGGGGTTGCTGTCGTACTCGACAGACGTCGGTACCACGACCGAGGACTGCCAGATGGCGGCTTGAACCATGCCTGGAAACGGCAAGATCAAGATTGCCGTTGCAATACTTGTTGTTCTAAGAAGAGGCATTGGTTGTCTTAATAGTTAAGGCAAGATCAAGGAACGACCAGCGTATCGCCAGCCTGAAGTTGAATGTTGGTGGACATGTCGCGCCCGGATACCAGGTCCTTGTAGTTCACGGGCAGTACCTGTTGCTTCGTGCCAGTGCGACGGACCACCTTGATGGCGCTTTCATCCGCGAATTTGTCCAGACCGCCCGACATGCTCAGAGCCTGCAACACTTCGGTGGGACCTGTCATCTGCACCGATCCCGGCTTGATCACTTTGCCCTGCACATAGACGAGGTTGCCAGGGATGCTTTTCACAGCAACCGTGACGACGGGATCGGGGAGGAATTTTTCGAACTTGGCGGTGAGCTTCTGCTCGACGGCTGCGGCGTCCAGGCCGACGACGTCGAGACGCCCTGCCAACTTGACGATGATGCTGCCATCCGGGAGTACGGTGGCGTCCTGGCTCAGGTTTTCTTCCTGCCAGACGGACACTGACACTACATCGCCAGGGTTGAGCTTGTAAGCCGCGCTTGTCTCATTGGCACTGCTCACGCAGGACCACACTGCCAGCACGCTTACCACGGAACACATCAAACGCACCATGAGGGGTCCCTCCGGCCAAAGGCCATACAAAGAGCACTAAATGAGAACAGCGCACCAACTCTCGCTCCACTTCGCAGCTGCACCATCCGCTGCGATTGCCCCGGGCTTCCTGGAGGCCCTTCAACGCGACGCCACACCAACGACCTGCTATAGCGGCGATGCCATAAAGCCAGCCGCTACGCCTGGTTACTGGAATATAGCAATGGTTTGAGAATTGACAAGCAGCTGTGTGGGCTTACGGCACAATCGTCACATTTCAGGCGTCAATTAAACGGCACAGCTTGACACCCGGATAACTCCCCAGACAACTCAGCGAGTCAACACCAACAGTTTCTGCAATTGGAAAGTTTAAATCTTTCTTCTATTGGCCACGGCGACAAAACCAATGACCGCGAACGCGAAGAACCAACCCGCCGTTGCGACGGGAATGACGCTGGTTTGATTGATATAAGAATCTGCAGCGCGCGCTGCGCCGCTCAAGAGCACCAGCAAGAATATGGACTTGATGAACAATGTCGAGCGCATGATCCCCTCCTTTAAAGAGGATAAAACAATGTAATTGTTGTTTGCGCAGAAGATGTCTTCGCTGCTGATTTGAGCTTATGGGCACAATGACATTACGTCAATGATCCGACACCATAATAAAAATCAATGGGAGATGCAGGTTATCGTCAAAAACTCGTCATGCAGAATGTGTAACGCCCGAGAAACAGGCGCTGCAGGAATACTTCAGACGATTTTCGCCAAAAAACGATGATCTTCAGGGATTTCCAGCGTTTACTTAGCGCGCAATTATGAGTGGTCATGGGCTTTATCACTATGCGACCTGGCCGCATGAAACCGTTCCGCGTTTCATCGCTGAGAAAGCAAATAACAATCAAAATGCTTTCAAACTGAAAATTGGCGGTTTCAGCCTAAGCACGCCTCAGCAGTGATGCAGCGAAGGCTCAAAAAGGAAACAGATCCAGCGTGCGCTCGATTTCATCGATGTCGACGATGAATCCATCACCCTCAGGCATCCCCACCACAAAGCCAAAATGCTGGCTGTCACGATCGGTCAGGTATTTGTAGTAACTGACGAACCGATTAGGCGGCTGCAGCGTCAGCAACGCCCCGCCCGGGCGAAGCACATTGACGCCATGTACCAGCTGGCTACCTTCTACCCCGACCACGATGCTCGCACCGGCACAGGCGGCGATGATGCTCGGCACATCCGTCTTCAACGGGTCGACGATACGAAACCCCCGGCTCTGGTGCAGGTGCTCGGCAATCGCCATTTCATTGCGCAGGAATCGCAGATCACCATCTCCGCCGCGTAGCAGAAACACCCCGGAGTGGGGCGCATGCGCCACATGCGACAGCAACTTGTCGCCCATTGCCCGGTAGCGCTGGTGTCGGCTGCGATTGTTGCTGTGGTCATCGAACAACACCAGCTCGCGGAAGAACGCGCTGCGCAACCGAAGCGGCTTCATGCCCAGCCAGTCTTCATAGGCAGGCGCCTGGGTAAACAGCGGAAACCTCGCCGAAGGCGCGGTGGTGACGGGTACACCTTCGTTGCAGGCCAGCGCGTAGGTCACACAATCTTCCATCAACCAGGTGCCAAACCACGAGTTGCCATTCTGCGTGCAATAGACTGCCGCGCGCTCGATCTCGTTTTCCACGATGATCCGCGGGAATGTACTGGGCTTCAACGATAACCAATGGCTGGCCTTGCCTTTATAGAGAGCCCCATCGATCAGCCAGACATCCTTGATCAGGTAACCCCGCGTCGGCCCCTGCGCAATGCTCAACCCACCTTCCATCGTGCGAGCGGGGTGCACGTAGGGGTAGAAGCGTTTCGCCTCCCAGCCGGTTACGCGCTCCAACTGACCGGGCAGGTAGAATGCCGCAGGCGAACAGGTGGTTTCGCCCGGAGCGATATCCCAGCTTTTCGTGGCGATGCTCTTCAAATTGATTTCGCTGTTTCGCGCGAGGCGTTTGCGTGCCATGTAGCGATAGGCAGCGAGGGTCCACTTGGGCCGCTTGGTGGCAGGCGGGGCGCTGAATTTCGAGATGTCGCTTCCCATGAAGCGTCCTCCCTGGGTGACGGTTCAATAGCTCGGCGCGGGGCGCCGTGTCGATTGCTGCCTGCCGGTGGCTCAGTTGGACATGATCCGCTCCATTGTCGGTGGCGACTGCAAATTGGCGTAGCGACTGCGCAAGGTTTCGAGAAATGCTGCGCCGGAATGCTGGGTGCCATACAGGTAGATCTTGTCCAGTCCGCCAAACACCATTTCGTGGTAGCGGCTGGCGACCTCTTCATCACTGGGCCCCTCAGGCAAGCCCAGGTGCAGGGTCAGCTTGTTGCCTTCCACGGCAAACATCGGCGTGTCCCAGAGAAACCTGGCGGTGCCGGTCTTGGGCAGGCGGACAAACAGGTAGGCGTGGTTGCCCAGCGAATCGATGTCGCCACCGCGCCGTCGCTTCCACTTCAGCAGCCCGTCATCTGGCCGTGCCAGGCACAGGCCGATGTCGTAATAGTCATAACCGTGGGCCAAGGCCCATTCCAGCGCCATGAAGGTGGTGATGGAGTTCACCTCGCGCAGCTTCTTGGCATCGGAGAACACGGCCTCGCAGTAACCAAATCGCAGGGTGCTCCAATAGCGTTTGCCGCCGCGCGTGACTTCACAACCAAGGTGGCAGCCGATCACTTCATCGCCAAGGGTGATCAAGTCGAGCCGGCCCACGCTCTTGGCGATGCGCAACACTTCGTCGGAGGGGAACTGCGCCGCATGGATGCCTTGCCTTGCAGTGGCGTAAGGGCGCAACAGGTCCCGGTCGGCCATGGCGATCTCGTCATCCGACAGCGTCTGCCTCATCTGGTAGAGCGGCCGGTTCTTGCGAATGCTGCGGCGCAACTCGCTGTCGTAGCGGCCGGTGATGTCGTCAAGCGAGCGCCCCAGCGGCACCACGGCGCTGAGGTAATGGGGCACGGACAAGGCGCCGGAGGTGGGCATTTCGCTCACCACCACCACGTGACTGGACTCCCCAGCCACCGTGCTGCCGTCGCCTGCCGGGGAAACACCCGGGGTCTTGCCGCCGATGAGCAGCTTGGCCATCTCACGTTGCTGCTTGCGGCCGATGTAGAGGATTTCGTACGGGCTCTCCTGTTGCAGCCTGAACCTGGCGACCTCCCAACGCCAGAAGCACGCACGCCCCATCAGCTCGCGTAACTGGCTTGAAACAAGTCGAAGTTCATAACGCATGGAGGGAGAGATGAGTTTTCGTGCGACTGCCGCCAAGTGCGCTTTCATTTCTTTTTCGACGTCCTTTGATGTTGCCTATGGGCAGATCAGAAAAAGTTCATATGGAACTGCAAGAAACACACTTAACGTTTTGATAAATAGAAGATCGCTTACGAAATATCGGCATCACATTCAGTAACAATTTAAGACGCAAGGTCCCAAGTTTGCAAGCGGCACTTTGATGGCACCACTGAGTATTTTATGACGCCAGAATTCCTCTGAAATACAAATTGGATCTAATGCGAAAGCTATAACCGTACACCACCCCCATCAGCCAAAAATGCCGCTCGATGCTGACTTCCAAAAAAAGGAACGCCAGCATGCCCACGCCCTCCCCGCTCAACCCTCATCACAACCTGATCGAAACCCGCCTACCGGAATGGACCCATCACGCCAACGACGGCCAATGGCAGGCCTTGAAGCAGAGTCAGAGCGCTGATCAGTACCACCAGGACTGGTTCGCCAATGCCGCCCCCGACCTGCGTGAAGCGGTCCAGGCCAGTC
>RCUM01000653.1_pt1 | contig 18107 bp, 21 predicted proteins | sample 2166141 | NCBI WGS metagenome assembly RCUM01 (sample SAMN09932756, study PRJNA488358) | compost metagenome | isolation source: compost soil in crotonic acid-enriched | place: Germany: Experimental Botanical Garden
GCTGTTGCTGAAAATTTTTGCGCCACTGCTCGATATGCTGCAACTCCACCGCCGCTGCTGGGCGGGCCAATAACAGGGTAATGTCCAGATCGGAAACACCGGGTATCGCTTCACCCCGCGCAACGCTGCCGTAGAGATAAATGCTGTGGATCAGTTCAGGAAATTGACGCGGCAGCCCCGTGGTCAAAGCCGCCAGCACGAGAGCGAACGCATCCTGTAGCTGAAAGCCGGTCACCGTGGGAATAAAAATATCGCCGTTCAATATCATTGGCTGCTCCGTTTATCTGCCGATTGTGTGTTTGGATCGAAAAAAGGTGCACAAACTTCCAGAAGGCACCATTGCGAATGTCACTGCCTTACCTTTTTGTTTGGCGATAAACAGTCCAGCCGCTAACGCCGTTGATACTCTCCCCGACGAGACGTCAACACACCGCCAAATACATTCACCAACAAACCAGCGATAATCACCAGAGCGCCAATAAGCTGTTGGGATGACAGTTTTTCACCCAGTATTAAAGCAGCACTCAAAATACCGACAACGGGTACAAGTAACGACAGCGGCGCAATTCGCCAGGTTTCATAGCGGCTTAACAAAGCCCCCCAGATAGCGTAGCTGATGATGGTGGCAATAAATGCCAGATAAATCAGAGCAAGAAAGGTCTTCCCCTGAATATGCATCAGGCTATCGATCATCGCGGCTTTGCCCTCGAACAGCCAGGAGCAGGCGAGAAATGGCACTATTGGCACCCATGCGCTCCAAACGACCAAAGACATTATTGGCACCGGGTTATTACGCATGATCGCTTTATTCGTAATATTGCCAACCCCCCACGAAAACGCCGCAGCCAAGGTTAACATCATGGTGGTGAGCGTGACGCCGCCAGAGAACGGCCCTTCCAAACCAGCGACAGCCAGCATAAACATACCGATCGTCGCAATTAAAATTCCGGCGATATGGTTCCATTTCAATTTTTCGCCAAGTATCAAAGCCCCTAACAAAATGGTAAAAAAGGCCTGCGCTTGTATTACCAGTGATGCCAGCCCGGCCGGCATACCCATTTTTATCGCCAAAAACAAAAAGGCGAACTGGCCAAAGCTGATGGTCATGCCATACGCCACTAACCAACGAATAGGTATCTTTGGCGGTTTAACAAAGAATACGGCCGGAAACGCCACCAGTGCGAAACGCAAGCCAGCCAGTAAAAACGGCGGCATCGTCTGAAGCCCCATTTTTATCACGACAAAGTTAACCCCCCAGGCCACAATCACACACAGAGCCAACAATATATCTCTAACTGACATGGTGCCTTCCTTCCATCACTCGTTCGCTATTACCGGAACGGCAATCTCACCGATGCAATGCCGGCCTACCACACGGAAATAATCGTCAACACTCATTACCAGCGCGTCGTTGGCTACCGAACTGCGCCGTTGACATTGTCCGCGACCGCAGACTTTTTCCGCCGCGTGCTGTAAAAAAGCCCCCTGAACAACGGGGGCCTAAGTCTTACCGTTCAGCGAGAGTGTCGCCTGTTCTCATTTGCCGTCTGTTGGCGCGGCTTCGTTCCCTGGTACTGCATTTTCGCTTAGTGATACAACTCGGCGCTGACGTGAAGGGTGCTGTTGCTGTCCGGCTCATGCAGGGCAATGATGCGGTAGGCGGTGGCGTCATCCAGCGATACCACATTTTGGTTTAACGTGATGAAACCGACGCTCTGGCTCTGCTTCCCGGAGGAAATAATATATGGTGAGAGATATTTTTCGATGCTTATCATCATCTCTGAGAGATTACTCATATTTTATCCTTTATAAAAAATGCGTTATTTAACCACAAATGGAATGCTGGGCGATTTTCAACCAACGCTAAAATAAAAAGACTCCTGTGAGGGAATATCCTGATTTCATTATTTCTAAGTCTTGATAGTTAAACTACTATCAAAGTAATCGCTTTTATACGCACAGATCGGATCGAAATGGAGTGGAACAGATGTCTGTTGAAAACGCGGAGCAAGGAAGGTCAGGCAGCCGATATCGTCAGATTACCGAACAGATAAAGCAGGCCATTCATGCGGGTTTGTTACTGCCCAATACGCGTCTGCCTTCGGTGAGAACCTTAGCCACTCAGTACCAAATCAGCCTGACAACCGCGTTAAAAACCTTGCGCACACTGGAAGATGAACATTACGCAGTGGCAAAACCCAAATCCGGTTTTTTTGTCGCGTCGCGGCAACACATTCAGCAAAAGAAGCCTGCCGTTGTCGAGCAGCCACGCGAGATTGCGCCACTCGATGAGCAAACGGAGTTACACATGGCAATGGTCGGTGAAAATTGCCGTGTTCGTTTGGATCTGGCCAACGGTGACAGCGCCTTGTATCCCATAAAAAAGCTGAGCTTGATCATGCGACAGCTAGGCTACAGTAAGCCATTTTTACTCGGGGATACGGTAAAAGGTACCGGTTATGCGCCGTTAAAAGCGGAAATAGCCCGACGAGCGATAGACTACGGGTGCAATATCAACCCGGATAACATTTTAGTGACCAATGGCTGTATTGAAGCTCTTTCGCTCTCGCTGCGTGCAACAGTAAACCCGGGGGATGCGGTCGCCGTTGAATCACCATGCTATTTTGTTTTATTGCAAATGTTGCGTAATCTCAACTTGCGGGTGATTGAAGTCGACGCATGTAATGAAGGCTATGTTGACTGCGAAAAGCTGGTTGCGCTTTTCCAGAGAAAAGCCGTTAAAGTATTTGTTACTCTCGCCAATATTAATAACCCTCTGGGAAAAATAATACCCAATGAGAAAAAAGCACACATCACCCGACAAGCGGATGAAAATGATGTGATCATTATTGAAGATGATATTTTTGGTGATACGGCCTTTGGCGAGCAACGACCTTTTCCAATGCGAGCCTTTAGTCCGCACGTCATTTTGTGCAGTGGTTTTTCTAAAACGGTAGCGCCTGGCGTACGCATAGGTTGGGTGCATAGCAACAACTACATGCGCAAAATCACCTCGTTGAAGTATACATCGACCATGGGTTCGCCAATATTACCGCAGGCAACCATTAGCGAATTACTAAGAAATGGGGGATATGATGCTCATTTACGTAAGCTAAGACGTGAGCTGGCCTGTCAGATTGACAAGCTCCGTCAGGCAATACTACAAAAATTCCCCTTGGGGACGAAAGTTTCTAAACCGGAAGGCGGGTATGTGCTGTGGGTAGAAATGCCGAAGAAAGCCTTGAATGTACGATCCCTGTTTATCAAGGCTCGCAGTGCCGGGATCGGAATTGCCCCAGGGCATATTTTTGCCACTGATGATCGCTATGATCACTGCTTCCGGTTGAACGCGGGGTTTGGTTACAACGCTGAAGTTGAACAAGCGATAGCGCAACTTGCACAATGGTGTATTCAATCACTGAAAGAATAATAGTGCTTCCACCATCGCTGGTAGTTGTTCGGTAAAATCGAACAACTACATTTTTGACCTTTTCACCGCGTTGGCTGTTGCTGAAAATTTTTGCGCCACTGCTCGATATGCTGCAACTCCACCGCCGCTGCTGGGCGGGCCAATAACAGGGTAATGTCCAGATCGGAAACACCGGGTATCGCTTCACCCCGCGCAACGCTGCCGTAGAGATAAATGCTGTGGATCAGTTCAGGAAATTGACGCGGCAGCCCCGTGGTCAAAGCCGCCAGCACGGGAGCGAACGCATCCTGTAGCTGAAAGCCGGTCACCGTGGGAATAAAGATATCGCCGTTCAATGTCATTGGCTGCTCCGCGGGCGTGATTTGATCATCACAAGAATCGCATTTGATAACTAACTTTATGGATTTTACTTGTGGGGGCAAGAGGTATTCCGGCTACTTATTAGTATCGGTTTTCCACAGTCACAAACCGGCAATACCATTTCTCATTCAGCTTCTGTTAAGCGAGCCTTTACCAACTTTGCGAGCCCAATTCCAATCCCTACAACAAATCCCTGTAAATCCATCCAGCCTGTTTCCTGAGCGTTATCGCCGGGATAGAGTCTTTTTGCTGCGGCAAAATCCGTAGCCGGGATTGGAACCCCCGATTATCTCAGAACTGAAAAACCTTGTGTTTTTTCAGCGCCTACGTGCACACTCTCTTTGGTGGCTCAGGCAGGGCAACCGCAAGGTTGACCGGTTTTTCTGAGAGCCGGGGTTCCAAACCTGTCTGGGCCACCACCCGAGATTGGAACCTCGCGTGATGGTAGCAATCACTACTATCTCGGAAAAAACATGATGAACACGACAATTGAAAACACCGCATCCTCTATCACCCTCTTCCGCAACCTCATTGCCGACCTGCAATTCTGCAAACTCAGCGATATCCAATTGTGCGATCTCAGCGCCGTGGCTCAGGAATCCGCAGAAGGGTTATGTCATGGCTTATTGTATCTGGCGGAATCGCTGGAAAACGGGGAACAGAGCTCAACAAGCAGCAGGGGGCAAATCAGCGCCTGGCTCAAAGCCTCCGCGCATGTGCTCCCTGCCCTGTTAGAACTTAGCGAGCAGGCGAACAACCACCTGTTGCAGATGCATGAAGGCGGTGTTTATCCGTCGTAGTTTGCCCGCAATGCGTTATTGACTTGATGGCGAAACCTGCAAAAAAGACACCGACCGTGGGTGTCTTAATTTTTATGCGGGCCAAATGCAAAGCACCTTTCGTTGAATTAAAGAAAGTGTGGAAAACAGTGATTGGCGAACACGGGAAAGGGATCAGTGATGGCCGAAATAATGCAACACGTGACCCGTTGTTGCATGCCCGTTAGCCATTAATGATAGCCCCATTAGGGGGCTATCATTATCACAAAGAGGTATTTTCAGTAATTGGTGTGATGGTCCAAATCTTACCGCTCGTGTCATCGATACGATATGTCGACAGCGTACCCAGCGTTCCGCCAGTCACAGCAGAGCCTAGTGTGATGAAAGTCAAAGGTTTACCCTGTGGGCGCTTGAATACCTGATATTGGCTGATGGCGTAAGCGACTTGCTCTTTGTCCGACACCATCCGGTCATCCTTCAATTTCAGAGTGGGTGTCCATTGCTGCAGCGTTTTACCCTGGCCCTTGGCTTTTAGTACCTTGACCTCATCATCCGATACTACGAGAGCGGCGCTGGAAGGAAAATGTGCGACCACTTGCTCAATACTCGGAACGCCAGCTTGAGTATCCAACACATATTGATGCTGTTTTGCATAGTTCTGAATATTGCACTGAATCAGCATGTCCTGGGTTTCCATATAATCGCGATCTGATAAACCGCTGATAGAAGTGATCTGCTGGTTATTTTTACGCAAAGCAAGATAGTCGCCACAGGTAGCCAGAGAATGGTTTTTCCCGTCTGCGGTGACCACCTGCAATGGCTTTCCCTGAATGGAAATGTCTTGCTCGTCAGCCAGAACCGACGCAGAAACCAGCAGGGCACAACCGGCACCCAATACTTTCATTTTGTTCACGATAAAGCTCCCTAACACGATGGGTAAGATAGGACAACATTCAGCAATCAAAGAATATCACAGGGGAAATTTTGCCCTATTACTTATCTACGTCGCGAAAAGCATCAGTAAACCTGATAGAAATGGCGGTAAACAGGTACGTTGTGAGTCCGATCATGGCCACTAAAGGCGATTCAGACAGTTGGGAGGCCAGGCATGGAGACTAGCTTCTTCAGAAAATGCAATGGGACGTTGACCAACGTACGGAAACACATCCGGTTCAAAAGTACACATGATTTCCTGCCTGTAGGCCAGAGTCCACCGGTCGGCTTTATTCGTGTGTCATTCACGGCTGATCGCTTCAATTGCGGGAACTGTCAGGACTAACTTTGGCGGAAGATCACAGGAGTCTACAAATCACAATAACCATATGTTATATAAGAAGTTAAATATAACTTCAGTTAATAATATACATATCTCTATACATATCTAAAACAATGACTTAGGTGGAGGTGGTTTCAAGTTCATCATCCCTTTGAAAACTGCTATCTTCAACTGACGCTAACTAACTTGCTAAGGATATCCAAAGTGACTCTTCCTACAACAGGGGATCGTCAGACATGGCTCCAGTGGATTCATGATTCTCGCCCCAGCATTCTTGAACAACTTAAGCACTGGGTAGTATTAGCACAAACAGATCCTACCAATGAGAGTAGTGGTCTCGAGCGCTGCGAACTAGAAGAGTCAGGAATTTATGTGCTTATCCGAAGAAGAACACAAGGCTTCCACGGGAATTGTTTGGTTATCGCAACAGTAAACTTGCCAGAGCAACTTCAAAATCAAGGATGGCTTAAGTCATTTTTAAGGGATTGCTGCCTCATTAGCCCTTGGGAAAAATTAATTATTGAGGATGTAAAAAATAAAACATTAAAACAATACTGCATAAAATCAGGTTTTAAATCACTTTCATCATTCTATCAAGATACATTTATAATAAATCGAACAGATTTTCTATCTCGGACCTAAAAAGGTATTTTCAAATGAGCTACAAAGAAGAGTTTGACATTATCGAAGAAATTTTAGGAACTCAATACGAAACTAGATACGTCGACTCATTTTCATTATGTCTAATAAAAGCAGAAAGACAAATTAGAAGAATTTTCACATACTTGATTTTTCAAAACGAAAACTTCGATGAAAATGATACGACTAATTTAAGAGAAACACTAGCAAAAAGCAAAAGGCTGTATTTTGAGGGTTTCATAAAAGGAATAGATATTCTAGCCAAGAATTCGATTAAAGATATCTTACCTCATGATTATGATGCTCTTTTAAAAGAGATATCATCAGCAACAAAATATAGAAACAAAATATTTCATGGGCAACTTACAGAAGATTGCTTAAGCAGAGAACAACTATCTGAAAGCATTGAACATATCAGATCATGGTGTTCTAAACTATCTACTGAAGCAAAAAAAACATATGGGTACTGTGGATTTGAAAGAAACTCTTTCCATAAATCAAATAAAAAGGAATCTGAATTAATAAAAACAAAAATAAGCGACATTAATGCGTATGGAAAATTTATAAAAGATCACATGGAGAGGTGATGCATATGGAAATTTCCATTGATGAATCTGGTTCGTTTACTACACATGCCACTGATGAGGGCGCATGGAGTGTGGTTGTTGCTTATGTAACACCAGAAACAGAAAAGCGAAACTATAGAAATATACTTCAACGTTTGAAAATAAAAGTCAAAGCAGGTTGCAATGAGATAAAACTACATCAAATAGATGAACCTGACTACTTTGCGTTTCTTGCCGAATTAGGTAAATTAAAAGGAGTTCTGTTTGCTGTAGCGACAGACTCAGCTTTTAACCATATTGACTTCATTAATAAACATAAAGAAAATCATGTCAAAACTATCATTTCTGGCATTCCAGGAATGAAGTATGAAGAAGGTAAGCTAGGTTTAAAAAAATTGGCGGAAGAGTTAAGTAAAACATCACCGCAGTTATACGTACAATTAACATGTCAAGTTTTACTCATACTGAAGATAATAGAAAATGCAGTAAACTATTTTGTTCAAAGAAACCATAACACTTTGAGCTCCTTCAAGTGGAGAGTAGATCAAAAAGATCCAAATTTTAAAACAGATTTCGAAAATGCGTTCGAAAAATTCACCCCAGCGCTTCTCCAAACATTCTCTTTAGAATCTCCTTTAGGACTATTTCATGGGTTTAATTATACGAAGATGAAAGATTTTTTCTATATGCCCGGTAATATCCCTGATTTTTTGATAGAAAGGAAGCCAGAACTATTAAATGAGTCAGGATTAAACATACAAAAAATATTCAGAGATGATATTAAATTCATAGACTCAAAAGATCATGATGGAGTTCAAATTGCTGATCTTCTTGCATCAGGAGTCAGGCGGTTGTTGAAGGGTGGATTTATAAATAATAATAAAGCAGCATTACTTTTTGCTAATTTGATGGTTCAAGAAAAAAACTCATCATCCCCTATATTGCTAACAAGTTTTGATGATAGAAAAATAAATTTAGATCTCCCACTATACACATCCAAATTGATTAATTTAGTTATAAAAAACTGTCGTCCTATGCTTCTCAGAGAAAAATCAAAAATCATGCCTCGTAAATTATTTTAACCCTATCAAATAAGGTCGATATTTATACAAAAAAGATGAAGCTGAAGTTGTGAATCTCAGTTCACACAAAAAAGATTTATATAAAAACTGTTCACAGTGTTCACTTTTTAATTTAGTTGTTTAAAAACAATAAATTAAGTAGTGACCAGTTGGTGACGAGTTTGCCCTAACTGGTCACTCTCAGTGAACACTCAGCCCTATAAATGCAAAATACCGGCCTGAGCCGGTGATTGTTTGTACAGTAGGTGAGCGGCAGGGAGAGATTTCAGGCAGAGAAAAGGCCTGCAATGCAGGCCTGAGTAGTCACCGCTACGGGGTTCCCCGGTGTTGGGTGTATGCGGTTTGTACCGCTCGACTATAAGCGGCCCCGCGTAATAGCGTCCAATGGGTTCGGCAGATCAATAACCGCCTATTGATCGGCAGAAACGATCGTGATGCCATTCGCTCAGCGTATCTCACACTTGGGGAGCCAGTCGGCTTCACAGTCTTCACTCAATATCAGGTTGGTTTGCATCCCCTGATTGGTCTTGCGTTTCAACAGCGCGATTTCATACTCACGCAGAGTTTGCGGTACGGCACGCCCGAAGGCACTCAGGCTCATGGGCCGTTGGTGGCCGCGTGACTCCATAAACGACAGGTACGCGTGATACAGGTACTTGCGTGGGTTCGCCGGGGTGATGTTGGCATTACCGATATACAGACCGTCAGGCGCACTGACCGCCAGCAGGTAGCCGCAAAAATCGACCAGCGGATCGGCACTGCGTTTAATCTCCAGCGCTTCATCGGAGTTCTGTTGGGCTTCGAGCAATACGCGAGCGTCATTGGGCGCGGCAAAACGCTGCATCAGGTGGCGTACTATCACCGCCAGTTCGCCGGTGATTTTTGCCAGCAATTGCGGGTCACGTTCGTTGGCCGGTATTACCTCCGGGAACGGCAGGATCACCCGGCGACGGGACACACCGCCGCTGCGGTCACTGAACTGCATCGGGTTGTTGTTTACCGCCAAAATCACCGCCGGAATATGCGTGGAGTAGGCGTCCCGGTATTTCGGGTCAATAGCCACCGCATCGCCGCCGGTGATCGCTTTGATGCCCGCGCCGTCACCGCTCCATTTCTCTTGGTCAGGCAGGATAATCAGCGAGAACCCGACCACTGAAGCCCGCTCCCGTGACGATTCCAGCGTATCGATGGTGGCCGAGGTGGTGTTGTCTTTCCCCGCCAACAGGCTGGCTATCGCGGCCATCACGCTTTTGCCGCTGCCACCGGGGCCGGTGACTTCAAGGAACAGTTGCCAGTCATAGCGGTTCGCCAGCACCATAAACAGCGCGGCAAGAATACGCGCCTGCTTGTCGGGTTGCTGCCCGGCGGCGCGTGTCAGCCAGCGCCAGAAGTGCGGGGCGTGGTCGGCAAGATTTTCCCCGGCCTTGGGCGGCGTATAGTCGACACTGTTGACGGTGCGCAGCCAGTGCGTTTTCTGGTGCGCGCTGAATTGCCCGGTAGTGGTATCAAATACTCCGTTACGAAAGCCTATCAGGTGCCGTGCCGGCGTGCCCATTTGTGGCACCATCAGCCGGAGCGTGTCCAGAATGCTGTTGATACCCGCCGCCGAGAACGGCGCGCGGATTTTCTGGAACAGGGCGGCAATCTCGCGGCTGAGCACTCGGTACGGTAACACCTGCCATGCGCCGTTTTCATAGCGGCACAGGTCTTCACCGACCTGTGGCACGGCCAGCAGATGCTGGTAGTGCTCTGCCAGCAGTTCGGCCTTTTCACTGGCGCTCATGGCTTTCAGGTCGGCATCGCTGAGCGTATCAAACGGGCTGGGTTGCTTGGGCTGGCTAAAGGCCGTCAACTGCGCAAGCGCGGCCAGCTTGCCCTGTTGCAGGTAAACGTCGTTCCAGTCGCCTGCTTCTGACGGTAACGCCGGTTTACCGCCGCTCAGTTGCGCGGCCTCGGTGGCCCGGGCCTGCCCGGTGCCGTTCTCGTCATTGTCGGCCGCCAACAGCAACAGCGCGTCAGGGTAGTGGGTGCGCAACTGCTGCGCCATCGCGGGTAGGTTATTGGCGCTGAACGCGACACAGACGCTTCCCCCAGTCAGTTGGTGCACGGTCAGGCCGGTGGCGTAGCCTTCGGTCAGCCAGATAACGGCATTATCCTGCCCGTGCAGGAAATGGCAGGCGTTTTTCACCTGCCCCCCGGCCAGCGTGCGCTTATCACCTGCGGCGTTAATCAACTGGACGTTAACCACCTCCCCGGCGCTGTCAGTTAGAGGCAACAGCAGGTCGCCGGGCTGGTAAGTAATACCCCCCACGCGCAGCGATGGTCCCTGTAATGTCAAGGTGTCGCTATCCGGCCAGCCTTTGGCGGTCAGGTAGGCATTCCCGGCCTGTCGCCGGGCGTTGGCGAGCAGTTGTCTGGCCTGCTGCGCTGCGTTATTTCGCGCCTGCGCCTTGTCTTGCTGTTCCTGTTGGGGATTGTATTCGGGCAACGCACTGCCCAACGGCTCACCCAATACCCCGGCCACCTTCACAGCGGCTTCTTTGGTGGTCACGGCCAGTGCTTTTTCGACCAGATTCAGACCGTCGCCACCGCCGCACTGGTTACAAAACCATGTGCCACGCCCCTGCAAGTTATCAAAGCGGAAACGGTCTTTGCCGCCGCAAACCGGGCAAGGCTGCGCCCGGCCCCCTGCGGTGATGTGAATGCCCAGTGCAGGGAGCAACACCGGCCAGTGGCCGGTCGCTGCACGTGAGGTGTGAGAAACGCTTAATGCAGTCATTGTTTTTATCCCTCAGTGCACGGTGGTGTTGCAGGTGACGGCCATCCGCCCACAGCACAGCTCATCCATCATTTTTTGCCCGAGCGTGGTCAGGCGCGGTGGCGCCACCAGAATATCCGGCTGCACCATGTCACTGAGCATGGTGCAGGCCATGTCCATGCCCACCTCCGGCCCGTGCTGGCGGACAAAGTAGCCTTCAATGTCCATCGCAATCGCCATTTGCAGCTCATCCAGCGTGTAGCCGGGGGTCACCCGGTAAAAGGCGCAGGTATCGAGATAGGCATGGGCTAATGCACGGCGGTAAACGGCGGTACGGACTTCAACGGGTAAACAAGACTGTGGGGTATTCATGCGGCGGAAGCCTCCATGCTGGCGATGATGTGAGAATCACAGGTTTTGACGACCTGCCCGAGCTGGTCAGTGAGTACGGCAATGACCGACGCAAAGGCGGCTTTTTGAGCGGCGTCCGGGCGCTGACCGGTCGATTCGAGCGTGTCCAGCATGTCGAGGAACAGCACGCCGGTAGAATGTGCGTGCTGAAGACGCAGGAAATCAGCATGCGGAATGGGGTAATAGGTTTCACTGTGGAAACGGGCGGCTAGCGTATTCATGCTACCCCCTGCACGGGCAGACGGCCCGCAAACGACAGAATATAGTCACGCGCCAGCAGGCGGCGGGCGCTGTGCTCGGAATCCGCCACGGTGCGCAGCATACAGGGGGTTGCCGTCAGGGCAGTACGGCGAATGGCCGCAAACAGGAAACAGAATTCAGGGTGAGTCGGGGTAAGGATCGTAGCCATGGTGGCAGCCTTCTTAGAGTAAAGGTTATTGCTACCACCGAAGTTCCTACACTTATGGGTGGTAGCCCAGACGGGGGTAGGAATACCGGCCTCTAAGAATACCGGCCAGCCCGAAGGCTGCCCCGCCTGAGCCACCATTGTTTGACAGCCACAGTAGCATAAATAGCACTGTGCAAAAAATGAGCGCACAAAGGCTGCGACGAAAAAAAACACGCTAGGCGCGTGTTGTGTCGCCTTAGAGTAACACGGGTTCCTACGCCCGGCTGCCGATTGTGCGGCAGCGGGAGGACTATAGCGCAGGGCCGGACGCGGGGGCAAGCGGTAAGACGCCCCCGGATGTTCAATCGATCGCATAGTGATCAACAGTCGGTAAGTTGGTCATTACGGGTATCGGCGGCGGCACTGGTCAGCGGTACCGGCCCGGCGCGGAACAGGCGTGGTTCGGCCAGGCTGCTGGCCAGGCGGATCACGCCGTGCTTATCACTGCGGTGTTCCGGTAAGGCAATCTCCGGTTGTTTGCGTTGCAACAAGATGGCTTCAGCCACAAACAGCGCGTCGGTATCGTTCAGGGTAAAGCTGTGTCGGCCAAATGTTAACTGCATCATGCGGCGGCCCCCTGATGGCGGTTGGCAATGCGCTCAGCCATCCAGTTTTCGATTTCTGATTCGAGCCATGCCACGGTTTTACCGCCAAGGGATATTTGGGCCGGGAACTGCTTGCGGGTCATCATCTCGTAGACGGTAGAGCGCGACAGCCCGGTGGTGTACAGCACTTCCGGCAGGCGGATGAAACGCTCACGGGGCGTGTAATCAACCGGGACGGGCGAGAGTGCGGAAGGGGTCTGTGTGGCAACTGCAAGCATGGAATGCTACCTCGTTTATGCCCGGTGGGATCTCACCGGCGCTGTGTGGGTTCGTTTGGTAGCGCCCTATTATGTGAATTTTTTGCGGGGTGGCAACAAGGGGATGTTGTGTGGTTGTGTAGATATTTGCTTACTTTTCAGTCTAATGAGAAAGAATGGCAAACATTGGCAATTATTGACAACTCTTTGGCAAATCGGTGGAAAATTAAAATAGTTGATAATTCTAATTATTTAATTAAAACAGTAAAAAACACTAACCAATAGGCTAGCCAGAAAAAAGGCTGTTTTTAGCCGAGTGAACAGTAGTGAACACTTGGTGAATAGTTTTAGATAAACTAGTCACCACTTTATTTACTGATTTAACTACATTTTTTATTAAAGTGAACAGTAGTGAATAGTTTTTATAAGAACTAAAATCTCGCTGGTTGTTTTCTCGTCATATTTTGGAGCTGTTGTCCTGCGGACAGTCCAACCGGGATGAATGGCGATGTTGTACGGCCGTCAGCAGAATAGCTTCACATTGACTGACACCGGAGATAACCCCATGAGCACCACCACCTTACCGAAATACATCACCGATAAACTGCACGCCCTGCGTGACGCTCGCGCTGCCCACGACAAAAACTATCAGGCATTGACGGACGTCACTACGGGGATCGCCCGCTGCCATCAACAGAAGAAAGACACGGAAGTGGAGAGCCATGAGGCAGAAAGCCAGTGGCGCACCCTGTTTCGCAAACTGCGCGGAGAAATGACTCCGGAACTGCAAGCGCAGCACCACAGCCGGATTTCCAAGCGGGAGCTGTCGAAAGAATTCGACGGCCTGATTGAAGAAATGGAGCTGGATAAAATGTACCTCCATCTCAGTTGCGGCGGCACGGCCCCGAAGGTAGTGGCCGCACATGAAGCAGCCCTTACGGCCTTTGCCGAACATGCGATGAGTAAGGCGGTGGATGCACTGAGCACGGCGCTTATCAGCCCTGACGTTATCAAGGCTTGTGCATTAGCTTCGCAGGCTTACGGTGTCTATGGTAACGACCCGATGAAAATGATCGAACAACAGCTGCTGGGAACGCTACAAGGCCGTATTCACGTTGCCATGGCAAAGCAAAATATTGACCACCCGGTGCTTAATGAGATTGGCCTGACGATACCGCAAGAAACCGGCGCATTGCCGGAACTGCAAAGCAGTCCTGCCAGACGCATGCAGGTTGTCGCAGAACTGAAGGAAAAACGCCAACGCTTGCAGCAGAAAGGGGCCAAATCATGATGCGCTGCCCGTTGTGCACCCATGCATCCTATACCCGCACCAGTCGCTATATCACTGAGCGGACGAAAGAAGCCTATTACCAGTGCCAGAACATCGTGTGTTCCTGCACATTTAAAACGGTGGAGAGCGTCGATAAGATTTTATGTCAGCCCATTCAAGCGGAAACGGTGACCGTTGATGATTTACCGCCGCCGGAAAAAAGGACATTAAATCGTTACCGCCGTTATAGCCGAAATCAAACACTTCATTGATTGAACTGGCCCCGCTGCAATGCTGATTTTGCTACGGGGCTTTACCGTTCCCCAAGTCCAAAAACAGCCTTTTCTCTGGCTAGCCTGCCTTAAATCGAGCGCGCATGCATAGGGTGCATGATTTTGCATGCACGAAAATGCACTTCTCATCCCCTGCCACACCAGTACTGGCGCGGCTTTCCTATCCTTATGCAACTGCATGAAAAACAACACATGAAGCGGGCAGGCGAGGCGGGGATAGCATTGCGCGCAAAGGCAAGTACTGCTTACTTTTTGTATAATCTAAGAATGTTCATCATTGAAAAATAAAATCAATAAAATATAATAGATTAAATTTTATTGTGGTCTTGGGTACTAAAATGTTAAATGATAAAGAGTTACGAGGTGCACTTATTGAGTGGTTATATAAAAAGTCTATCAAGCCAAAAAAAATAATAGAAGAGCTTCCTGTTAATAATGGATTTGCGATCGCCGATGTTGTAGCCATATATAATGAAATGCATTGCTTTGAAATAAAAGGTGAGAATGATAAAATAGAAAGAATAATAAAGCAAGGTGAGTCATACAACTTATCATTCAGAAAGATAACACTGGTAACGACAACAAAGCATCAAGAAAAAGCATTAGCTTTAGCGCCTAGCCATTGGGGAATACTAATTGCAAAACCATACAAAGAAGAAATAAAATTTACATATATTAGAAAAAGCAAATCAAATGTGAATTTCAATCCTATAGTAGCCTTAACCACTCTATGGAAAAGTGAAATGCTAGAAATTTTAAATAAAGAGAATATAAGTATTTTGAGTAAAGACAAAAACAGAGATACTATTTCACTACGAATATCAAGCGAACTAAACAAGCTAAATATAAGTAGTGAAATTAGTAATAAGCTGCTTCATCGTTCAAGAATCATATATGACAAATGAAGATTTACCAAAGGTTTAACAATTGAAGCTGCTGTTACAGACTTACCCTCATAATTTGCCTTCTGATGCAAATATAGATCTCCACTTGAATAATCCACCCCGCGATAGAAGCCGGATTTACTTACAATATATTCTGCAAAAACATTATATTGATATTTGTCGCCTTTAACCCTACCGCCCCTCCTTATGTATATGCGATCATCATAAGGATATATGATTTTAGCTGTAGTAACATTCTGCATATCTTCATCAAAAAGCTCTACATCCGAGTAATCAGGGCTTACAGCTCCATAATCACCAAAGTGAATATTTGTTTCATTTTGAAATGCCTTATGCACCTCACTATATATCCTTATCTCTTCCCGTAGAACATCCATCTCAGATTGAGTTTCAATTAACTCACTTATCGATGCGGGAATCATTGATCCTGTTGTTATTACTCTACCCAAAGGTATTTCTGACTTGTTTTTTATTAAATTATTAATAAAGTCTATTATTTGCTTTGATACTAACTTTGAATCATCTTCTTTACAGACCCGACAATCAAAAATAAAGTCCACATTATCAATAAAAGGTAGTAACCCATCAATAACATCAATTAATTCATCTTTAAAAAGTATATAATTACAGAAAAAATCCCTCGTTAACCTCATTGCCACATTTTTTCTTACAAAGACACCGTTCTTAAACCCTTCATATATAGAGTTTATATGTTCAGGATGTCGATCTAAGGCTATTACTGGTATCATTCCAAACTTGGAGAATTTCTCAATAATATCAAAGTAATTATATCTTTTACTTATAGATATACCGTCTTCAACGTCATAGTTGTCCAAATAAAACTCATTTAGCCAACCTAAATTCGTTCTGAATTTTGACTCCAGCCTATTTAAATCATTATAAAACAACTCATTTTTATCTTTCTTCGCCGCCTCGTCATATCGGCTTTTTTTAGGTTTCTTCCGCGGAAAGTCAAAAAAAGGAACTAGCTCTTTTTTCTTACTTTCTTTTAATTCCTTCAGAGCACCAATCTCGCTTACTTTAAGTTTTAAAAATGGAATATAGCTATACATTAAATATAACCTCCCTCAGATTCACAGCATTAACTATTCTTGAAAAGAATTTATACGACCGTTTTTCATTTCTGATTCTACCAGCGACAATTGCCGGATGAATTCCAATTTCTTTTGAAAATGCAAACAAGTCATCTTCTCTAAGTGTTTGTTTCGCTGAGCACCCGCGCCATAATCCACGGGGAATTAGGGTATCTAAAGCCATCCTATCTGCCTGAGATTCAATTAAATTTTCTGGTTCAGCAATAACATCCATGTTGTCTATTATAGGAGAACCTAGGTTTTCATAATGTAAAAGAACATGGGATAGCTCATGCATTAATGTAAACCAATAATTATCAATTCTACTATATCGTAGACTCATGGCAATTACAGGATTTCCATTATCGTTAATATAAACGACACCGTCAACTTTAGCAGAAGGTATTGCCTCTTCGTAAATAAGAATAATACCCAATGCCATTAGTGCTTTTGGTGCAAGCAGAGGGAATGCTTCGTCAACACTATTTTTAACAAAGTCAACCAGAAATTCTCTACTGATAGGAGAGTAAGTTGGAACATTTGCAATGGCCGAAACAATTTTTTCTTTCTCATATACGAATGATAGCCATGTATTAACAAGTACATCATCAGATGATGACCCTCGTCTAAACAATGCATGGCTTTTTTCTGTTTTTTGGCAGAATGATGAAAAAAGATCTGATATATTATTAAAATTCTTTTTCCTACCAATTATCCCCTTGGCCCTCTTTACTTCTACAGGTAACGATTCAATATACGCATTAAATGTCACAAAATTTTCATACTCCTCATGCATAGACGTAGAGGAATACTTGCCGAAAGAAAAATCCAAATCTTCAATGTCATCTTTCATGCTTCCCCCACAAATTTCATTGCACTGACGTTATCAATTTCATAATAAAACAACCGTTCTTTATCTAACGCATCAAAATGCTTCATACCTATATGCTCATAAAACCCTTGAGCTTGAGGCAACGAATGTAAACAGAATCCGTGCTGATAACCCAAGCTTTTCGTTCCATATTTAATGACAGCCTGTAAAAGCATTTTTCCAACCCCCTTAAACCTTTTATCCTCCAACGGGGAAAATCTATTCCATGGGGCAACAGCTATAAACTCCACATAAAAAATATTTCCATCACTAAAAACGCTTTTTTTTGGGAAATAAATAAGGCAGGCTGCTTCAACTGAACTATCTGTTCTTAAGAAAAACCATTTATATTCATCATCATGATAATTTAATGATTTACTAAACCAACTCCAATGATAGTCTCCTGTTTGTATTTTTGGGAGAATCTCATTTCTTTCAGCATCATCACAGCTTTCTTTTAAATAAGTTAAAATTCGTGTGCGGTACTCTTTCCAATCTTTATCACACGACAGTGCATTTAGCACATTCCAACCATATGATACTGTATAGGCCTCTGTTGTAGCATCACTTTTATTAATAAAACCCTGTTCAATTACTACTTCATTATCTGGCGCAGCAATCAAACCTAATTTAACTAATTGATCTATATCAACACTCATATCCATTCCTAGATATTGTTAAGAGCTACACGTCATTATTTTAAACTAATCAGTGATATTACGATATAAAAAATCAGAATACCACTGTAACATTTCTCTACGCCGCTCAATATAATGAGCATGATTATAAGTACCTCGAATACCATTTTTATCCACATGCGCTAGCTGCATCTCAATCCATGCGGAGTCAAAACCTTGCTCATGTAGAATAGTAGACATCGTATGCCTGAAACCGTGACCAGTCGCACGCCCTTTATATCCCAGCAGCTCAATCACCTGATTCACGCTTTCTTTACTTATAGGCTTTCTGCGGTTGTTTCGTCCAATGAAAATGTAAGGATAGTGAGCGGTGATCGGTTGTAGCTGTCTGAACAGCTCAATCACCTGAGTAGATAGTGGCACCATATGGGGGCGGCGCATTTTCATACGTTCGGCGGGGATCTCCCAGATGGCACGCTCAAGAT
>RCUM01000654.1_pt1 | contig 18107 bp, 25 predicted proteins | sample 2166141 | NCBI WGS metagenome assembly RCUM01 (sample SAMN09932756, study PRJNA488358) | compost metagenome | isolation source: compost soil in crotonic acid-enriched | place: Germany: Experimental Botanical Garden
ATCATAGTAATTTTTTCTTGGTAGCTAAAAACCGAAGGACAATATACCTGATTTTCACAATATACTTAAGCTGGGTGCGTGGCAGAATCGCAACAAGTGCAGTGAACAGACCAGTTGTGCCAGTGAAAATCTTGTTACTGCGACAGGAACATGGGGATAGAAGCGAGAAACCCAGGGGAAGTTTTCAAGGCCAGGCGGTTGTGCGCCCAGCCCGATAAAACCACTCAGGCTTTATTCTTTTCCAACTGCTCAATCAACGTATAACGCAGTGAAGAAGCGTCGGCCGGCGGGTTTTCCACCTGCGTCACCTGCACTTTCAGGCGGTAGTTGTAGCCCGGTTCAAAAGTAAAACCTTCAATCCCGGTATAGAACAATCCCCACGGCTCTTGCGCGGAATGACGCACCTGCATGCACTTCATTGGGGCAACGCCCGTACAATTTACCAGCGCGCTGTTCACCAGCAACACTTCCGTATGGTTTCCGTCTTTATTCACGGGCTGACTCACTGTCGTTCCCTCCTGGCTGCAGCCGGCCAGACCGGCCAGGGCAACAAATAACAACGCTTTGATTTTCAATGTAATGCACCATTAAGTCTTTAGGTCTGGTGATAGTAACAAAGCTACGGCTGCTGGGGCCAGCGGCGTGTTCCGAATTTGGGGTAAATGGACCTGCCAGCAGAAACAATCAAGGCAATAAAGTACAAAATCGGACCCGCTATTGATTGCTCAAGCGGCTCGTTAAGACAAAAATAATGGCAAGCATTACCGTACACTCAACGCCGATTAATGCTGGCGGGTCATAGTGAACACTCCATGTAGCGGAATTTTACTCTCACCATGCCCCGTCAGCATTATCACCAAGATGCTGGGAGACCATCATATTAACTGAAACCTCAAACAATAATTTGATTGCTAATTTTTTTATTAAACCAAAGCAAACTCGGTGTTAATTCACCATTTGCTAACCACAACTTCTGGGTCTAAGTTTATGAAACCAATAATCCTAAAGGGGTTTTCCATGCGTTTACTTTCTTGCCTTTTCATCGCGAGTTCGATGGCTTTATTGTCGGGCTGTGCCAGCCAGCCGCAGGTGACCAGTGATTATGACCACAGCGCCAACTTCAGCCAATACCATACCTACGGTTTTGCTCCAGAGGCTGCAGGGCAATATCAAACCCTGACGGGTAAATACATTCAGACCGCGATTAAACAGCAGATGGAACAGCGCGGTTATAAGCCAAGCGCGACACCAGATCTGTTGGTCTACAGCAGCGCAATGAAACAAAACAAAGTGCAAGTGAACGATTCACCCGCACCGGTTGGCCGCTGGGGCTATGCCGGCTGGGGAGGTTATAATCAAACCGTTTGGAGCTATACCGAAGGCACCCTGACGGTCGACCTGGTAGACAGTAAGAAGAAACAGCTGGTTTGGCGCGGAACCGCCAGTAATACGTTGAACTCAGATGGTACACCGGCCAGCCAAACCCAAATTCAACAGGCGGTGACCGCGCTGTTTGCCACCTACTCTTTCCAGGCCGGCCCTGCAAGTCGCTGATTACTTTGCATTGACCAGAGCGGCAGCCCTATTTCGGTAAATAGGGCTTAATGCAGCTTATAAATTCAGGATCTTTACTCATAAAAAGCGCAGTGCTCTCTGGTCGTCTTGCCAGCACATGGATTTACTTCATTCCGCTACTGCTGTTATTTTGAAAAATGCTTCAAGACTGCGCTTTTGAATTCCACCTTCAGTGAAGTTATCGGGTGAAAGCCAACCTGATAGAGCCCTGTCTACCATTGGCCATTCTATATCGATAATAGATAACCAGTCCGTATCGCGGTTACGTTGTTTACGAGTCATCGCCTGACGAAAACGCCCTTCAAACGAGAATCCCAGCCTTTCAGCCGCCTTTCTGGATGCCACATTCAGTGAATCACAACGCCATGCAACCCGACGGTAGCCCAAAGAAAAGCTATTTTTGAGCAGCAGGTGAATGGCCTCTGTACCCATGGTGGTTCGTTGCATCAACGGTGACCAGGTAACATGGCCTATTTCTAGTGCGCCGTTAACTGGATCAATGCAGCTATAGCAGACCACGCCAACCGGGCGGCTACTTTTCATCTCCGTCACGGCCCAGGCAACCAGGCTACTGTCGTTAATTTTATTTTTAATCCAAAGCATCATTTCTTGCAGACAGGCAGGTTTCTCTGCACCAAGCCAGGTCCAGTCTCGGTCATCTGTTGCTAATGAAAATGCATCGAAAAGCGCTTCGCAATGACCGATTTCAAGCGGCGAAAGTTTGCAGTGCTGCCCGTTTAACTGGCTCAATTGCGGAAAGGATGCGGGCTGCCATTCAGGCAAGGGAAAGCCTACAGGCTGACCATATTTATTCGTATTCAACGAGCATTCACCTTCAGCAAAAGTCTGTTATGGCCAGCATACAGGACGCCGTACAAACCCAACAATAGACTTAAATAAAAGGGGAAGAGAATGCGTGATGCAGTGAGCGGTCGAATATCGAGGTTCTATTTCATCTAATAAATACTTTAAAATCAAACACACAAAAAAAGACCGAATACGATTCCTAAAGTCGCGAAATATGAAACTTTCCTTTTAAAATCAATTAAATATATGATTTTTACCTTAAAAAAGCAGCTCTACACGCCCCATGCTGGCCCTTAAAGATCATACATTTACCTGATGTTTCGTTTATATTCGTGGATAATTCGGAAGCAAAAATGACCTCAACCGCCTTCACTATATGCTTAATCCTTGCCGCCGTCATGGTGATGATACACCCGGTGTTTTGTATTCCCTTCCTCATCGCTGCCTACCTGCTTGCAGGCAAGGGGAGAATGGATCTGGACAGTAACACCAGTATCATCCTTGGAATCGTTGGTTTTTTCGCTGTTTTGTTCATCTTCGCTGCTATCCATCAGTCGCTAAAATGAGGCTCCCTTGCTTGCCTATTGAACACTATAAGGCTATCCTGCCGCGCCTTACCGAACTCAGCCTGGTAGCCAAGATTGGTATCATTGGCAATATCGGCATACTTCTGTTCGTTGTTCAGCGCATCGACCTTATCCATAAACAAATTTTCATAGGGTTGAAGCTCGTTCTGGTAGAGATCCCATTGTTGCGAAGCCACCTGTGCCGCCGCCTTTTCGTTCTCAGTTTCTTTTACTTCGTTACTGCCGCCTTTGCCCATACCACCCTCACACCGGGATCCGGAATTTCATTAATCCATCTTCATCAGGCAGGCGAACAAAACCGAGCCGCCTGGCTACCCTAATGAACCCTTTTCTGTCTGTGTAAAACTCGGCCCATCTGCCGCCTATCATTCGTGTCAGCTCTTTAACTCGCGGGGAATATCGAACCAAGCCATCAGTCGCTGTGCTCACCCCGAGCCAGACCACCACATAGGGCACGCCATCTTTCATGCGCGGACGCAAAACGATCCGGGCATCATCAGCACCAAAGCAAAACGCCTGCTTTTCACGGCAGGCGTCTTGGATATCTGTTATCAGGTTTTTGTCGGCGCTTCGCCTGGCAAGGGCATTCACCTTTTCTTCAAGTGCCATCATTGCGGGCCACTCGTGGCAATCTGGCGCCCTGATTTGTAGACGCCTATAACAGATTTCGCCCTCACTTCAGGGGAACCTGTTCCAGCGCCACCGCTGATTACTGGCGTAAAAATAACAGCCGAGCCGGTGCGGTTCTCTCGAATATTCAAAATTAATTGTTGAGTTTTATCGCGGCCCACAGCGGGAAGCTTGATACCTTGAAGTTGGTAGCTTAGGTTGCCATTTTCACCATTGTTCCCGGTATCTTTATACGCAATTTGAATATCGTCTTTTCCAGGACTACGCATAATCAGTGTGTAGTATTGCCTGTCGGCACTACCCGCCTCGATGGTCACGTTCGTGTCCATCACTCGATCAAAGTCCTCACCTAAGATATTCCAGATAACATGATCACCAGCCTGGCTAGCCCACGTGAACCCATACTGTCCGGATTGATTCAATGGCGGCATGAAAATCCCCCCAGACTGCGCGTTATACACATCGCCTACCAACTTGTTGGCATAGATAGTGCCGCGAACGTCGCAGTCTTCCAGTATCTGGCAGTTCCTGAATGTGGCCCGCTCAGCGTACACGTCATAGAACCAACCGCCATTGGCCGTCATGAAGTTCATGTTGGCATTGATTGCCGTCATATTGCCATTCTCATCAACCGTGAACCGACCGTTCTCAATTCGTGCAGAGCGTAACAACGGAGTGATCATCTCAATACCGGCAATAACACGATCAGCGATAAGGTTCTGTGCAGCATCCGGATCCGTTTTCGCAAACGTGCCGGCGGTATCGTTGAACGGCCCTGGCACGCCGTTGGCGTTAACATGACGGATCCAGTAATAAGCACCGGGTGTACCAGTGTTTTGCGGATCACTGAATACGCCAGCGGCTTCGGTGCCAACGATAACTGCATCTGCAAGATTGTCGGCACTGTTGCGGTAGACTTCCGTCAATGAGTGGCCGCCGTACTTTGGCATGTCCCACACCAAAGCTATAAACGAGAATGCGCCATAGGCAGTGAAGCCAGTTGGCTTAGTAGGGAACTGCGTCGGCTTATTTGCTCCCGGCCCACCCCAGTCCGGCGGCGGCGTCCATCCGGGTATCAAAGACACGCCACCATTACCCGCTTTCTTGGTCGAGAAGCCGAGTCGAGCCAAATCACGTACCGTGACCGCGCGGTCAAGCCCATCGCCGCGCTGCCCTGTCAGTGTCTGAATGTTCTCTGCCACCGTCGGCAGATCCGTACCTGCACGGAATTTTCCTTTGTTGCTCACGCGGGCATCTCCATCATTGAGGTGGATAGCGTGATCCGGTCAACCTGTCCCCGCCCCCACGTTTCGATCATCCACTTTCGGCCTGAGATTGGCGGCAACTTAAGCATGTTTTCCCGCATCGTACCCGGCGGCAAAGTGATCACCTGCGCGCCATCGACAATGATGTTGATACCGACGAAGAACAACTGATCGCTCATGACGCGCAAGCAGGAAAAGGAGGTGTCATAGGGCGCCAGAAACGGTTTCGAGCGCCAGCGCATGCTAACCGGCATATCTCCCCCCTGCAGGGTATAGAGCTGGGCACCTTTCACGATGTAAAGCGTGTCGCTCTTCTCATCGTTAAAGCCGGCATCGAACGAGGCTGTTATGTGCCGGATATCCATCCATTTTGGCAAAGGCCGAGAAACGCCCCCCTTGGACAACCTTTCTCTTTGCCTTGTACTGCGGTATCCCATGCAATATCAGGTGAAACACCACTATCGATAATCGCCCTAACCGCCACCAGGGCAATTGAACCATAGACCGTATTTTCAACATTCTTCATCATATTTCTCATTTGCTATACGATCGGCGAGCAATGACGTGGCATTCGATTCTTCGATATACAACCAGCTCATGCACTGCTTAACCAGATCAGAATACTGGCTCACCCAGTCACCTGGTTCAACCGCAGCCCCTATGATGCGCATCGACTTCCGCAGATGCTCCATATTGGCGGGTATCTTACCTTTACCACCACACTCTTCGCACTCTACCGGGTGCGGCCTAATGGTGCGTCCAGTACCGGAACAACGTGGGCAAATATTGGTTGTGGTTGCGTGGCGCTCAGACCAGGTGCGCAATGCTGCACGTTCCCGCTCAATCCGTGAATTTAAATCTGTAATTTCTAAACCAGCCTCAACGTAAACAGCATCGCTGATTGGCGCCTGGCATCGGCGCTTGTCTAAAGCCTTAATCTCTGACTGCAATGCCTCAATATTCTTGCGAGTTTGAGCCGTTCGCGGGCCATACCTGCGGAATAATGATGCGAGGTGCGCCACCTGCGCCGGCAGGTTGCGCTCGAGTACAATACTTAAGGCTAACTGGCATGCTGCAACCGCGCGTTCAGGATGTGGTCGCGGGTGTACCCATTCGTTAATCGCCACTCGTAACCGCTGTTCTGCTTTGAAATCGTTACGGTACTTCGTCATCAGCAGATCGAGGCCAACCGAATTTTGGTGCTGTGCAGCAGCGAATGCCCCGAGAATTTGCTCCCTGGTCAGAGAAGCGCGCCCACGGCCTACATTCATTGACTCCGCACTTACACAGCGCGGATCGTGCATTTTTATGAGTTGTTCTATTGCGTTGGTCATTGTTCAGTCCCTATTCACATAAGCCATGATTCACTCTTTTGCTTGAGCCGAACCATAGCACATAACGATTACGCATCTTGAACCTATCGCCTAAAACTTCAATAGGGCTGTCTTTTTTCAGGCCAACCTTCATTAATTACGAGCCTAATACACTCAAATGGATTTAAGTTTCAAATATTTATCCGTCAACTCAGGAATATAACCCTTATCACTTATATCATTTATATCCTTGAGTCGCTCAAACAAAGGAGAATTAACCACTAATGATGGGTCATTTGCCTTATCAAGAATAATCTCAGTCAATGAAAAATAAACCAAGCTTCTAGTACCATAAAAACTCATTGAACTCTCAATTAAATCCAAAAAATTTTCAGCTTCATCTTTATCTTGTTTCAATACATGCTCAAGAATACGAATCAGAGTTAACTCAGCATCAACAGAAATCATCCCTGCCATCTTGACTGACAATGAAAATAAAGCATCATCCTTTTCTTTTAGACAATAAGAATGGGATTTATTATACTCAAACTTACTAAGCATTGTTACAAGATTGTCACTTTCATTAATTAAATTGATCCATTTATTATCAACTTTATTCTTCCCGAACTCATTTCCAAATAATTGGGTAAAATCGCTAACCCTCCCCTCTAATTTTTCATTGTAAATATCTATTAACCGCATAAGATGATCAATACTATTTTGTTGTTTTAAAAGGTGCATTTGCTCATTGTGATTGTTTTCAGATTGTGAAATCGTTTTCCCAATCACATAAAAACCTAACATTGTAAATAGAGGCCCCAAGACTCCACCAAGAAAACCACCAAAATTTGACCAGTCTCCCGTTTTAAAACTTAATGGATAGGACTTATAATACCAGAATGTTAAAATCCAGACTAAAAATGGAATTCCATAAAAAATTGCGGAAATAATGTATAGTTTTTTTAGTTTCATTTATAATCCTTAGATATTCACCACCCTATAGAATCAAGTCAGTATACTACTTTTAAAATCTCATAGAATGGTAAGTCAGATGTGCTTAAACAAAATTCCTTCTTGTATCCACTTCCCTATTGTTACGTGTAGTGCCAGCAAACAGGTTTCCTGCAATTCGCCCGGCCGCCAGTCGAAAGGCTCGCGTCCGTCGATCACATCGTGACAACTTGAACAACCGAACACTGCCCAGTAATCATCGCTCTTGTACCCCATGCCGTGGGTGCTACTTGGAAGGTGGCAAAGCACAGTTGTTTCAGAGTTCCCATTACAGATACCCGGAATCTGCAGCGTACAGCATTGTCCCCGCGCTGAATCGCGCAGGGTTTTACTTCTAAATGCAGGTGATTTTCTCATGACTACCTCTTTTTACATCACCATACTTATTATTAAACTCTATTTTTTCGGCATAACCTTACCTAAAACATCCGCTACAGCATTCGCCCCATCTAAAACAGAAGGTATGTTATCAGCCGACATCTGAATTGGACTGAATATTAGACTTTCAAAATTACCCCATGAGTCACTGTGATCTTTTGATTCATTTTTCTTTTCTATAAAATCATGAATGAATTCACACAAACTCAACCTGAGGTCTATTTGTAATAGTTGCGCCCGAATTGATCTAACTTCACTATAATATAGTCGCATAAAATAAAAAATCAAAATTTCCAAAGTCAACACTGGTACCGCATACATCAAATGTTTAATGCTTGAGTCAAAAGTCACCCACTCTTTAAATAAAGCTATTAACGTCAACACAGGTATGGAAACTAGCACCAATGTATATAAATTCATCCACCAGCGAGAGGTTTTTAACTCATTTATTTTGTCATCTTTCATTCTTTTGAAAGCTTTACTTAACAGAACAAAATTATACTCCCCCTTATAACCATCAAGCCTTTTCTCAATCTCATTGACTTCATTTTTTAATGTTTCCTGCTTCCCTATTAATTCAGACAAATTAACTTCATTTGTGTTTATTTTGTTTAAATTTTCTACTGCCTCCTTAAATTTAACCTCACGAATAAGATCTTTTATTGACCATACATCCACATACGAAAGCGCATGAAAATCAACTTTACTTCCATTCTCTTTTAACACTTTACCTATATACGGAGCACAATCTTTGACTTTATAGAAGTTTTCGACATACCCGGCACAGTTAGCGTTAGTGGAATAGGCTATCACCCCACCTAAAGACCGATGTATTATTAGAAACCTAGCAATGAAAAAAGTAAATCTTGGCAATTCGTTTTCGGCAAGCTGCTTGTTTATGAAAATATTCTCACCTGCCATTTCATGAAGTTTGTATTTAATCGTATCATTTAAATTTGTTGGATACCCTTCAAAAAGATAATAAAACATACGCCAGCAGTATAGTGAATAGCGATGAAAATTCACCATATCGGTAGACATATACTCAGTGCCTATTTTCTCTGAAATATCTGACTCATCATATTCAGACTTGAGAACATTTTTAAAATGACCTTCCAAATAGCTATTACATTCTTTAATTGTATTTGCGTATTCCGCACCTAATATAGAGTATTCCATTCACTTATCCATGGCTATAAAATTAAAAGACTTTATCGATATCTAATCATTATTTAATCTTTGCTTTTACCAACATTAAGCTTGCCTCCCTGAAATTGTATATTTGACCCTGATATTCCCTGTAACAATATCTCATAAGGGTGTGATGAATTCTGCTCTCTATGCGCCCGATTCAACATAAGCGCTTTCATTAATGCCACATCACTTTCATTAAGATCCTCTTTTTTCACTAATTGCATTGCTGCGCTATCCAAAATATCTCTCCTTGAGAAATCCTCCCTCAGTGCTAATATTGTAAGTGATCTTGCATTCGAAAATCTTACTACATATATGATAAATGCCGAGAAACTTATATAAACACCAGAAATAGTCAGAGATATTTGATATGGGAATGGAGAACTTCCCCCTTGAAATCTTTCAGGATAAAAGAATGCCAAAAGTGATATGGTAACTAGTAGAACCACATTAAGAACCACAAAAAGATTAATTAATATAGCTTTAAACCCTATTGAGTTTCTATATTCATCATCTAATAAGTAACTATATTCACTTAAAGGTTCAAAGTTCACATTGCGAAAACCTTTGTGAGATTCAGTTAATTTCTCGGTATTTTCAGGTTTTTTAATTTCAGCAGAGTGTACTTTTTCCTTAATGGTTTTCATTACTATATCATTAACCTCTTTTTCAATATTTTCTTTAGCCTCATCACTTAGTTCCAAAGAGTTTAATGATGACATTTTTCCACGCATGCTACTTAATGAGTCAACCACTCCCACAATTTCATCATTACCTTTAATTGTCACAATTAAATCTTGGAGTTGAGATTCCAGCTCTCTTATTCTTGATGCAGATTTACTTTCACTTTGTTTGAAAATTAAGTTGTACCTGCTAATTATTGAAAATGAAATAATTGCTATTACGAAAGACAAAAACAATGCCTTAAATTCATTGAAAAACACTAAAAAGTTATCAACCATAATGACACCCAATATTTATTAGAGAATTTATTTCCTTAATATTCTATCAATAAAATTTCATCAATTCCTCTACTGTATGCTCCATCTCATACTCATCGGCAAAGTGTTGCTGCAGTGTCTCGTTCCAAATGACGCCGGCGACGCCGCTATAAACCTTATCGAACTTCTCCTGGCTCATGTTGACGAAAGCGATGCTCCAACGCTGTTTCAACGTTCCGCCGTCCGGGTTCGCGGCCAAATCATAGAATCCCGCCTTTACCATGACGTGGTTGAGATATGCCTCTGTCGTTTTCACGGCTTCGGCGTCAAAGCGGCGTTGGCGCTGTGCAGCAACACGCTGCAGAACACTGTCGGCGATCAGCTTTGTGATGTTGTCATAAAGCAGCGGATCGCCAGCCTGCGCCGCCAGCGTCTTTGCCACCTCATGCGCAATCCACTTTTCCGGATCGCTAACAAACGTCCAATCTGGCTCCCAATACGAAAAGCCCAGTTCCAGCAGCTTCCAGAACTTACGGTGGTGCTTCAGGTTCCGGCGGTCGCCGATGGGCCGCATGGCGATAGGAGTGCCCGTAGGCACCCCTTTCATCGTGTCCCTGTCGTGATCTGTCGCGTACTTGATGCCGCCACCTGGTAGCAGCACACCCAACGCTTCCGTCTTGTGCTTTCTCGAAGACTTAGTGCTATGCGCGACCGTCATATAATCACCGCTTGTTTTGCTGAATGCGCAATGCGTGCGGCCGCTGTAGTGAGATGGTCTGGATCCAGTTCAATGCCGATAAAATCGTACCCCTCAAGTAAGGCAGCCTTACCCGTAGAACCTGACCCCATAAATGGATCAAGAACAACACCGCCATTTGGAGTAACCAAACGGCAGAGATAAGTGCTGCTATATCGCAGTGATCATCTGGCGAATGCGCGCCCGCGCCGCGATCCGCAGCGGCATGCCATACAAACATGAGCCCAAGCCCATATATCAGGGTAACGGCCTGCCGCCGGCTAAGCGCAAATTTGACTCGGTGAACATCGGCGTGCGCCAGCGCTATTCATCAACAGTCATGCTGGCTGTTTACCAGTTCCACCGCTCGGGACACAACGAGCACACGATATCCGGCGATACCGGCATCCCAGTGCCAGATATCCGAAAAATGTTGGCGCACAAAACGCAGACACAGCGCAAAGCGTGGATGCTCGCCCACCAGATCCGGATCCCGTCGAAGCAAGAGATCCTGAGCCGCCTTTCCCGCGAAGTTTAACCACCATTAAGGACTGACCAATGACCGATGTAAAAAATAACCAACAACCTGAATTAACCCTTTCAGCTTTGCTCACCCAGCGCTGTGTTAATTTTGCCGCCAGCGACAAGGCCGTGGAAATGATCGACCAGGGCATCGAAAAGATGTTCAAAGACCTGGTTGGTGAAACATTCAGGTCATACGGTGATTTCGGCAAGCTGCTGAGCGATGCATTCAAGGCGGCGCTACCCACCAATATTTCCGACGTTGTTGACCTGCCAAGCTACAACTCGCTCGTTATCAACTCGATGCGCGAGTCCTGGGAGAATTCTGGCGTCCACGTCGATATGCAGCAGCGCGTACTGGAACTTGCGAAGACGTTCACTTCCGACAAGGGAATCCCAAAATTCGTCATGGCTTCCGACCTTTGGGCAGCGTTTATCGAAGATAACCGCGAGAAAGCAGCCGAAGAGCAGTGGGAGCGCCCTCAGGTTATATATAAAGAGAGTGACGATCTCGATGGTTATTTCTCCGTTGGCTTGCATGCGGCGGCGGAAGACGGCTACCGCTCTAAGATCGACAGCACATACAGATGCGACGTTTACCTCGCGTTCTCGCCGCAACAAGTTCGCGAAGAGCGCAAGAGTACGCCTCTCATGCACGAAGGCCATCCGGTTTATGAGCTGTATCACGGCCATGTAGACAGCGGGGTGCTGGGCAAAAAGGTGGTCAGTACTTATAGCCGCTTCGATAAGCTGGTCATGGCGCTGTACTACGGCGGCAGCTTCTTGGTGGTGGATGAAATTCCAGACGCCGACGAAATGACCTACCCGCATTACGACTATTAATACCGCATGGAGGTAAAGCAGGGCCGCCGGGAAGTTTGGCAGCATGCGGCCGACGCCAATATGCAGGACGAGATAAAGAAAATCGCTGCCATTTTCGATATCGATGACATCGCCATTTTCACCCCCGGCAAACTGACCTACCTCAAGAACAAACCTGTCAAATACAGCCGCATTTGCCCACTGCAAAGTGACGTGGTGATCAACCCTATTACCGGCGCTATCAGCGCCAAGGAAAATTGACTCAATGAGCAGTAAATACCGCAAAGGTGTGCTGTACATCCGCCATTTTCAGCCCGGCGACAAGTGCAACAGCTTTATGTCTGCCATGGGCCTCTCCGCTGCCACGATGATGGTGGAACGCGCCAAGCGGCGCAACGTGTACGTGCTTGTGCGCCATGGCTTCCCGAATGATGTACTCACCCACGGGTATTCAAAACGAGCCGTACAGAAAAACATGCTTTTCAGCGGCGGAAAGGGGAAATCGTTCAAGGTCAATGCCCGAACTTGGCGTGACAAAAGCGTGAAAGCACCAAGGAAGTCGCCCTAATGTGGATCATCTCAATCATCATCTACCTAATCGGCGTGCCGGCCGCATTCGTGATCGGCTGCGTTCTCCGCCGGCCCGCTGGCGTTAAAAAAGACAACGCGGGTTTCGTTGCCTGTGAGGCTATCGTGTGGCCGCTGCTGCTGATTGCACTCTACGTTGCGATTCCAATCTGCAAGCTGATCTGTCTGGCCTATGACCGCCTGGTCTGGGGGCGGCGTAAATAGCCTCACCCACCAGGCGTGGAGGATTCATGCAAAAATTCCCCGAGTGGCAAGAATACGAGATAAAAATAATTCGGAAATACGCCGCCATCCTGACGGCTGAAGATATTGGCTTGCTGATTGGGCGAACAAAAGAGGCAGTTATCAGCAGAGCCAGCAAGCTTCATATCAGCCTGCAAAAGCGTGGCGATTGCCACCATAGCAGGAAGTATTCTCAAGAAGATGCAGAGCTCGCCAGGCAGCTTCATGCCGCCGGTGTTCGCCCACGCCACATCGCTGAGAAACTTGGCATAAACCCCATATCCATCGGAAATTACCTTTATTAATCCCCCTATCGCCGCGTACCAGCGCGGCTAAGGATCCTTATGTACGGACTTTTTTTCTACTCTGCATGGGCGGGCAGCCTGAGTGTTACCGATTTGAGGGCCTGGTGTACCCAGACGAGGTGAACTGTCATTTTGATATCGAAGATCAAAAACTGTCCGCTGCAGATTACTCCTGCCCGCAGGTCGATACCGTAGGAGCTTGTGAAGCGATTTCTGAAAACGTTTGAAGTGTCTGATAATTTAGATATGCGGTATCAAATATAGTTTTGTTACTTTATTTAAATCCAGTTCAGCGAAACCCTAGCACTCTACCATCGGTTTCTTTCGAAGACCTCACGGCCATAAGCATGGTGATCACTGCCAGCGGTTACGTCAACAGCTTCGCATGGTTGGAGACGCACGTAGTGATCTTTTGTTTATGCTATTGGCCAGTCTGAAGGAAAGGAGTATCGCGCGCTAGTCGCCTCAAGCCTCAAAGTATTCTGATTATTAAGGGAGGCGTAGAAAAATAGAAAGTTTTTGACCCACGTGGCTTCCGTAGGCCAACCGAGTGGTTGGCCTATTCGATGGCTATCTGGCATCTAGATCGATAGGGGCGAAAGCGACAGGCAGTTGCACCTTCACAGCGTCCCGTTGTGCCAGGGGGAGCAACATGGCCATACTCTTATCGAAAGAGTCCAGTATGCGCGGCATAGCGGTCAACGGTTGGTCCAAGGGCTCAAAAAAATTATCCCAATGGATCGGGATCACGATTTTAGCGCCCGTCTGGACAACCGCCTCTTGCCAATATTGAGCGACAAACTCCGGGGTTTGTTTACCTAAAGTTCCGATGCCAAGAAACACCACATCTGCCCTGACATCCTTGAACTTGCCTGGACTGTAATTACCACTGGCGATCACCAGAAGACGACGGCTGCCATGAGTGATCAGGTATGAGAAGTTTCCGCCAACTTTGAAATCCCCCTGCCGGACAGGGGTGTGCAGCGGATGATCTATGAAGCCTGGTGAGGTGGGATGTGGTGAATGCGGGGTCTCGAAGGCTTTGATTTGAAATTGACCAAACGAAAAAGAATCTCCGTCTTTGATTATCTTGATTCGCTCAGGAGGTAATCCGGCACCCAGAACGGCGTTGGCAGTCGATGATGTACCCAATACGGTAGCGCCTGTTTTGAGAGCCACCAAGCCACTGTCTAGGACATGGTCGTAATGCGAGTGCGCGACGAATATCGCTGCAAGTTTGGAAATGCCAGCGCTGCGCAAACTTGCATCGATACGCTGCTCATTAGGCTGTATAGGCATCAGTAGCACCGAATAAATACTTGGCCGTGAGAAAAAACCGTCCTCCATGATCGCAGTCTCCCCATCATCGAAGCTCAATGTGCCAGTGCCCAGAAAACGCACCGTCAAGTCCGGAGATCCTTGACCGACTTGCGGTCTTAGCGAAGCAAAAGGTTGAAGCGAGGGTGATGACAATTTCCATGCCCCCCAGAGCGCCCCTGCCAACACTGCTATAACAAATGCACAGCCCAACATTTTTTTGCTACGACTCACGCTTCATCTCCCGATATTGGAATGGATAGGCATCGCTCCCCTCCATAGCCAGATCTAAGTTTTGGTATCTAAGCTGCCCGCCTGAATAAGACGAGACTCATTAGGTTACGCTGTAAGCATTTGCTAAGTAAGCATCTGCCAATCACACCTTGCGAGCTTGGCTTTTAGTTGGCGCTACTCCTTGGATAAAAATCGTTCGGTGATCATCGCCACTGCCTGCACCGGAGACGTCAGGGCTGTGTCTATATTACACAGATCGCTTTCCCACGTATCAAATTCGTGATCCTGTACAGATTGCCAGTGACCTGCCCTCAGGATTAAATACAACACTCAGTTAGTATTGCTACTTGCAGCAGTTTCGACACGGGTATTGATTACCGGTTGCCGCTTCATTTCAAGCCACCAATCAGGGTCATATCCCCATAGAACCGAATCCATATGGAGCTGGATATTGCGCTGATTGATGAGTAAAACATGGGCACCAGGCGCAACGTTATACCGTCCGATAGACACGACATCCAGAGCATCAGCATATTCGAGCTCTGATGCCAAATAATCGAGATAGTCGGCCCGTGTCTGTACCTGAGCAAATCGACCGCACATATGAATACCTCACAGTGTTAGTAGGCAAAGTATAGCCCACGCACGATCGACCATAGCCCCTTCCTAATCAGCTTAAATAAACCATAATTAGGGCGTAACACTGTTACGCCCTTCTCTTTTGAGGAGAATATAATGACAAAGTTACTCACACTAGAAGAGTGGAGTGAAAAAACTTATGAAAGTAAGCAACCATCAATAAAAACATTACGCCGCTGGGCTCGTAGTGGGAACATTTACCCAGCGCCGGAAAAGCATGGGCGCGAATACAGGGTGCAACCCAACGCGATTTATATACAACCCAAGTCATTCAATCTTGCCAGGGCATTGCAGAAAACCGGAGCAATAGAAGTTCCTCCGCTGATAGAGAGAATAATCAATGGCGAAAAGACCAGAAAAGTACGACGCTAACTTACCTAAGAATCTCACTTATCGTAAGAAGTATAAATCGTTCTACTGGCGCCACCCTATCACGCAGCGAGAGCTTCCCTTGGGGCAGATCGCAAGAAAGGATGCCATTGCACAGGCAATCGAAGCGAACAACTATCTTGAGCAAAACTATCTGCCCAATGCACTCATAGATCGCCTTAAAAGCCGTAAAGACGTTTTAACACTTAATGCGTGGCTAGATAGGTACGAGATAATACTTACCCGGAGAGAGTTAAAACCAAACACTATAAAAATTCGAACTAACCAGTTAAAAATGATTAGGTCACTCATGGGCAACTGTTTGCTGCCAGAAATAGATACTCGCCAGATAGCCGAGTATTTGGAGTCATTTAACGCTCAGGGGAAAAACTCGATGTCAACCGCAATGCGTTCAGTTTTGTCGGATATATTCAGGGAGGCAATCGTGGAAGGTAGAATAAAAACAAACCCAGTGGAAGCAACTAGAGCCCCTCGTATTAAAGTTAAACGTGAACGTCTAAATTATGATGAGTACACAAAAATATACTTAGCAGCGAGTGAGCACCCTCAATGGGTGGGATTTGCTATGGATATGGCCCTTATCACCGGCCAAAGGCGAGAGGATGTTATTCTCATGCGTTTTACTGACATCATCGACGATCGACTGCATGTCGAACAGGGCAAAACAGGTATGCGTATCGCGATCCCTTTAAGCCTACATCTTGAAGCGGCAAATCTTCGCTTGGGGGATATAATAGAGCGCTGCAGAGCCTCGCATTGTTCAAACTACATCATCAACACCACACGGCGTTCTAAGAAAGGTGATACATCGTTACACCCTGACGCTTTAACCAAAGCATTTGTGAAAGCCAGGAATGCCTCAACGCTGGATCTTGGTGACAATCCACCAACATTTCACGAGATTCGCAGTCTCGCGTCACGGCTATATAGCCTGGAAAAAGGGGAAGAGTTCGCACAGCGCCTACTGGGCCACAAATCAGCAATCATGACGAAGAAATATCTCGATCCCAGAGGCAAGGAATACGTACTTGTCTAAAAAGACCGGATATAGGTTTTCGTGGAAATTTCGTGTATTTTCGTGCGTGGGTGAAATTTTATCTTATAAATCAAACACACAAAAAAAGACCGAATACGATTCCTATATTCGGTCTAGGGAAATGGCTCTTGGGAGAGAGCCGTGCGCTAAAAGTTGGCATTTTGTGCAAGGCTTGTTCAGCCGTGCACTTTAAGAGTAGCTTACCGCGCTATTTTTGCCAGCCAGCCACACGGCAAGTGATAGTTTCGAAATGAAATTAATTCAGCGCAATTTCCATCACCGGTTAACCCCAAACTAAGTCATTGTGTGATAAGCGATTAGTTCGCGCAGAGCTTCTCGGCGCGTTCGCGGTACGGCTCAACACTCATCTTATGGCCCGGATTGGCGACATCATCGAGCAGGATCACCTCCAGCGGCTGGGCGCGCTGCTGCCCTGCTTTCACCTGCGCCTCTGCGGCTTCGTTGAGCGGGTACTGCATCAGCGTGCTGTTGTTGAGCACGAACAGTGCACCGCCGCTGCGGCATTGCAGCGTCACTTCTTCTTTGGTAAACGCCCACTGTTTGCCGTATTCCAGCTTGGTGATGTTCACCAGTTGATCTGCCGCCAGCGCACCGGTCGCGGTTGCCAGCAGCGTTATGCCAAGTAATGCCGATTTCATGTTGTGGCCTTAAGGTTGCTATTTGATTCAATTTTCCCGCAGTTTGGGGGCATCCGGCAAGCCGCAATGTTACACCGGCGCATAAGTTGCAAATAAACTGACCAGCAGCAGCACGCCCGCGCCCAACCCCACTTCAATCCAGCAGGCCAGCACCAGCCCGCGCTGTGCCAACTGCGGCATGCTGCTCATCGCCGGGACGATGGCGTAACGGTTGGCCAACGCCACCATCACCATCAGCGCCACCAGTGCGGTTTTGAACAGCAGCAGGCGCTGGTAAGGTGAATCGACATCCAGCGGCCAACGGCCGAGAATAATCAAACTGTTGATCACACCGGTCAACACCACCAGCGCTACCGCCAGGTGGCCCCAACGCGAGAAGCGTATCAGCGTGGTGACCGCATCGCTGCGGCTTTGCGGTTGAGCCAGATAACGCAGGCAAACCAGCAACGGCAGCAGGCTGCCAAACCAGTAACCGGCGGCCAACAAATGCAGTGCGTGGTTAAAACGATGCGCTACGCCGAGCCCTCCATCATGCATTGCTGCATGGCCGATGAATGCCATGCTGACCAGCAACAGTGTGGAAAGCAATGCCAAAAGCTGCGTGCGGCGCGGTTCTGCCAGCCACAGGCTCAGCAACGCCAATAATGAAATGCCCAGGTGCCAGCGCCAGACCTCACCGAAGGTGGTGCCCAGTACCGCCCACCACACGTCCAGCCGCCAGGTATCGGCCCAGCCGTCGCCCATCTGCCCGGCCTGAATAGCCAGCAGCGCCACGGCAGAAAGCCCGGCAAGCCAGGTGCAAGAGACCAACAAAGGACGCACATCACGGGTGAGATACGGGGAAAGGCGCTGCGGCGACAATAAGGCGGTGAACAGGCTGGTGCCAAACATCAGCATCACCGCCGCAAAGTGCACAAAGCGACACAGAACAAACAG
>RCUM01000656.1_pt1 | contig 18076 bp, 16 predicted proteins | sample 2166141 | NCBI WGS metagenome assembly RCUM01 (sample SAMN09932756, study PRJNA488358) | compost metagenome | isolation source: compost soil in crotonic acid-enriched | place: Germany: Experimental Botanical Garden
CGCGCGCGATGGCTTCACCACTGCTCATGCCTTGTTCCATCAACAGATGGATACGATCTGCAGCTTCCTGCTGCTCTAGATGACTCAGTGACGGCATACCTGCAAGCATGTGTTTCTCTCCGGCAAAATGGAGGCTGAGTATACGCCTTAAACCGACGGATCCCAACGTCTGTTATTCGGCCGCCGGCAGTGAACAAGGATCGCCATGTCGCCACTGCTTCAGGCGGTGAAGCCAGAGAATAACGTGCCATCCCTGTTTGAGGCCGCGCGCGTTATCAACCATCGCCCGATCGATGCCAAGCTGAAAGAACTCATCGGTGATACGGCACTGGGCCGCCAGCTCTGGCTCACGACGGATGCTGTGGCAAATGCCCAAGGCTTCACGGGTAATCTGCCAGTGGAAAGCCGGGCGGATGGCAATTTTATCGGCATAACGCTGATTCAACGCCACCAGCATGGCTACAATTTTCATGTAATGGCGCTGATACTCGACGTTTGCCTTGCCCGTACGGCGGCGGTTACTGATCGACTGGCCATGCACCCGTTGGCGATACAGCGCTTTGCCAAGGTATTTCACCCGCTGTGCATTAAACATCACTTCAGTAGTCCAGGGAATATCCTGATGGTGCAAACCCGGTTCGAAATACAACCGGTGCTGCTTAATAAAATCAAGACGATATACCGCCAGCCAGACCACATGAATAAACTTTCTTGATTCTAACGCACGCTCCAGCCATTGCACGCCGCTAATAACATCGGTATCACCTAATCGCTTTAGCGGAATAATCGGCTGCAATTCATCCTGGTCGGTGAAATAACGTTCACCGTTACACTGCATGACATCCAATTGGTTTTGTTCGGCTAATTCAATCAGCGTTGAATACATTTCCGGTGCCAGTAAGTCATCGGCATCGGGGAATGCCACATATTTCCCCCTGGCAACCGCCAACCCGGCATTACGGGCGCAGGACACCCCCGCATTAAGCTGATCAATCACGGTAATATGCGTGTATTGCTGCGCATAACGGTGGGCGATATCACCCGAGCCGTCGGTGGAACCATCATTAACGATGATCACTTCCAACCGACGTTCATTCTGGGCCAGCAGTGATGCCAGAAACGGCTCAAACAGTTCGCCCACGTTGTGCAACGGGACAATAACACTCAGCATTAGGGGCATAGGCAGCTCTTCGCAAAAAGTAACGAATGAATATTTCTATTTTTTAAAAATATCAGGGTGCAATTAAATAAGGCATTGGCCCATCGACTCTGCCGGGGCACAAATGCGTCTTGTTACCATTTATATTTTAAGATCTGCGTTTTCACAGACGAGTGATAACAAGCCAAAACAATAACAAAATGAAACCAATAATGAAGTTTAGGATTTGAAATCATCGAATCCTAAAATTATCTTATCCATGATCTGGTGTAGTTTTTAACATATTGGATTATAGTCAAAGTCGCAAAAAATGCTTCATTTGCAAAAATGTTTAATCATCGTTTATACGGAGTGTGCCTATGCGCCTGATGCCAGAGCATGCGTCAGCCGGTTGAATATGGCAGAATAGCCGTCAGAAACCGCCGCCCCATCAGTCAGGTTTATTGAGGCCCATGAGCGCAACCGCACCGAATATTAAGTCTTTACCCTACACCCGCACCGCCCTGCTGGAGCTGTTTGCCCCACTGGCCTCACAGCCTTGGGCGATGTTGCTACATTCCGGTTTTGCCGAACACTCACATAACCGTTTCGATATTCTGGTGGCGCAACCCTGTGCAACCCTGAGCACTCGTGGCCCCATTACCGAGATACGTCGCGGTGAAGAGCATTGGACGTCGCCGGAAGATCCTTTCCGCCTGATACAACAGCAGTTGGAACAGCTGAACCTGCACCCGCAGGTGGATGCCTGTTTGCCGTTCCAGGGCGGCGCCCTCGGGTTGTTCGGTTACGATTTGGGTCGTCGGGTAGAAAAACTGCCTCAATGGGCACAGGCAGATATCACGCTGCCGGATATGGCAGTCGGTATTTACGACTGGGCAGTGATAGCCGATCACCACCGACAGACGCTGACGTTACTCAGCTATGGTGATGGGGAACAGCATTGGCAGTGGCTCCGCAATCAGCAACCTGCGCCAGAGTCGGCATTTGCCCTGACCAGCCCCTGGCAGGCCAATATGACGCGACGGCAGTACGGTGAAAAGTTCCAGCGTATTCAGCATTACCTGCGCAGTGGCGACTGTTATCAAATCAATCTGGCGCAACGTTTTGCTGCCGATTATCAGGGCGATGAATGGCAAGCCTTTCAGCAATTGAGCGCCAGCAATCGCGCCCCCTTCTCTGCCTTCCTGCGTCTGCCGGATAACGCCGTGCTGAGCGTTTCACCCGAGCGTTTTTTGTGGCTGGAAAACCAACATATTCAGACCCGCCCGATCAAAGGCACGCTGCCGCGGCTGGCCGATGCCGATCAGGATGCGCAGCAGGCACAACGCTTGGCAAACTCCAGCAAAGACCGTGCGGAGAACCTGATGATTGTCGATTTACTGCGCAATGATATCGGCCGAGTTGCCGAACCAGGCAGCGTGCAGGTTCCCCAACTGTTTGTGGTCGAACCCTTCCCGGCGGTACACCATCTGGTCAGCACCATCACCGCCACCCTGCCGCTACGCACTCCGGCGACCGAGCTGCTGCGCGCCTGCTTCCCGGGCGGTTCCATTACCGGGGCGCCCAAGGTACGAGCGATGGAAATTATTGAAGAGCTGGAGCCGCAGCGACGAAACGCCTACTGCGGCAGCATCGGGTATATCAGTGCCTGCGGCACCATGGACACCAACATCACTATCCGCACCCTGATCACCGAAAACGGCCGCATTTACTGTTCCGCAGGGGGTGGTATCGTTGCCGACAGCCAGGAACAGGCGGAATATCAGGAAACCTTTGATAAAGTCGGCCGCATCCTGCCGCAACTGGGGGAGTTTATCGCTTCATGAACCCACCGACTTATCCCACCTCGCTGGCAGCCTTTATCAGCCGCTTTCAGCTGCAACTGCCACAGGCATCGCAGATTTCACATAACGTTCGGCCCGCAGCGGTGCTGATCCCGATTATCTGCCGCCCCGAACCTACCCTGTTGTTGACCCGCCGCGCCGACTCACTGCGCAAACATCCGGGCCAGGTGGCATTTCCGGGGGGTAAAACCGATGCTGAAGACGCCTCGGCGATTATCACCGCCCTGCGTGAAGCTCAGGAAGAAGTTGCTATCCCACCCCAGGCCGTGACCATTCTGGGTCAACTGGCCCCCCTAGACAGCAGCACCGGTTTTCAGGTGACCCCGGTGGTTGGCTTGATCTCACCCGACGTGCAATTTTTCGCCAATGAAGACGAAGTGGCCGAGGTTTTTGAAATGCCGCTGCACGAAGCGCTGACGCTTTCGCGCTATTATCCGTTGGATATTCACCGCGCCGGTCATTCACACCGCATTTATCTGTCCTGGTATCAGAGCCAATTTGTCTGGGGAATGACCGCCGCCATCATTCGACGACTGGCACAGCAGGTCAGCATTTAACGCCAATAATGTGACACCCATCACAAGCCAAACGGTTACCTGCGCAACAGGCGTGGGTAAAGCGATCGGCATCACTTCATTGGTTTGCTTTTTAAACTACCTTTCTGGCTATCAGAGTTTTAAAAAAACTGTAAACCCTCTCTTCAACCTTACGAAATACCTGTAAAATACCGCAGTCCGGAATAAACCACTATTTCAGCAGGGTTTAAGCCGGCCGCGTTCAGCAGCGGAAGCTGGCGCGATTGCCATTAACCGAGTTTAGGCAACGGATGTTCCACGAACGGCCGAATGCCTGCGGCAATCAGTAAAAAACTAACACCAAGGATTATTTAATTTCATGCGAAAAAGGCAGCCAAACCCGTGCGGCCCTTTTACAATATCGCTGTTCCCTGCTCGGTTTTTAACCGCTGCAGCCATAACAATATGCCTCTAAGGAGTTTTAGCGTGATTAGCGTTTTCGACATGTTTAAGATCGGCATCGGCCCGTCCAGCTCTCATACGGTTGGACCGATGAAAGCCGGCAAACAGTTTGTCGACGATCTGGTAAATAAAGGCCTGATGCCTTCTATCACGCGTGTAGCTGTAGATGTTTACGGCTCACTCTCATTGACCGGTAAAGGTCACCATACCGATATCGCTATCATCCTCGGCCTGGCGGGCAATATGCCGGATACCGTTGATATCGATAGCATCCCGGGCTTTATTCGCGATGTAGAACAACGTCAACGCCTGATGCTGGCCAACGGCTCGCATGAGGTTGATTTCCCGCGTGACGGCGGCATGGTTTTCCGCAGCGACAATTTGCCGCTGCATGAGAACGGCATGCAGATCCACGCCTTCGCCGGGGATAAACAAGTTTACAGCAAGACTTACTACTCACTCGGCGGCGGTTTTATCGTCGACGAAGAGAACTTCGGTAAAGCCGACGCGCACGAGCTGAGCGTCCCTTATCCGTTCAGTTTTGCCCGTGATATTCTCGCCCACTGCCGTGATACCGGACTGTCGTTTTCCGGCCTGGTGATGCAGAACGAACTGGCGCTGCACAGCAAGCAGGATATCGAGACCTACTTCGGTAATATCTGGCAGACCATGCGCGCCTGTATCGATCGTGGCCTGAATACCGAGGGCGTACTGCCGGGGCCACTGCGTGTGCCACGTCGTGCCTCCGCGCTGCGTCGCATGCTGGTGTCTTCCGACAAACTGTCCAACGATCCGATGAACGTGATTGACTGGGTCAACATGTTCGCATTGGCGGTCAACGAAGAGAACGCGGCCGGCGGCCGAGTCGTCACCGCACCGACCAACGGCGCCTGTGGCATCGTCCCTGCCGTACTGGCTTACTATGACCACTTTATTGAATCCGTCAGCCCGGATATTTATATCCGTTACTTTATGGCTGCGGGCGCAGTAGGCGCATTGTACAAGATGAACGCCTCTATCTCCGGCGCCGAAGTGGGTTGTCAGGGTGAAGTGGGCGTGGCCTGTTCAATGGCCGCGGCCGGCCTGGCCGAACTGCTGGGCGCCAGCCCAGAGCAGGTTTGCATCGCGGCAGAGATCGGCATGGAACACAACCTTGGGCTGACCTGTGACCCGGTTGCCGGTCAGGTTCAGGTTCCTTGCATTGAACGTAACGCCATTGCTTCCGTGAAGGCGATCAACTCGGCGCGTATGGCATTGCGTCGTACCAGTGAACCACGTGTCTCGCTGGATAAGGTCATCGAAACCATGTACGAAACCGGTAAAGACATGAACGCCAAATATCGCGAAACTTCTCGCGGCGGTCTGGCGATCAAAGTGCAGTGTGACTGACCCTCTAACCCCGCCTTCCGGCGGCAATGCTGGTCAGTTAAGGTGATATTGTTCCCTCTCCTTTGGGAGAGGGTTAGGGTGAGGGGATACATACCAACGCGAAAGCCCCTCACCCCGGCCCTCTCCCTCGGGAGAGGGGGACGCCCACTTAAACAACGTCGTACATCCTTATTCAGAACTTTGCTTAACTGAACGGCATTGCACCTTCCGGCGGGGTTTTTCTTCCTGCTCCTGAGTCAGTCAAATCATTGCACCTTTTTAGTGACAACGTCACATCTGCTATTCAAAACCCTATCCCACAGTTAACCGGCAATTTAGCCCTCTGTTTCGCCAAATTTAAATAATTTATTGGGTTAACATCACTCTTGTATAACGACAGGCTAGAATTAGCCAAGTATCATTCAGGGCAGTTTTGCCTGACGGTGATTCAGGGCTGGCTTACCGAACAAGGATTTAGCGATGTTGATGACCCAACTTGCCGTGAGCAAATACCGCTATTACCGTTGGCTACTGGCCGGGGCGGTCGGGTTGGCTATTCTGCTGTTATCGCTCTACACCCGTTATTATCAAGAGATTGGCACTATTGAACAAAACCGGCAGGTGCTCGCGACCCGCACCGTCGCCAAGATTAACGATCTGCTGACACCGGCAAAGCAACAGGCCGAGCGTTCCATGCCACTGCTGGGCTCCACCTGTGAAGAGGTGATGCCAACGCTGCGTTTTCGCGCTGCGCAAAACCAGGCTCTGCGGGCAATGCTGTTGGTTAAGGACGGGGTTATTTACTGTTCCAGCCTGTTTGGCACCCGTAAGTACCTTTTCAGCACTATTTTGCCCAGCGTAGCAAACGATGGCGCGAAGCTGGTATTGCGCCCTTCGCTCTCTGTCGCCAAAGGCGTGCCGACCCTGATCATGTGGACTCCCGCGCAGCCGGATAACAACAGTAACGGCGTGTTGCACGTGTTCAATATTGAGCTATTGGCGAACTTCCTGCTGGAACCTCAGGAACCCTACGCGCAGCGAGTAGTGCTGAACGTCGGCAACTACAGCCTGGAGTATGGGCGTCGGGAAATCCTGCGCAGCGATACCCTGACCACTGACCTGCGCTATACCGCGAAATCCACTCGGTATCCGTTCTCTATTTCACTGTTCGGCCCGCAGGCCAGCATGCTGGCGCTGGCGGCGCTGCCGCGCCATATCCCGCTGTCGTTGTTGATCAGTCTGCTGGCGGCCTATGTGGTGTATCTGCTCACCGCTAATCGCATGAGCCTGTCGTACCACATTGGTCATGCCATTTCCCGCCGCGAATTCCGTGTTTACTGTCAGCCCATCATCAATGCTGAAACCGGCCGCTGTGTCGGGGTTGAAATGCTGCTGCGCTGGAAAAACAAACGACAGGGCTGGATTTCCCCCGACGTGTTTATCCCGCTGGCGGAACAGCATGGCTTGATCATCGCTCTGACCCGTTACCTGATGAGCACCGTGGTGGAAAACCTGCAGTTGTTCCCGCCACGCCCGTCGTTTTATATCAGCATCAACGTCGCGGCCGAGCATTTCAACGGGGTGACCATTATCGATGATATCCGCCGTCTGTGGCTTCCTGCCCATCCCATGCCTTCACTGATGCTTGAGTTGACCGAACGTACCGCCCTGTCGGAAATTCAGTATGAACAAATCAAAACGCTGAAGGAAATGGGCATCATGCTGGCTATCGACGACTTTGGCACCGGGCACAGTTCACTCAGTTACCTGAAAAAACTCAGCCCTGACGTGTTGAAAATCGACCGGGGTTTCACCGCCGCCATAGGTACCGATGCGATTAACGCCACCGTCACCGATACCATCATTACCCTGGCACATCGCCTGAAGCTGAAACTGGTGGCGGAAGGGGTAGAAACCGCCGAACAGGCGGATTATCTGCGTTCGCGCGAGGTGAACGCGTTGCAGGGGTTCTATTTCGCCAAACCGATGCCAATCAATGTATTCCCACTGTGGTTACAGCAGTATGAGTCGCGGTTGCGGGCGGTGAATCAGCGGGAAGAACGGCGGATGGAGCAGGAAAGCAAGCCGGAGGCGTGATGCCTCCGGCCCGTAGGTTACTTGTGTTCCTCGTCGTGAGGTTCAACTTTGGTAATACGCACCAGTTCAATGCGGTACTCGGACACGGCAACGACTTCGAAACGCAGTCGGTTAAGCTCCACCGTTTCGCCCACCGCCGGCATTTGGCCGTAGTGGGACAGCAGGAACCCCGCCAGAGTGGCGAAGTCCGCCGTCGGACTGACCAGATCGTCGCAGTTCAGCGCCTGCTCCAGTGAGTGCAGGTCGGCGCCGCCCTTCACCAGCCAACTGGCATCTTCCACCACGATATCCGGCGTTTCATCCTCGTCCGGGAATTCACCGGCAATCGCCTCCAGCACGTCCAGTGGCGTGACCAGCCCCTGCACGACACCAAATTCGTTGGTAACCACCACCAGACGCCCCTTGGCACGGCGCAATACCGCCAACAGGTTAATCACGTCCATGGTGTCCGGCACCACAATCGGTGGCGTACGCGCGGCGAACTCGGCGATATCCTCACCCCGCTCTACGGCCACCAGCAGATCCTTGGCACGCACCACGCCGATAATTTCATCCAGCGAGTCGCGGCACACAGGGAACAGGCTATGCGGCGTATCCAGCAGTTGTTCACGCACCTCTTCACGGGAACGATCGCAATCCACCCATGAAATATCGGTGCGCGGCGTCATCACGCTACGCAAAGAACGTGAGGCCAGCGTCAACACGCCACTGATCATATAACGTTCTTCCTCGGCGAAGGTTTCATTCACCGGTAGCGGTGCCGCTTCGTCAGTCTGCTGTGCGCGCTGCTGCCCCATCAGGCGCATGATCGCCTCTGCGGTGCGTTCACGCATCGGGCGATGAGCCTGATGTTTGATAAAGTTACGGCGGGCAATCTGGTTAAACAGCTCGATCAGGATCGAGAAACCAATCGCGGCGTACAGGTAACCTTTAGGAATATGCATGCCAAAGCCTTCGGCAATCAGGCTCAGGCCGATCATCAGCAAGAAGCTCAGGCACAGCACCACTATGGTCGGATGGGCATTCACGAAGTTGGTCAGCGGTTTTGACGCCACCAGCATCACCACCATGGCGATCACCACCGCGGTCATCATTACCGGCAGGTCGTTCACCATCCCCACGGCGGTAATCACCGCATCAAGCGAGAACACTGCGTCAAGGATCACAATCTGTACCACCACCGCCCAGAACTTGGCGTAGCCACGGTTGGCGCCATCCTGGTGCGTCTGCCCTTCCAGCCGTTCGTGCAGTTCCATAGTGGCTTTGAACAACAGGAAGACACCGCCGAACAGCAGGATCAGATCACGGCCGGAGAAGCTGAAATCCGCCACGCTAAACAGCGGCGTAGTCAGCGTAACCATCCAGGAAATGACCGACAACAAGCCCAGACGCATAAACAGCGCCAGCGACAGGCCGAGTATGCGCGCTTTATCGCGCTGCTTCGGCGGCAGCTTATCGGCCAGAATGGCGATAAACACCAGGTTGTCGATACCCAGTACAATTTCCAATACCACCAGTGTAAGTAACCCAGCCCAAATCGAGGGGTCCATTAAAAATTCCATATCAGACTCCGGAAAAAAGACAGGATTGCCGAGCGTGGCTCAGGCGTGACGATGCTGACGCAGTGGGCGCACAGACAACAACAGCAAGATAACGGGATTGCAGTACCGGGGGATGGCCGAACGGCCGTGTGACTTGTGTTACGCCAGCAGGTGGCGGGTGGAACCTTGAAAAACAGTAACTTCGGTGACAGTCCATAGGGTGGGCTGAGGCCCTTCACTCCTAAATATGAAAGAGGAAATACTCTAGCAGGAATTTTTTTTACGGCAAAGAAGCTTTTTTACCTTCAGCATCGTCTTGTAACAGGTCTGTTGTTTAATTCCGCAAACACCGCCTTAAGCGTTGTCTGAGCGCTCAATAACGGAGCAACGTCACAAAATTTATTTTTTCACTCACTAAAATAAATGACGCCAATGTGAATTAACGCGCACAGGCTTTTGAAACTGCGCGAGAAATGTTAAGCCCGCGTTTCTAATTTTCTACCATAATGTATCTGAACCTGTATCTGAACCGCGGAAGTGACTGCCAGGAAGGAAATCAAGAACGACACAATCCGTGCATATACCCTATGGCTTTCAGGTTGCAGCCAACAACGCTGCGACTTGAAAGATGACGGGTATGAAGTTTAATGAGGAGGTAGCGAGTGGCAATAGCTATTATCATCGGCACACACGGGACCGCAGCAGAACAATTGCTGAAGACCACGGAAATGCTATTGGGCGAACAGGATAACGTCGCTTTTATAGATTTCGTCCCCGGTGAGAATGCCGAAACGTTAATCGAGAAGTACAAGGGTAAAATCAGCGGACTAGACACCAGCGGTGGCGTCCTGTTCCTGGTGGATACCTGGGGCGGCAGCCCGTTCAACGCGGCCAGCCGCATCGCCGTCGATAAAGAGAACTATGAGGTCGTCACCGGGGTTAACATTCCGATGCTGGTGGAAACGTTCATGGCACGAGACGACAACCCTGGCTTCGACGAACTGGTCGCGCTGGCGTTGGAAACCGGCCGTGAAGGCGTGAAAGCGCTGAAAAAACCGGCAGAAGAGAGTGTTAAGCCCGCGGCACCACAAAGTGCTCCCACCGCTAAACCCGCCGCCCCTCAGGCGCCGCTGGGTCCCAATGACCATATGAAAATCGGCCTGGCCCGTATCGATGACCGCTTGATCCACGGTCAGGTCGCGACCCGTTGGACCAAGGAAACCGACGTCAGCCGTATCATCGTGATCAGCGACGAAGTCGCCGCCGACCACGTTCGCAAAACCTTGCTGACTCAGGTTGCCCCGCCGGGCGTCACCGCACACGTGGTCGACGTAGCGAAAGCCATCCGCGTGTGGAACAACCCGAAATATGCCGGCGATCGCGTGATGCTGCTGTTTACCAACCCGACCGATGTCTGGCGTTTGGTGGAAGCCGGCGTGGATATCAAATCGGTGAATATCGGTGGTATGGCGTTCCGTCAGGGCAAAACCCAGGTGAACAACGCCGTCTCGGTTGACGAAAAAGATATCGAAGCGTTTAAGAAATTAAACGAGCGCGGTATTGAATTGGAAGTGCGTAAAGTCTCGTCCGACAGCCGGTTAAAAATGATGGACCTGATTAACAAACTCAATTAATGGCGACAGCCAATAATTATTTTACTCAGAGATCTTTGGTCATAGGAGAAGTGCAATGGAGATTACCACTCTTCAGATTGTACTGATATTTATCGTTGCCTGTATCGCCGGGATGGGTTCCGTCCTCGACGAGTTTCAGTTCCACCGTCCGCTGGTCGCCTGTACCCTGATCGGCTTTATTCTCGGTGACATGAAAACCGGTATCATCATCGGCGGTACGCTGGAGATGATCGCCCTGGGCTGGATGAACATCGGTGCGGCGGTAGCGCCAGATGCGGCGTTGGCGTCAATTATTTCCACCATTCTGGTTATTGCCGGCGGACAAAGCGTCGGTGCCGGTATCGCCCTGGCCATTCCGCTGGCGGCGGCCGGGCAAGTGCTGACCATCATCGTGCGTACCTTGACCGTGGCCTTCCAGCACGCGGCGGACAGCGCGGCGGAGCGCGGCAGTTTGCGAGCCATCACCTGGCTGCATATCTCTGCCCTGCTGCTGCAGGCGATGCGTATTGCCATTCCGGCCGTTATCGTCGCTATCTCGGTGGGGACATCTGGCGTTCACGCACTGCTTAACTCGATCCCGGAAGTCGTCACCAGCGGCCTGAACATCGCCGGCGGGATGATCGTGGTGGTCGGTTACGCCATGGTGATCAACATGATGCGCGCCGGTTACCTGATGCCCTTCTTCTACCTCGGCTTCGTTACCGCCGCCTTCACCAACTTTAACCTGGTGGCGCTCGGCGTCATCGGCGTGGTGATGGCCGTGCTTTATATCCAGCTCAGTCCGAAATACAACAAGTCTCAGGTTGTACAGGCTGGCCCGGCTAATGCCAACGATCTCGATAACGAACTCGACTAGGAATAGGTGAGAGAAATGGTTGATACAACAGCTCAAAAGAAACTCACGCCGGCCGATATTCGCGGTGTGTTTATGCGCTCGAATCTGTTCCAGGGTTCATGGAACTTCGAACGTATGCAGGCACTGGGTTTTTGCTTCTCAATGGTGCCGGTGATCCGTCGCCTGTATCCGGAAAATAACGACGACCGCAAACAGGCGATCAAGCGCCATTTGGAGTTCTTTAACACCCACCCTTACGTGGCGGCGCCGGTCCTTGGCGTTACCATGGCGATGGAAGAACAGCGTGCTAACGGCGCGCCTATCGACGATGCGGCCATCAACGGTATCAAAGTCGGTTTGATGGGGCCTTTGGCCGGTGTCGGCGACCCGATTTTCTGGGGTACCGTACGTCCGGTATTCGCTGCGCTCGGCGCCGGTATCGCCATGAGCGGCAGCCTGCTGGGCCCGATACTGTTCTTCGTCCTGTTCAACCTGGTGCGCCTGTTGACCCGCTATTACGGCGTGGCCTACGGTTATCGCAAAGGCGTGGATATCGTTAATGATATGGGCGGCGGCTTCCTGCAAAAACTGACGGAAGGAGCGTCCATTCTTGGCCTGTTTGTCATGGGGGCTTTGGTTAACAAGTGGACGCACGTGAATATCCCGCTGGTGGTATCGAAGATCACCGACCAGACCGGGCATACCACGGTGACCACGGTGCAAACCATCCTCGACCAGTTGATGCCGGGCCTGGTGCCGCTGCTGCTGACCTTCGGCTGTATGTGGCTGCTGCGCAGGAAAGTGAATGCGTTGTGGATCATCATTGGCTTCTTCGCCATCGGTATCTTCGGTTATTGGGTAGGTCTGCTGGGTCTGTAAGCGTTTTAACCGCCGGGGGGAAACCCCCGGTTTGAGTTTGATATTTAGCCCGAGATACCCGGGCCTAGCGCACCGAGGGGCGCTCCGGCAACTAAAGTTGCGACAACCCCTTCGGCACGCTCTCCCTAATAACTGGCTCTGCCAGCCGTCTGCCCGGGGAAACCCCCGGTTTTTTTATTTGTGGAGTTGAAAGATGTCGCTGACCGATGGCGTATTACTGATTTTCACCGCGCTGATGCTGGTGTATGCGATTTACGACGAGTTCGGCATGAACCTGCTGAAAGGCAAAACCTTGCTCAAGGTGCAGTTAAAGCGCCGGAATCGGATTGATTGCCTGATATTTGTCGGCCTGATCGCCATTCTGCTCTACCGAAATGTCACCACCCAGGGTGCGGTAATAACCACCTATCTGCTTATTTCTTTAGCACTGATCGCCATTTATATTTCTTATATCCGCTGGCCCAAGATGTTGTTTAAAGCGCAGGGTTTCTTTTATGCCAATGCCTTTATTGAATATAACCGGATTAAGGCTATGAATTTATCCGAGGATGGCATCCTGGTGATAGATCTTGAGCAGCGTCGGTTGTTGATTCAGGTCACTCAATTAGACGACCTGGAAAAGATTTACCACTTTTTTGTTGAAAATCAGTGATTAAAAAACAATCTTAATCCTTCCCCCGTGTTGCCCCGCGCTGTATGTGGATATTTAATCATCAGCGCACATGGCTACCTGATGATTATTTACGCAATATTGTTGCACTCGCCTACATTATATTCCTTCTTATACACTTCATTAATGAAAACCATTATCAATTTCAAACCAATGCCCATGGGGAATAAGGGTTGTTGGTAACGGAATTAATATGCTATGGTTGCGCCGTCATTGGGGAGTAGCCGGTTTCTGGATAATAAAACGCCAGAAACGCCCGTATCAACATACTCGTTTTATACATTAAAACGTGGTGCGGGCAGCCAGGTAAGGTTGGCGAGACCATAGACACGTAACTCCGTCGTATGGTTGGGGGTGGGTTACGTGTATATGGAGCCGCCCGGCCGAGGTTATTTTTCATGAACTTGTCAGCTACACTCATTCTCGCTTTTGGCATGTCTATGGATGCGTTCGCCGCATCAATTGGCAAAGGTGCCAGCCTGCATCAACCCCGTTTTCGTGAAGCACTACGCACCGGACTTATCTTCGGAGTGGTAGAAGCCATTACGCCGATTATCGGTTGGGGCATCGGCTTATTTGCCAGCCAATACATTATGGAGTGGGATCACTGGGTCGCCTTCTCGCTGCTGTTTATCCTCGGCATGCGCATGATCGTCGAAGGCGTCAGGAACCGGCCTGACGAAGTGGAAAAAGTGAAGCGTCACGGCTTCTGGTTATTGGTCGCTACCGCCATCGCTACCAGCCTCGACGCCATGGCTATCGGTGTCGGCCTGGCCTTCCTGCAGGTGAACATCGTACACACCGCCATGGCCATCGGCTGCGCCACCATGATTATGGCCACCCTGGGCATGATGATAGGCCGCTTTATCGGGCCGTTGCTCGGCAAACGCGCGGAGATCCTCGGCGGCGTAGTGCTGATCGGTATCGGTGTGAACATCCTGCTGGAGCATTTGGGCTATCTGGCCTGATAGCGCTGAACCCAAAGAAAACCTGCCCAACGGCAGGTTTTTTTGTTTGTGGCCCGTCACTCTCTTTGCTCATTCCTCACCGACGCAACTGGACGAGCCGCTAAATTTATCGCTAAACGCCAACCAATGGCGGTGAATAATGACAGCCCAAGGGCACCGTACACCGCAGTCTGAATACCGCCGGCCTGCGAAAGGGAGGTCGACATCAGCGCCCCAAAGATGGCCACGCCAAAGGCCGAACCGCTCTGACGGGCGGCATTGAGTACGCCGGCTGCAATCCCCGCCCGTTCATTCGCGACATCATTCATCAATGCCGATGTGGCCGCCGGGGTAATGATACCGGCCGCCAGACCAAGCAACGGAAAAGACAAGGCAATGCGCCAGTAGGGCGGGCTTTCCGCCAGCGCCAGTAAACCGACAAAACCCAGCGCATAGAGCAACAAACTGCAATAAACCACTCGCCCGCCCCCCCATGCCCGCACCAGCCTGCCAGAAATAAAACTGCCCAGCGTGACCATCATCGTCAGGGGGAGAAACGCCAGGCCAGACTGTAATGGCGTCCAGCCTCGCACCCGCTGAAAATAGAGGCTAAGCAGAAAAAATACGCCGTAGAACACCAGCGCCGAGACTAACGAAACCAGCGCAGAGGCAGAAAACAGGGTGCTACGGAACAATGTCAGCGGCAGCATCGGCTGCCGGTGCCGCCGTTCGATAACCACAAATCGCCACCAACTCAGAGCAGCGATAGCCATACCGCCGAGGATCCAGCCAGAACACCAGCCAAGCCTGGTGCCTTCGATCAGCACCCACACTGAGCTGGCTAACGCCAGGATCACCGCGCCCTGCCCGGCATAATCCATTTGTCGCAAGGCCGGTACCGGACGCCGAACTTCAATTCGCAGGGTAAGACCTATCCCCAGCACAATCACCGGAAGATTGATCCAAAACAGGCTGCGCCAGCCCCATAGTTCGATAAGCAAGCCGCCGACCAGCGGTCCCGCCGCCATCGCCACGCCACCACATCCGGCCCACACGCCAATCGCCCCTGCCCGCAGCCTGGCATCGCCGAATGCCGCATTAAGCAGCATCAATGAACTGGGTACCAGCAACGCGGCGCCCCCCCCTGGCAGACTCTGGCCGCCACCAGTACGGGCAGGGTTTCAGCCAGGCCGCAAATGACCGAAGCGCCGGCAAAAACCGCCAGGCCGCCAAGGTATAGCCTTGTGGCCCCCAACCGATCCCCCAGTGCTCCGCCGCTCAGTAACAGGCTGGCAAACGCCAACGTGTAGGCATTGACTACCCACTGCAGGCCACTCAACCCTGCCCCAAGTTCGCCGGCGATCGACGGCAGAGCAACGTTTACAATCGAAGTATCGAGAATAACGATGACATAACTGAGGCTGGTCGCCATCAGGACCGATTTTTGATGTTGATTCAAGCTTGCCACTCGCAGCGGCTCCCGGCTGAAGAAATAGGCGTTGACTATAAACAACGATTAGCCTGGAATAGTTCGAGCTGTATCGAAGCGTGCCTTAAGCGCTTAAAATATCACCGACCATCCTGGGAGGATAACGTCGTGGGCCAACACAATATTGCCACCGTGGCACATCTGATTGCCGAACCGGTGCGGGCGGTGATGCTGATCGCACTGGCCGACGGCAATGCCCTGTCCGCCAGTGCCCTGGCAGAGACCGCAGGCGTCACCCCGCAAACTGCCAGTTCACATCTGGGCAAGCTGCTGGATGGCGGGTTGCTGAACGTCGAACAGAGGGGCCGCTACCGCTATTATCGCCTTGCCGGGCCTCATGTTTCACATCTGCTGGAAAGTCTGGCATCGATAGGGCCGGTTACACCTGCCTGGCGCAGCACGCCCAATCGCTCGGCACGGGAGATGCGCTTTGCGCGCTGCTGTTACGATCATTTAGCCGGAAAGGTCGGCGTAGCGATAACGCGCCGCCTGCTGGAACAGGAGTTGATGGTCGAAAACGACCTGCAAGAATATTCACTGACGCCCGCAGGGGCCGACTGGCTGCAGGAGCTAGGGGCTGAGGCCGCCGCGTTGTCGTCCGGTGAAGTGGGTAAAGGACGCCAATGCCTGGACTGGACCGAGAGACAATATCATCTTGCAGGGCCGCTGGCGGCTCACCTGCTCAATGCTTTCTGTCTGTGGGGTTGGCTGCAACGGCTGCCGTCCTCCCGAGCGCTCGCGGTGACGCCAAAGGGCTGGGTGGCGTTGAAAACGCATTTCGCCCTCACCCCTGACAGCCTGGAAGACGAGCGGACCAATGACCCGGCCGTCTGTCCACCAGTTTAATCGGGCTGGCGGCGGTACAACGCGATAACAAAATCGGTTTCGCAGGCGAAGGCCTCACAGCCACTCAGGTGCTGCTGAACCTCAGGCGAGGCGCGCCAGGCGAAAGGCGTCATCTGCAGCAGGTTGGCCGCCTGTTCACCCGGCAGCGTCATCGGGTACGCCAATGACTCCACTCGTTCGCAGTCAAAACCGGCAAACTGCTCATCCTGTTCGACATGCAGTTGCACCTGCTGATACACCTGCTCTTTCAATTGATACAGGTGACGTGGGCCAGGCGATACCGTGACCACCACCCCACCGGGTTTTACTACCCGAGCCAGTTCTTCGGCTTTGCAAGGGGCGTAAATACGCAGTATGGCGTCCAGAGAGGCATCAGCAAACGGCAGCCGGTGGCTCGACGCCACGCAGAATGAGACTGCCGGGTAACGCTTGGCCGCATAGCGGATCGCCACCTTGGCGACGTCCAGGCCATAAACGGTGATATTACGCTGCTGCGCCAACCGGGCAGCCACTTCCGCCGTGTAATAGCCTTCGCCACAGCCGATGTCCAGTAACGCCTGCGCATCGCTCGCCAACGCCTGATCCAACAGTTCAGCCACCCGCTGCTGCAAGGGTTGATAGAAACCCGCATCAAGGAATGCACGCCGCGCCTGCATCATTTCCGCACTGTCTCCGGGCTGCTTTGAGCGCTTGTGCTGTACCGGCAGCAGGTTGACATAGCCTTCTTTGGCGCAGTCAAACTGATGGTTAGCGTCGCAACGCCATTGCAGATGAGAAAGATGAAGCGGCTGATGACACAGAGGGCACTGATAAGACATGGCTTGGATTCCAGAGAGATACGGCGCGGCTAGTCTAAAGAAGCCTTCTGTACGATGCAAGACAGATGCCGCAAGCCCCTAGCCAGGGAGGAAAAAAACTGGCTACACTGACGTTAACTTTTCTTACGCAGGCAAAGACGTGATATGACCGATTTTTCCCCACTGCTCAACGCCATCCCGTCCATCCAGCACGGTTTCGGCAACAAAAGTGCGCTGCTGCCAGGCCATCTGTTGGCCTATCGTTCTACCCTGCCGGAAAAAAAACAGGTGCATGGCACACGCATTGTTGACGTGACCCAGGCGGAACAACAGTGCGGCGAAGCCGATGGTTTCTATACCACTGAGCCAGGCATTCTGCTGAGCGTGTTAACGGCAGACTGCCTGCCGGTGATTTTCAGCCGCAACGACGGTTCTGCCATTGCTGCCGTCCATGCCGGTTGGCGTGGCCTGCTGGACGGCATACTGGAGCAACTGGCGGCGCGTATCCGCCGTGATGACTCGACGGCTAACTGGGTGGCCTCCATTGGCCCTGCTGCCGGCCCCTGTTGTTACGAAGTCAACGAGGAACTGGTCGCGCGGTTCAAGCAACAGCTGCCACTGCCCGCGGCCTTAATCAGCCCACGCTTTCGCCACCTGGACCTGGCCGCCATCGCCGAATCCAAACTGCGCGAACTGGGTTTTTCCGCCGTTGACCATGCCGGTAGCTGTACCATCTGCACCCCCAACACGGATCCGCGCCAGCCACAGCGTTTTAAATACACCAGCTACCGGCGCAACAGCCACCGACGCGAACAAGATCCCACTCATCCGGGGATTAGAGGGCGCAATCAGTACGCGGGAATTATTATTACCGGCGGATAACAGAAACGAAAAAACCCGCACTGAGGCGGGTTTTTTGTACAGCTGACGCTGATTAAATTGCAGTAACGTTTACTGCAGATGGGCCTTTCTGGCCATCTTGGATTTCGAACT
>RCUM01000659.1_pt1 | contig 18021 bp, 26 predicted proteins | sample 2166141 | NCBI WGS metagenome assembly RCUM01 (sample SAMN09932756, study PRJNA488358) | compost metagenome | isolation source: compost soil in crotonic acid-enriched | place: Germany: Experimental Botanical Garden
GGGACCGCGGTCCCACCCGAATTTTGGGTGTAAAAAAACCGCCAATGGAGGCGGTGTCTTTTTTACTCACAAACGATTTGAATAGTCTGATGATATTCAGTAAATAACTGACGGTTACCACCACCAGCATTTTTGCTCCTCACTAACAGCAAAAAACAGCCTGAAAGGCAAGGTTTGCTACTGAAAATCAATTATTTTTTAAGTGAGCGTAGCAACGGCACGTTAGTAAGAACCGTATACCAAAGGCTCAAAATCATCAAGTTATTTTGTGGTTTGTTAATTTAAAACGTGGTCAAAATCCCGATAAGATAGCCATCTTATGAGTCTCCCCACCCCATGGCTAAAAATACATCGATATCCCATACCCAGAACATCCAAAACATCACCCTGCATGTAGGAAGTGCCTCATAATAAATTGGGCCATACAGATCCATCACGATACAGCGCTGCTCGCAGACCCATTGACTTCTAAATATCACCGCTACAAACAGCAAAGTAACAGCCACCAGCAATAACGCATTCGGATATGTATAAATGATCAGGCCGATTAACAACTGCTCACATGACATAACAAATGACCTATAAATAAATATTTATTTAAATAAATATAAAGGCGCAATATAAAAAAGAGCCCCAATAATTGGGGCGAATGATTACAACAGCAATTCAACTAATTGGATTTTATTACCTTGGGTAGTAAGCCGGCCTTTACCAACTCACTCATGACTTTCTTACGTAAACCATCTTTGGCCGCTGACAGATGGAAAGCTGCACCAGCATAACGAACAAATACTGTACAACGCTCAACTTCAGCGATACCACTAACCCCAGAATGTATGAAATTTATAGACTTCACTTGTTGTGCACCTTTTTCGTTTTTGGCCTTGGCTGCATACCCGGCCATTGGAAACACTATTGGACTTACAGCCCAATCACCAAGAAATCTTTAAATATTTATTTAGTTATTTAAATGACTAACTTTCACAGGTTCAGCATGTCTATGCTCGCGGACATAGACCCGCCTTTTACTTAACCACTCGGCGACAAATAGCCTACCGGTAGCGAGCTCTCTCTTGTATGTACTGAGAGATATGGATAGGGCGTGGGCTTTTTCTATCTGTTTAGCTTTACTGTCGAGGCCTCGCAGTACCCACGCCCCATATTCGTATCGGACAACTTTTGCTGAACGATGATTAACTGCAGCTAATGCCATTACAGCAGCTTCAACATCCGCCTCAATTGTCCATAATAATTGGCCTCTACCGCCGCTGGAAAATACACATCCGGTGACCATCATCATTTCAAGTTGCGAGCCAAAACCAGAACCATAATAACCTTCAAAGTAGACCCAGCGAGCCCACTGTTCGAACAAGAAATCTAAGTCATGCGCACGCATAACTAAATCTCGGTAATGGTGATCGGGTAGTGGTGTTCCACCAGCTTTTTCTTTGTCTTGTATTCTGCCGTGCGCACGCCTTTAACATCGATAACTTCGACGTCACCGCTGGCATAGAAAACCATGAAATCAGCAACATACTTAACGCCTCCTGGTAAGTGAAACGGCGTCTGTCTTAAAAACGTATGTACTTCTCCCGTGCGTTGTAACAATTTGAGCTGACTGTAAAAAGCAGCTTCTTTTTGACTGTCAAATGTGAACCCATCGACAATCGTTTTTTTATTGTTGTATTTCCCTGGTGTTTTTTTTAACTGATTGAATCTCAACATGAGATAGCCTCTGGCGGCACTTCACCTAAGCTAAGGTCAAACCCTATAGCGTCCTTTACGCTTTGTGGCAGCCGTTCCCATGTCAGTGCACACAAGTAGGCATCAGTGCCATATCGTTCACTAAATATTGCCCCCGGCCTCCCCACTGGGTGCCGAACAGCAAGATCCGCCGGCAACCGAACACCGGGAGGAACTGCGCCACGATGATGTGGCGCACAAGCACCATAACCGCGAAAATGGCAATTAGGCTCAGAACTACCAAAATCTGGATCGTGATGAAACTCGGTCCACGTCTCCGGGTTATCTATCTCTCGACCATCAAGAATGCAGGCTATGCAGCCAACTGTCTGAAGTACGGCTGTAATATACAGCTGCTCCTTTTTGGTAGGCGTTCGGCCGTTCATTGACGCTCTCTTCGCAAAAAATCGTTAAAACGGGTAATGAGGCCGGTATATGCCGTTCTCGCGTATGGGTTACTTTCCAATTCGTTACGTGACTGAATTCCACACAAAATTCGTAGCTGTTGTGCGGCAGCGTATTTGTCTCCGACGACCTGATTAGTTTCAGATTCGAGGAAGCGCCAGAACGCAGGATTTGAACAATGGCGTACGGCCCCCATGACGTAGCTCATGCGGCCCCCAAAAATCCACGATAGCGCCCGTAGCAAATGGAGAAGGCCTCTTCCGGTGTAATATATTTTTTTCGCTTCTGTGGGGTGTCCAATATGCCGGGGCGAAGGCAAATAAAGAGATCTTCAGCGATTATAGGGTTAGCATGGAACAAACTGTGTAAAGGGGCGTTCAATATGCATATTGTCGCCTGATGCCGGCGTAACAGCGCTAATTCGTATTGCGTGCTAATGCCAGTGACGACACAAACCATACCCCCATGTTTGCTAGAACATGTCCGACGCAAACGGGAATATTTTTTTTCGACCGGCAACGAATCATTACCATTGTCTATGTGCTTCACGCGATAACATCCCTTTAGGCTTTTCTCCAAATTCCTGAGTAGCGCGATCTGCATACTGTTTTTTCCACCAACAAACGCCATAACCATCATGATTCCAAGCTCCTGAGTGAAGCCTTGCGGATGTCACGAATAACAGTGTGGATCGCCTCCACACTACCGGCATCTCGACCATCATTAGCCAGCACCTGTATTGCAGACCGAACCTCTTGCACAGTCACATGGGTTATCGACCATCGGGCAATTATCCCTGGCCCATTTAAATTACAGCGGTGCCTCGGTAAACCCTGTTCGTCAAAAACTTGCTTCAATCGCTCTAAATTACGTACCAGTAACGCCCCCTGTAGGCGTCGTTGACGAATTGGTGCCGTCATTGATACCTGCCGAGCCAAAAACGCCTCACGTAAGGTATTGACGTCCACCAGCCCTTTAGATGCTTGAATAATTTTTTCTTGCTGTGCTGCCTTAGGGAATCTTTCTAAACGGCACCAAGCACTTAGAGCAGAAGATGTAAACTCGTGTTTTTTTGAACACTTATTAACCCCACCCTCTTGTTCAACCCACTCTTGAAGTGTCATGGCACACTCTCAGCAACCACATATAAACCATTAATAACCACGGAACGTAGGTCAATGCAAGCAAAAAAATTAAGGCTAACTACATTCCGTAGTAACATGACTGCAATTTGCAGAAGGCTGAGAAATTATGAAAACAAGAGACGAGCAAGTAACACAGTTGATCGGCTTACGATTACAGCAAAAGAGAAATCATGCAGGTAAAAGCGTCATCGACGTGCAAAACGAGTGCGGCATACCCCGCAGCACACTGCAAAACTATGAAGCAGGCATACGGCAGCCACCATTAGGTATCTTGCGGAAGTTAGCGAGCGTTTACGGTACATCCGCTGGATATTTGGCAGGACTAAGTGACTATGAAGGCGATGAAGAAGCTCTAGCCTTCTCTACTGCAGACCCATTCCTCGCTGGTAAAAAAACAACGGCAAATGACGCCCTGGCGTTCAACAGTGAATTCCTAGCTAATAAGGGCTTATCACCCGCCAGGTTAGCGCTGATCCAATCTCCTGATGGGTTGCTTGATGAAGTTCCCAAAGGTGCGGATGTTCTCATCGACACATCGGTCTCTAGCATTACAGAAACCGACATCTACGCATTCAAAGACGATAAAGGAGGCATACTTATCAGGTCAGCAAGAAAAGAAATTGGGAAACAAGGATTTACAATATACGCAACTAAAGACATCCACTTTCCTCCTATTTATATAACGCCGGAGAATGACAGTGTCTCAGTATTTGGTCGTGTCGTTTTTGTAGGGGTGTGGCGGTAAAAAAACACACGGCGCTATCGTCGTGTTTTGTTGTCGCCAATAACCACGAAATGAGAAAAAACCCACAAAACAAAGCGAAATAGGCACCAAGGGGTCTGTATGCATAAAGAAAGTCAGCGTCACTATACTGAACACACTCTGATTACAAACGATATATTGTCTAAAAACATGGCGTTACAATCTATCCTTACAAAGATAGCGGATACTGGCAAAGATTATCAAGGTGAATCATTAGGCGAATTATTAGAAGCGGTTCTATCACTTGTAACAGAACAGGGGGAGGATATAAACAATCTATTAACAAAAGCAAGTAATGGTTTCACTCGCACATTCGGGCGCATTTTTTCAAAAAATATCGGTGCAGTAGCAATGGCTGAAGACTTGTTGAAAGGGAGTGATAAACACGACGACATCATAGAGTGTCTGCTTACCCTAATGAAGAGCCAATTCAATGATATTCAAACAGTTAGATTGAATTACACGGAATAGTTTTCCGCGCGGGCATAGATCGCCCGCCATCGTTAATTAAAGATTTAAATAAAAAAAACCATTTACACCCAGCCCAATTTGCACTACCATCATCGAGAATCTTTAAATATTTAATTAAATATATATTTAGTGGAGCCTCGACAATGACCCTTTCTGTAGCCCTCGCCTCCGGTAAAGGCGGTGTATCAAAATCCACCCTGGCGCGTGCCCTTGGTGTGTCTTATGCAAAATCTGATTGGACCGTACTTGGTGCTGATCTAGATATCGGCCAAGCTACCATGGCTAACTGGATGCGCAGGCGCATAGCCAACAACATTGAGCCAGTATTTGATGTCCAGTCATTTGGCGCGCCATCTCTTGTGAAAAAGAAAATAGACAGCCAAGCGTGGGATATGGTTGTGCTGGATTGCGCGGCGTTCGCCTCCAAGTCGACTATCGAAATTGCCCACATGGTCGACCTGATGATTATCCCTACACGCTTCAGCCTTGATGACCTGGAATCAACAGTTAATACCGCTAACAGTCTGGTGCAAGCCGGAGTGCCAATCCCAAAATTGGCCATCGTATTCAGCGCCGTAGCAGAAAATGCCCAAGACTATGAAGACGCCAAGGCGTACATAGGACAAACCCCGTACTTTATGATTGATGGCTATATCCCACAGAAACCCGCTCTCAGCAAAACGCAGGACCTTGGCCGTAGCATCATTGAATGCGCCTATGTAGCCCCGCGCGAACGAGCAGATCACGTCGTTCAGGGCATCATCGATCGCCTTGAAGAATTAATGATTTAATGATTTAAATAATTAACAAAATAGTTAAGGAGCATAGAATGGCAGGACCATCCAAACCAGCGAAAAAAGGGAAGGGGATTGCGCCATCATTAGAGCAAACATCCACCAGCGTAGAGACAACAACAAAGGCTGGCAGAGAGTCGAAGGGCGGCAAACCTATGAACTTTAATGTGGATCCTGAGTTCTTCACCGACTTCAAAACGTTTGCGAGCATGAATAGTCTCAGCATGAAAGAGCTGTTAGAAAGATCGTTTGCTGAGTACAAGAAGAACCACGGTTAATGCAGAAAGGGTAACGGCCAGGATTGCGCCCCGGCCGTTACTGACACGCCAACTACGGAGATAGTTATTATGTCTGAGCAACAATATAACCAACTTTTGAAAACACGTCTAACAGACCTCCCATCGCTGCAGGTCAACGCGCTATGCGTCATTCTGGCCAACCGGCCGGCATGGTTGCGCGATATGATGATCCGCTGTCTGCAGAAGATCGTTTAAATCACCATCAGCGCTACCTGGCGCTGATGAATTCCACTTGCGCGTAGTGCTCCTGGGCGGTATCTTTCCCCCGTCACAGCACATCTGTGATCGGGATTTGCAGCCCGGAGGAATTACAGCGCATAACCGCGTTAGCGGTTTTTTTATGCGTGTTACATAGTCACACCCTTATCAATGGTGGGCTGTGCGAGGCATCCGCAAGGATGGCCGGTTTTGTGATTCCCCGGTACTGCAAACTTCGTACAGCTCACCACCAGACTGAGATTTGCAGCTCCTGCGTGGTGATTACCTGAATAAAAAGGAATCTCACACTATGACAACTCAAAATCAGCTTCTAGCCTCCCCAGAGCACTTCATATCGGCCCAGAACGGCCATCTAATCACCACCTCTCTAGCTATTTCAGAAGCATTTGAAAAAGAGCACAAAGACATATTAAGAAAAATAGAATCCCTTGATATTCCAGAAAATTTTTCATCAGCGCATTTTTGCGCTCATGATCAAAAAGTAAGCACAGGGAAAGGGGCTCAACGAGACTCAAAAATCTACCGAATGACCAAAGACGGATTTATGCTCCTCGTAATGGGCTTCACGGGGAAAAAGGCGATGGCCGTAAAGATCGCCTACATCAACGCCTTTAATATGATGGCCGAGGAGCTGGACAGGCAGCAGAAGCAAGCCGCCCAGGTGAAGCAAAAGCAGCTGCAGGACATCGCCGCCAAAAGCGCCAAAGAAAATGAGCTATTTAAAGCAGCGCCAAAATACCGCCAGGAAGCCCGTGACTATGTGTGTAACGTTCTGGAAGGGATTCAGGCGTTCGCTCATGAGCACAACATAAGTATGGCCGACTGGGTTCCTGTCGACCGCGATAAAGCAGCATCTGGGCTACTGGCTGACCTGCTGCATGGGATCCGCGCAGAACTTACGTTTAATATGAACCTCGAGCCACAGTTCAAACTGTTGCCGGCTGGCGCAGTCAATATCATGCCAACGGATCCAGAGTGCATGAAAGCTATCGTGGAGCGCGTTGTAAGCCATGATGTGTTGACTGCTATGATGCAGGCAGGCATAAGCCGGTTATCATCCGGTGAAAACAAGTGACAATGTAACCCACCAGCAGCAAGCCCCAACCAATCCAAAAGCCCGCATGTTAGCGGGCTTTAAATTTTTATTTAAATATTTAAATAAATAAAACAACATGTGCAGCCGATCTTTGTGAAACACAACAGGGATTAGGGCGTTTCCGCAAGATGCGAAAGACGGAAGCCTGTAGCAGCAACGACACTCCAAAGCGTTCTTAACGAAAGTAATTATCGTCGAAATAAAATAATGATAAAGTGTCATTTTGTCACTTTTGGTGTTTTTATTAGTGGATTTGAACTACGCATCTGGCGCAAAGGAATGGGATGGGACCAGGAACGAGCGGCGGAAGAACTTGGGGTCAGCCTGAGAACCTACAAACGCTATGAAAAGGCAGGTGAGGTAGCTAAACTGATAGAATTAGCTACCTTAGCGTTGAGCATGGGGGTAATTGTCGCCTAATAGAAGCATTCTTACCGAGACACAACCAGAAAAACAATACTCTCCAGTTGCTACAAAAAAATCTTTTATGATCTCGCCTCCCGTCGCTAGGCTCCTGCGCTTTAAAAATTTTGATTAGGAGTTAATGGGTGAGTAATTTTTACGATGTAAACGACCTCACAATGATAGGTTTGGCGATAATCGCAGCCGTTTTTATTGGCCGCTACTGGCAACATAAAGTATCCAAAGAAAAGTTAGCAAAAAAAGAAAATGAATTGGATGTTTTAGCAAAAGCCAGAGAGTTAAACCTAGACAATGAGTACGAGTCAAAACGGGAAGAGCTAAAGGAAAAAGAAAAAGCCTTTTACAAAGAATGCGTCCAAAAACGCACACAAATTGATATTGAAGCCGCTGAATCAAAGTCAAGATGTAAACATTACTTTGAAAAGGCTGTTGAATACGCTTATAACTTCCAAGACGAAATAACTGGCCAGCATAAAACAGCAAAGGGCGATATTCAAAAAATCTTAGACGACTCATATAGATTCAAGAGAAAAGTATTATTAGCATCGATAACGTTGAAAAATCACGTGAGAAAATTCGAGGAAATAAAAAAAGAACGGGAGATATACAAATCACTGTTAGCCGACAAAGAGTTTTTCTCTCTAAAAGATAACTCTGACTGGAATGCAGTAGAAAAAGAATACAGAAACAAAGTGAACTTGCTTCAGGCAGCTCAAGATGAGAAAGAAGCTCAGGATGAGATTAAGCGCCAAATGCGTGAGGAGCGTCAACGGGCTGAAGAGCTAGAAAGGCAACAGCAGGAAGCTGAAGAGAAAGAACAGATGCTCGCGGAGAAAAAAAGGGCTGTTGAAAAAGCGTTGCTTGAAGCAAGTGAAGAACATAAACAAGAATTGGAAGCCCAAAGAACCAAGCTGGAGCAAGAAATTGAAGACGTTCATAAAAAATATGAGCGCGCAAAATCAATGGCTCAAATGACAAAACAAGGGCATGTGTATGTAATTTCTAACATTGGTGCTTTTGGCAACGATGTATTCAAAATTGGGATGACGCGCAGACTTGAACCAATGGATCGAGTTAATGAGTTAAGCAATGCGAGCGTTCCATTCGAATTTGATGTTCATGCAATGATAATTTGCGATGATGCGCCAGCCTTAGAAAAGGCATTGCATACTGAGCTGCACAATCACCGACTAAATAAAATAAATCACAGAAAAGAGTTTTTCAGAACAGATATTAAGAGAATAATTGAATGTGTTAATAAAAATCATGGGGAAGTTGAATATGTCGCAGACCCTGTAGCCCTTCAGTACAATCGCTCTCTTGAAATGCAGGCTTAATATAATAAAGGCGGTCAGTGACCGCCCAAACCCTCGACAAAAAACCAGTCACGCAGATTGAGAGGCTGCGTCATTTTCGGGAAATCAGGAATTCGTCAACCGGGCTTTTTCGGGAATTCTTAAATTCGTCAACCAGGCGCTGCACGGCGGGAGGGTACTTCTGGTTTTATCCCCTCATTTGAGGGTGAAAAAACGGAAGTAGGGTATCTCAGAAAACGGAAAATAAAGCACGTTAAGCCGGTTGCAGCGGTCGTAGCTGTCTGATTTATATACCGTCGCTGCACCATCGGTAATCACCGGTCAGGTTGATATGCAGTAAATCCCTGTGCGATGGTGCCAAATACGTTAACCATCTACAAAACAAAGACATGACCAACGCAAACACGCCGTCACACTCCCTCAGTCACCTGGTATTTTGCGCACTTGTCGCGCTGGCGTTCGAGCGTCAGCAAGGCGGCGCAGCCACGCCGATGGCCGAACACCTGTTCATCGTGCGCTGGCTGGCCACCGCCCAAAAACAAAAACGCTTCCCCAAAAATGTCGCCGTCGATATTACCTGGATGCTGGAGCGCGGCCGCCGGCACGGACAGGCCGCAAAATTGCGCGCGCACCTGGAGTACCTCTGGTCCTCATCCTGTGGCATGGGCAATCAGACGCCGCTGTTCCGCCTGACCTTTGCTATCGAGACGCTTCGAGACCGCGGATGGCGTAATGTCGTGCTGCTAGAGCCAGAATGGTCCCTGTTGCCTTCCAGTACTTCGGGGCAGGCTAACCATCTCTTTGTTGAAAAAACGGCGCTCAGTGCCGCCTATACGCAAAATGGGCAACAAATTCAACCCGTGGTGTTCCTGGTGTCAGGTGATGTAGCGGACATGGTGGCGCACCTGGCCGGGTATAACCTTACGTGCGTGATCGAGGGCCAGGCGGGAGATTATCACCGGGTGGTGTTACTTCCGGCTGAAGGGTAACGAAAAAATCAGGGGGCTTCCGGCAGCCCCCTTTGAGTATCAGCCTTTCTGTGCAATGCGCTCCAGAGCAACCTGTGCCAGGAAGCCCGAACGGGTTTTGGGGTTTGACGGTCATTGATGTAAAAAACCACGCTAAGCAGTATCATAAATCGATTCTGATACGGCCTGGTCTCAAAATGACCAAAAAACGATATTTGGAACCGCTTTTTTCCCCTTAATATGCGGTCTCATAAGTCTTGATATTTCAGACTGTTAGTTTCTTAACGTGGTTTTTCGCACGGTTGGCCCTCAAGCCCCGTTTTGTACTCCGGGTGGGTAGCTACGCAACGGTCAATGCGGTCAATCAGTGACTTAGGCAAAGTCACATTGATCTTCTCAGAACCGCCAAGCAGGCGGGTCACATCAATATCAACCAGTGCCCAGGTGTATCCCGCGTATTCCGGATCTTTCGTCAGCTCCTGCAGATGCGACACGGCAGGAATATCAGCACCCATCTCGACCAGTAACTCAATATGGCCGGTAATGGCCTCTTTCGCGCTGAGAATCGCTTCATCCAGCGTATCGCCGGCAGAAAAACAGCCCGGCAGGTCAGGGACGGTTACGCCGTATGCGGTAGTGTCGTCCTCAGCTTCGATGGCAATCGGATAAAACATAAATTAGTCTCTTGGGTTTATTTCAGACGCTCGCTGGCCAGCAGGTAAATATCACCTCGCTCACGTTTACCGACGGCCACGACTGCAATCACCAGACAATCATCGATCACTTCATAAACCAAGCGAAACCCTGATGCACGCAGCTTGATTTTGTAACATCCCGGCATACCCCGCAGTTTTGCAGAGGGAATATGAGGGTTCTCGCAGCATTTTTTCAGTTTTTTAGCGAACTGTTGCTGCAGCATCTTATCTAGCTTGCTCCACTCCTTCAGCGCCGATTCACGAAATTTGACCGAATACGTCATACCAACAGATCCAGATCAACATCCACCAGCGTCTCGTTGCGGCGTTCGTTGACCAGCCTGACCAGCTCCTGATCATCAAGGGCATCGAGCATTTGTTCATAGAGCGCTGCCGGCACGCAATAAAACGCCGGCTGATTTCGATTAAGGATCGCGACCGGAAAACCGTCACCAGCATCGACGGTTTGCATTGGGTTTTTCTTCAACTCGCTGATGCTCGCGCTGGTATCACTAAGAATGATATTAGGCATGTTTCCACCGATTTTATAAGACTGCTTTACTGGTCTTATTGTACCAACAAAAAGACCTATTAACAGGTCTTTTTATCCAAAGGAGAATCATCGATCGCCGAAACCAAGTAGAACGTCGAAAAAGTGACGTACGTGACAAAATTTTCGAAGGTTCCGGCGTAGAACCCCATTTTTTAAGCAAACCACTTTCTCGCAATAGGGTACACCCTGATGCCATAACCAAAACGTGACGGCGCACGATGAATGACATAACCTATATGCGATAGATTAAATGCAATAACCTAAATGCGATAATGTGGTGAAAAAATGTTCATCAGAGCTTATTTACGGGCATCGACAGAAGATCAGTTCGCCGATCGGGCAAAAGAGATGCTGGAGCAGTTCGTTCAGGAACGAGGGCATAAAATAGCCAGTTACTACCGGGAGAACATCAGCGGGACAAAACTTGACCGCCCGGAACTGGGACGCTTACTGATGGACAGTCACCGTAATGATATTTTGCTGGTCGAGCAGATAGACCGCCTGACCCGACTGAGCAACAGCGACTGGATGACGCTGAAAAAGCAGATAGAACAACACGAGCTGCGAATTGTCAGCCTGGATGTCCCCACCTCATGGCAGGCGTTGTCAGATAAAGACCCTTCGCAGGCTGACCCAATCACCCGCGCCGTGATAACCGCCATCAATAATATGCTTATCGATCTGATGGCCGCGATGTCACATAAAGACTGGCTGAGCCGCCGCCAGCGCCAGAAGCAGGGAATTGAACGGGCACATACGTTGGGTAGATACCGGGGAAAGCAGGCCGATCAGGAGCGGCATCAAAAAGTGATGTACTACCGGCAGGTAAAAAAACTCAGCATCCGCGAAACGGCAGATGCGACAGGCTACAGTACTTCCCAAGTTTGTCGCATTCAGGCCCTCTATAAAGAAGTTGATTCTGATTAAAAAGCAGCCTTAACGTACAATAATTTTCAGTATCCAGACTGACCTCAGCAACGCTCTCCGATCCACGATAAGGCAATAAAAAACCCCGCGGCTGCGGGGTGATAACGTTGGCAGTTATCGCAGCGACCCGGTCACTGCCCAGGGATTACGGATTGTCCCGGTCGGGCACTGTCGGATCGATACGGCGGCGCAGCTGGCCACCGAGGAAATTCATGCCCAGGTAGCCGACGATCACGCTGCCGAGGTAACTCATGTCGCCGCTGACGCCGGCCCATTCCAGCCCATCACGGATGAACCAGGCCAGCATTGCGCACATCATGGCATCCAGTAGCACGGTCATTCCCCTATTCCCCTGGGACTCCCCGCGCAGGAACGCCATCACTGCCGCCAGGGTCGCACACGTTGCCTGGGTTTTGATGGCCTGCCACCAGGTGGCAAGCTGCTGCCACAGCTGTGGGTCAAGATCATGCATAGGCAATCCTTTTAAAATCAATGATGACAAGGCAGTAACATAAAAATGGGATAGTGCCGCACTCAAGTGGTGATTGTTGTGTCAGCGGAGAATAGGCAGTGTCCGCGTTAAATCCACTTGCCACGATGGTCTGTCTAGTGTTCAGGTAGCAAGAATACTGTCGCTGACAGCGTGCAACGACACAGAGCTAACGCTTAGGGTGTCATTTCGCCCTCAGCCGGAACCGACCCCTCCTAGTGCCAGCCTCATCACTCGCTTAACGTGCTTTATTTTCCGTTTTCTGAAGCGATCCCACCTAGCCGGCACCGCATAGAGGCTGAGTTGCCCCCCTTCCTGTTAAGCGCCGTTATGGGCACATTTTAATAGCGAAGGAGTGGTTTCTGGTCGGAGACAAAAGGAATGTTCAGCGATTTTCTATAGCGACTCCATTTTTAGTTACAACATCAATTGTTAAAGCTGCTCTGTTCCCCGGCCTCTGGCCGGGGGCGGCGCGGCTTTGCAATGGTCGGTGAGTTGTTTGGAGCGGAGGTTTACTCTGATGGGGCCCGCCTTTGGCGGGAGGTGCTTAAATTCTCTGAGCGGCGAGGTGTAAGCCGCTGCAAGCGAAGTCGTTATCCCCACTATCAACAGATAGTGGGACGTATAAGTTAATTATTAGTCTGTTATTAAAAGAAAGTAGTTTTGCATCCATCCCTAATGGATGCGTTCACTTACATTCCTGCTTGCATTTATATGTTGATAAGTTGGAGATTTCGCCGTTGGCTGGCAGTTTTCTACAATTTGGCGTAGAAATGGTTATCTATGGCGGGTGATTATTGAACAATTTTACGATTAGCTGGATCGCCGCTAGCGCGGCAGGGTGCCACGCTAAATCTGCGTTGATTTTTTGGGTAGGTGTTATATCGGGGGGCTGTCAGCTATACGCCTAAGCAAACCAAGCTCTTTATCTATGCGAGCCTTAAGCCCTTTAGGGCCCATCTGTATTAATTCTTCTTCAGTACAGCTTTTTGTTACTTTCTTAGTGACTTCATGACGCTGGTCACTAAGCTCCATAGCAAGTATTTTTTTAGCCAGGCGGCGGGCTGCGTGGTCTTTGTTCTGCTTCCTACGACGTTCGAACGCAATCCGCCGATGGTTTTCCTTAGCGCGGCGACGCGCTTCAGTAATAGTTAGCTGTTCCTGTTCATTCAGTGATAAGCCACGCTTCAAGAAACCTAATTGCTGCCGCTGAGCTGCTTCGTATTCGGACTCTGTTAGTCCACACATCTGAATGAAGAATGGTGTTATTTCAATCAGCTTAGGGATCCACGTTCCTGCTGTTCTGTCCCAAACTTTCTCGCATTTTAATATGCCATATTCTTCAAGCGCTAGAACGGCTCGACTGGCACGCGTGATCGACTCATTACCAGCATCCGATTTCGTCGCCAGCCCACACTGATGCGCCAGCATTTCTATACTAATATGCGCAATGCCGGTAACAGTGTTCAAATGATGCGCGATAGCCTCAGTAACAGCCTGGATAGCCCGTCCACGGTGCAAATTGAAATGACGCTGCCGGCGGATCGGCTTCAAGGTCTGAGGACTTATCGGTTGGATCGCATAAAACCCTTCCCACTTCCAAACCTTACGCTGAGCCACGAAATTACATAGCTTCCTAATAAAGCTAGGCCGAGCCTTATGATGTTTTGGCGCAACAAACGCCGGCGTTGGGTTATGAACGTAACTCATAACCTATCCGCCTTTGCTGTTGCGGCATTCTGAGCTAGAGAAAACTCTTCCGGCTCGATGCCACACATAGCAATAAAATAAGGGGTAATCTCGATCCGCTTTTGCGCTCGCCCAGCAGTTCTACCGCGATCCTTTTCGCACTTTAACACTCCATATTGCTCTAGCGTGATGATAGCTCGGCTGGCACGGCTAATGGCCCCCCATTGACTAGATACCCCGCATTGTCGAGACAACGCCTCAACGCTTATCTGAGCTATGCCACTAGCTACATCTAAGTGATAAATAATACCAATAGTAATAGCCTGGATAGCTCGAGAACGGTGTAAGTTAAAGCGTCGCTGGCGGTGTATGGGGCTATGAGTGACAGGATCTATGGGTTGAATGGCGTAAAAACCTTCCCATAGCCACACCTTCCGACTCGCAGCTGAAACATACAATTTGTGGATGAAATCAGAGCGCATCTTTTGATGCGTAGGTGCCACAAAGGCAGGCGTTGGATTGCTAACGTAATTTGTAAACATGTACGCGGATTCTCGGCGCTTTGCGCTTGCTTTTGCCTGAATCCACGTCTATTATCGGAGTTGTCGAGGCGTCCGATAGAATTTTTTCTTGTGGATTCCGGCATAACCCCCGCAGTTACCAGCTGCGGGGGTTTTGCTTTTGTATCTCCCGGTTCACAGCACCGAAAGTCCCTTAATTCATTTTGTGACTCAAAACCACACATTGGGTGGCTTCGAGCAAACTCTAGCACACTAAAATCAGGTTCGCATCAGATCTAGCAGTGGTCGAGCGGTTTTTGTTCCATGTTTGATCAGGATCCATAAAGGATCCTCTTTAGCGATCCGATTCTACTCGTAACCCTATGAAGGTCAATTCAAAACATCATTTATCTATTCCCATCATAGGATCTTCTCAACGATCAATAGCCTAACGATTGAGCCATAAAGCTAAAACGGCAGGCTGTTTTATCGTCAATTACATGCTAGATTGATTATATGATATTGATTTTGAGGTAGATATGTCGGAAAAATCTTCGCGTATTGACTATCACATTGAAAAGCACCAGATCACAGGCTCAGCGGACACGCCACGCCTTACGCGTCAATGGCAGCAAGTCATCGATACATGCCACCAGCAGCGCGCAGACTCAGCGATACGTTTACGCTTGGCGCTCGAAACCGTCGATTACATAACCAGCTTTGAATTACCGTTTCGTCTGTTATTGACTCGAGCACCGCAACTCATCGATAAGTTACGAAAAGAAGTAAATATTTTCAGTCGTCCCGCAAAAATCAACGATAACAAACGTGGCGTCGTGTATAGCCGACATGATGACTTCTCAAGGATCCCATATGAATTTAACTATGAGAGGTCTTACCACATCACGCGTAGCGGGGCCCTGGGTGGGACAACATCAAGCTATACCGCAATAACAAAAATTGCTGAATTACCACGTGAACGCCTACGCTTAGCTCTCACATCAGGGCTTCAGGTTACCGCGCTGGATGCGCTCTTGTTCTTTGACATTCAACGTGTAGCAGCAAATGTAGAACGGCTTCGTAAACAAGGGTTAAACATTGCTCTATCGCATGTTACCGCGTTTGATAGCCAGACCCAGACCGTGCGGGAAATTCCGGCGTATCGCTGCGCCTGAAATGTTAAAGGCCACCGGCGGTTAACCGGTGGCCTTAGCTACGTTTCCTGCATCAATCAAAGAAGATGCGGATCAACTCCAACAGCGCGACTAACGCTCTCAGAGCCGTGATCGCTTTATCGATAAAAGTCGCCACGCGTTTCTCCATTTCTGGAGTGAGAACACCACGGCTTACTCTTACACTGCCTGTCGCCGTGGCTTTATCTCTTTGTTAGTTAGGGATACTCTCACTCCTGCCTGAGCACTGAAACCAGCACCACCCGTAACCTCAGCCAGGACTTAAATGTGTTCATGCCGCGAAGCGGAATGCAGAAGCTGAGAGGTAAACTTCACTAACTTGTTGATTATACCGCTCATTGAACAACATTGCATTCACGGGATGAACAGCGTAGGATTAAAGCGTTAGTTAGGGATACTCCCACGCTTGTCTGAGCTTGCAAAAAACACGTTACGGGATATTATCAAAACCGTTAGGTGTAGAGTGATCTCCTCCGGTCAGAGCACCAACTCAAGACTGGAACGTGTGCTGTGATGTATACTGACCATGTTAGATGAGAGCTTTCTCACTCCGGCCAGAGCATTGCTCAGTGCAGGAACAATAAAAAAACCGACCTCACCAGTCGGTTTTTTTATGCGCTTTTTCCGCCCTGCTTACGCCTCCGGCACCGCCGGCCACTCCGGATTATCGACGTCAACGCGGCTTAGCAGCACGCTGTAACGCTCCCAGGCCTCAAGCTTTGCCTTTTCCTCGTCTGTGGCCATGTCGTACTTCACCGCGCGCTCCAGTATCCTGATAACCGCCTCGGTTTCATCCAGTAAGCGGGCTTTATTCGTCACCCACCCCTGCCGGGTTGCCTCCGGCGTAGGCGGTGGAATATCGACCCAACCCGGATTTTTGCCCTTGCTGCCGCGCATCTTGCCTTCCGGGGGCTGGCCGGTGAACTCTGCGTAAGTCTCGTCGGTGACGTCCACCAGGTCCGGCGGCAGCGTGCCGGCCTGTTCGTAGCTGTCGAGCAGGGATACCGGGTAGAAACTCGTCGTGGTCGCGCTAAATTGATAGTTACCCATCGTTATACCCCTACCGCATAAACAAGGAATCGATATTCGTTCGAACCAAAGCACACACTTACCCCGGTATTGCTGGGAAGGTTGCCCGATACCTGCGGCGGATATGTTGACTGAGCATTGGTTGAGTTCAGACACGTCAGTTGCACGTTGTCACAGCGTGACGGGAACGCAATGGGGAAGTTGAACCACTGCCCCTGAGGGGCGCCACTATGGTTCCCCTCACAGTACATCCATTGCTCGACTATCCCGGTGTCCGGGTCTCGACGCCAGCCGCTCTGGCCAGTGCTGGCGGTGAACTTACCCGCACGACCATTCACCAGCTCCGTAATCGCATCCCATAACCACTGGCCGTTGGCATTCCAGCGCGTGCCCCAGATATTGCCGTCTCCGGCCACACGCGTAGCCACGCCGACCGTTAATCCCTCATTGTTCGCGATATGAAGCGATGTCCCGATTTCGACCGCGCCCGTGGCGTTGTCAAAAGCAAGGGGGCGCAGGTTGTTGTAGTTGCCGTTCGCATCACCCTTGTTCGTCAGAAGAAAATAGGTGGAGCTGGCGTTCATATACCACATTGCGCCGTAACCCCCCTGGATACTGCGCCAGATGGTAGGGCTCGTTGACTTTACCTCCCCACCCATTGTGCCACCAGACAGTGGCAAAGCATTAATGCCGGCAGCAGTCGGCGGGTTTTTGACGGTATAAACCTCCGTCCAAATCACGCCGTTCTCCGGCTTGTTGGAATACCCAACAAATGCCCGGCCGCTGTTTTGTATCGCCAGATACGCCGTCGAGGGGCCTCCGTCGCACGGGAGGCTTACCGCGCCATAAACGGCATTACCCGGCGCGTTTAATGATGTGCCATTAACGCGAAAAACCTGTGCGATGTTGCTGTAGGCGTCGTCTTTATGCTGTGGGCCCATACCCCAGCCGTAGGACGGTGGCAGGTGGTTCTCGCTGTAATATTCTCGCCAGTCGCCCCACGGGCCGTCTTTGCCGTTCCATGCACCAATGAGGTCTCGCACAAACTTGCGGCCGGCGGTGTATTCGGTGTACTCCTGCTGAAGGCCGTAGGCGCTGGGCCTGGCTTCCAGAGAGCCGGCGAGCTTTATCGGGTAATGGTACTCATCGGTCGCGCCAGCGTTCTTCGTCTGGCAATACACACCCGCCTGGTTGACTGCACCCAGGGTGTTCAGGTCTACGGTCAGGGCGTCGGGATAAAGCGGCAGTGCGCCTTTAACGGCCGTCCCGATGAGCTTATCAATCGCCTGGTACAGCTGCGTGT
>RCUM01000662.1_pt1 | contig 17956 bp, 16 predicted proteins | sample 2166141 | NCBI WGS metagenome assembly RCUM01 (sample SAMN09932756, study PRJNA488358) | compost metagenome | isolation source: compost soil in crotonic acid-enriched | place: Germany: Experimental Botanical Garden
TGACTGGATGTATCAGAGCACTTATGAAATCAATCCCGAGGGCTTCAAGGGACAAAATGGTGGAGCGGATATAAAAATATCGGCAGATGGCAAATTTTTATATGCGACTAACCGCGGTGACGCAAATACAATAGCGACTTTCTCGGTGGAAAAAGACGGGGGGTTAAATAAACTGTCCAATACATCCGTAAAGGGTAAAGGGCCGCGAAATTTTAATCTTTCTCCCGATGGAAAATACGTGCTTGTGGCAAATCAGTATACCAATAATATCGTACTGTTTAGTCGAGATACAAAGACCGGATTATTGACAGATGCGGGCAAAGAAATCAAAGTTCCGGCTCCGGTCTGTATTATATTTTAGTCTTTCGAGTCGAGGACGAAGAGGCTCATCTATTGAAAGGTCTTATACAATTAAGGCATCAAAACCGAGTTTTGATGCCTTAATTGTTTGTGATGAACTTCTGTTGATAGTACTATTTTTAAGAGTATCAACAGAAGAGTCTAAAAATCTTCTTTCCTACAATCCAGTTGGCCTTCTTTTTCAAGGTCATTTAAGATTGTCCCTTTCCAGGTCTTTACACGCTGTATGTAAGCGGCCCGTCCAATCATGTGGGCGGCAACAGGTGCGGTCAAGATTAAAAAGAAACCAATCGCTATTGCTTTGGTCGTGACGGACACGTCAGGGAAGGTCATTGCGGCGCAGATCAATAAGAGGCCAACGCCTAAGGTCGCTGCTTTTACAGTCACTGAAAGCCGCAAATAGAAATCAGGCATCCGTAATATGCCAATTGAAGCGAACAATATGGCCAGTGCGCCGATGGTGCTTAAAATTGCTAAAGTAATATCAGTCATCATTGCGTTGTTTTTCTAAATAAAATGAAAAGGCTATAGTTCCTAGAAATGCGATCAGTGCCAAAATCATGGCAATATCTAAAAATACTTCTTGTGAAGTACGTATACTATAGACTGTAATAATTCCAATTCCAATTGTGATAATGAGATCCAGGGCAATGACGCGATCAAAGATCTGCGGACCTTTGTATAAGCGGATAAAAGCCAAAATAACCGATAAGGTTAATATCGGAAGGATAACATAATCGAAGTAGGTAGTTAAAGTCATCGTAAGAGTTCTAAAAGTCTTCGTTCAACATTGTTTTTTAGGGTCAAGACAAATTGTTCTTTGCTCTTCATGTACATGACATGGATAAAAAGTGTTTTCTTATCCTCACTCACATCCAAAATAAGTGTACCTGGTGTTAGTGATATAAAAGTTGAAAGCAAATTGATCTCCAGATCTGTCTTGGCATCCATCGGATACTTGACGATCGCTGGTTTAATAAAAAACTTGGGGGTGATCACATCATAAGCAACTTGCACATTAGCGACAATCATTTCCCATAAGAAAAATAGAATAAAACTCACCGTTTTGGGAACACGATAGAAATAACGTTGATCGGCTTCGTTTTTGTTCATGATCCAAAGAATCGCGAAACCAAGCAAAAAACCGAACATGAAATTCGTATAATACATTGATCCTGTCAGTGCTACCCAAATAAAAGATAACATGAGGTTCATTAAAAACTGTTTTATCATATCAATTCTGCCCTCCTAATACAGCATTTATATAAGGTGAAGTATCCAGTAATTGTGTGGCTATCTTATCTGCGACATGTATAATGGCTTCTGCATTAAATCCGATATAAAGGGATGCCGATGCCAATATAATGACTGGCAAGAGTAGCATTGTTCTTTTATAGCCTATCATTCCAGCAAATTTATCTTCGATGATCTCAGGCTCAGGGATATCCCTCCAAAACACCTGGGCCCACATTTTAGCAATGACATAGAGCGTAATAAAACTACCGATAATCAACGCTCCTGCGAAAGCATATTTTTCCAATTGAAAGGCATCTCTGAAAAGATATACTTTGGGCCAGAAACCTGATAAGGGTGGGATGCCGACCAAGGAAAAAAGTACGATCGCAAAAAGTAAAGAAATCTTGGGGTATTGCGCATATAGTCCCCCCAGCTTGTTCATATCCATAGTCCCCCGAAGCTGACGAATAATACCTGCTATTAGGAACAAGTTGGTTTTTACCATAATATCGTGAATAAGATAAAAAATAGCACCTAACAGCGCCCATTTGCTATATAAACCTAAACCACCAATCATAAAACCGATATGGCAGACAATCAAGTAGGAAAACAATCTACGGATGTTGGTTTTAATCAATGCACCGAAGGCTCCTGTCAAAATGGTGAGTATCGCCAATATAATCAACAGTTCTTTGGTGAAATGGTTTGGAATAAACAATAGTGAAAATACCCTGAATAAGGCATAAATCCCAACTTTGGTCAATAGTCCACCGAAAGTTGCGGCAACAGCCGAAGGTGGTGTGTGATAGGAGGAGGGAAGCCAAAAATAGAGCGGAAATACAGCCGATTTGATTCCAAAGCCGATAAGGAAAAAGGTAGCTGTAATTTCGACGAGCGCCTGATTTTGTATCTTTGGGATACGTAGCGCCAGGTCAGCCATATTGAGGGAGCCCGAGATGCCATACAGAATACCGATTCCTGTCAAGAAAAAAGTGGAGGCCAATATATTCATGGCCATATATTTTACGGCACCTTCCAATTGCGATTTACGACCACCGAGCGTCATCAGCACGAAGGAAGAAATAATGATCACCTCAAACCAGACATAAAGATTGAAAATATCTCCAGTTAAAAATGCCCCATTTAATCCCATCATCAAGAAATGAAAAATAGGGAAATAGCCGTATAAAATACGTTGTCTTCCAACGCCGACGCAAGAAAAAATCGAAACTGCAAGTCCAGCAATTGAGGTGAGGACAACCAGGGTACTACTAAAAAGATCAGCGACAAAGACGATTCCAAATGGAGCTTTCCAATTGGCGGCATTCATGGTCAGGATTTCACCATCATAAACTTTGAAAAATAGCTTAAATGCGAGAATAAGTGCTAAGAGGCTTCCACCGACGCTCAGAAAACGTTGCGCAGTAGATTTTCGCCAGAGTATCAGCTGGACAATAGCAATAAAAAGGTGCACGATAACCGTGGCAATAATCTGGTTGTCTATCATATATCTTCTTCCTCAGGCGTGTTCAAATTATCCAAATCATCTGTGCCCAGTAAAGCGTAAACGCGTTTAAGTAATACAATAGCAAACGACGTCAGTCCAAAACTGATTACGATTGCGGTTAAAATAAGGGCTTGTGGTATGGGGTCCGCATATATATCCGTAAATACTTTTAGGTCGGGGCCGATTATTGGGGGCTTGCCTTTGACAATATTACCCAGCAAAAAAATCAATATATTGGTTCCATTTCCCAATAACATGATTCCTAATAACAGTTTCACCATGCTGCGACGCAAGATGAGGTATATCCCAGCGGCATATAGAATACCGATCAATAAAACGAGAATAAGCTCCATTATTCCTCCTCTGTATTTAAAGCAATAGTGAATAAAATAGTCAATACAACCCCAATGACCACAAAGTATACACCGAGATCAAAAAATAAAGCTGTGCCAATCATGCCGATGACTGGAATCTTTTCCTCCAACCAAAGTCCAGTCATGACTGGATAGCCAAAAAAGGTAGGTAGAAACATGTTCACAGCAGCAATTCCCAACCCGATGGGAATAAGGGATAAGGGTTTGTATTGAATGAGCTTCATGGTGTTTTGAGGACCAAAAGCAAAACTATGCAGCACAAAGGCAATAGATGCAACCAAACCACCTACAAATCCTCCTCCGGGGTAATAATGCCCCCGAAGCAAGAGAAATACCGAAAACAATAAAAGTATCGGTAGGAGATACCGCGTTGCGGTTTGTAATATGGTACTATTCATTTATTTTAGTATTTAGATATTAGTATTGAGTATTGAGATTCCGGTGATACAAACCCATGGATTTTCATAGATCGTCCATAGTCCCTAATCATCATTACTTCGCTAACTTATCATAAAATATTATTCTTTATCAGATGATTTTAGACGTAATTTCAATAAACTGTACACACCGAGTGCAGCGATGCTCAGTACCACAATTTCAAACATGGTATCGAAGCCTCTAAAGTCAACAAGCAGTACGTTGACAACATTCTTTCCCTTGGCCAGTACGTATGCATAATCACCATAGAACTTACTGATATTGGTAGTTGTTGGTTCATGTAATACCCGCAAAGCGACCATAGACAGCATACTACCAAATATAATTGCGACCACTGCGTCCCGGATGATGGTACGACGGTTTGCTAAGTTTAAAAAAGAAGGCAATTTGAACAAGACCAATACAAACAGAACAACTGTAAGCGTATCGATTGTAAATTGAGTCATTGCCAAATCTGGGGCACTATAAAAAACAAAGATGAGACATATCGCATAGCCAACAACGCTAGTTGCTACGACTGCAGTTAACCTAGATGAAGTTCGGATTGTTAATACGATAGCGCCGATCAGAATACAGACTGTTGTCACTTCATAAAAGCTGACAGGTGACAAGGTTTCCCATTTGATATGAAGTGGCCCACCTAGATATAATTGATAGCCAATCAATAATTCGGCAAATAAGATGATTTTCAAAAGATATGAACGTAGGTAACCGTTGTGCATCTTGTTTGTGAAAAAAGCGGAGAATAGGACAATCTCCTGCGCACAGACCTTGATAATATGCTCTGGGGAAATTTTATCAAAAGTAGCAATCCATGCCAATTTCTTCACACTTGGTTTGTTTGAAATAAATACAAGTGTTCCGACCACAATTGTTATGGCACTTAGTAAAAGTATCAGATTAAAACCATGCCATATCTTTAGATGAAAAACTTCCTGTTGAGCTAAGATATTATTCGCGGTTGGTCCAGCAATCCAGTCGCTAATAAGGCCCGGAATACAGCCGAATATGACACCTAATACAGCCAGCAGCAAGGGGGGAATCCACATGGATTTGTAGGGCAGGTGCACATAGGCAAACTGTTCCGGTAATTTGCCTGCAAAGGGTTTTATTCCGGCCATAAATCCAGCAGATACTAGGAATATGTTAGTGAGGACTGCAGCTGCTGTCAAATAAAAGAATAATTGTGAGTCACTTTGTAAAGTGGCATCGTAGATCAGATCCTTCCCGATAAATCCAAAGGTCAAGGGTATTCCTGCACTTGACAATGCTGCTAGAAACCCAGCAATAGCAACGGGGGCTAAAACCTTGCGTAATCCGCGCAAGACAGTTAAGTCACGTGTTCCGGTTTCATGGTCGATAATACCCGTAATCAGGAATAGCGCTGCTTTATATAAAGCATGCACAAGGATAAAGACACTGGCGGCGATCACTGCTTCCTTGGATCCAAGACCGAGTAAGAAAACCAAGATCCCCAATGCGGATATTGTAGAATAGGCGAGTACCCCCTTGAGATCCGTTCTGAAAATTGAGTGAAATGCAGCATAGAGCATGGTAATACCACCGATGATCATAAGCGAATATGTCCAGATTGGGTTTCCGCCCAAGATCGGTGAAAAGCGAGCCAGCAGGTATATACCTGCTTTTACCATGGTGGCAGAGTGTAAGTATGCAGATACCGGTGTAGGGGCTTTCATTGCCCCAGGCAACCAAAAATGGAAAGGAAATTGTGCGGATTTTGTGATGGCACCAAGCGCTACCAATCCAAAAATAAGCGGAAAGAGCGGATGTTGTTGAATCAAAGCAACCTTGCCCACAAGTTCGGTGATATTATAGGTACCGGCGATGTTGCCCATTAATATAAAACCAGCAAGTAGAAAGAAACCACCGAGGCCTGTGATGGATAGCGCGGTCATCGCACTCTTGCGGGAATCAGCGTTATCGTTGTTGAATCCAATTAGAAAAAAGGAACTGATAGATGTTAATTCCCAAAATATAAAGAGCAATAGCATGTTGTCCGAAAGCACTAGACCCAACATGGCTGACATAAACAAACAGAGGTAGCCGAAAAATCGGTCGATGTATTTATGTCCCTTAAGATAGGCGTTTGCATAGAAAAAGATGCAAGCTCCGATTCCGGTAATCAATAATGTAAAGAGCAATGACAGACCATCTAATTTGAAATCCAGATTAATGCCTAGCGAGGGAACCCATGTTGTTGATTGTACAAAATACGATCCCTGACTAATGGGTATCACAAGTTTTATATAATACAGAAATAGAAGTACCGGTAAAAATGCGAGAATAAAACCCCATTTGGTTTTAAGGAATCTACCAAATGGAACAATAAGGCTCGATGTTATTAATCCTGATAGAACAGTAAATAGCATTTAGTCTTTGTTTTAAATTTTTATTGGAGTGTTTGTCTTATTTTGTCAATAAGAATCTTCAAACTACCGTTGTTGCAGACGCATATCTGACTGTTAAGGTTTTTTGAAAGTCTACAATATAGTAAAAAAACTCGAAAAACGGGAGCTTTTGCATGTTTTGCTTGGTATAAATACAAAAAACTTGGGATTTGTTTTGTTGAAAGGGAGATTTATTTATGGATGAAAGTGGGACGGCGATGAAAATAGTATTTGGAAAGGGGTTGTGGTAAATAACTTATAATAAGTGTTTTATGTGTTGTTTTTGCAATATATGTAATAAACATGTTAATAATTGTTAAAATAAGATTAAAATTCTATCTTTACGCTAGATTAGTTTACTGAACTCCACAAATTGTGACTAATCATTGTTTTATATACCCGTTTTACGCTATGGGACCTGAAGAAAAGTTATTTAGACAGCATTATAAAAGCTTATGCCACTTTGCCTGGAAATTTGTAGGAGAATCGTCTGTTGCAGAAGATCTGGTACAGGAAGCTTTTATTACATTTTTTAGGGAAAAGCAGCGCATGGATGAATCGGAGAATTTTGTTCGCAATTATTTATATACTGCTGTCCGTTTTTCCTGTTTAAAATATATCCGACACGAGAAGGTAAAAGAAAAATATTGGTCACAAGTTGGTTTTACAGAAGAGGATGAACACTCTGTTGAACTGTCCATGATCCATACGGAGGTTATCAATGAAGTTTATCGCATTATTCAAGAGATGCCCGCTTCCTGCCAGCAAATTTTCACGCTGGGATATTTGGAAGGTCTGTCCAATTTAGAGATTACCGATAGGCTTCAGATCAGTATTAATACCGTTAAAACCCAAAAACAACGTGGTATGAAGATGCTATTGGAAAAGTTGCATCCTGAATTTTTGCCCATTATTATTTTTTTGTTAAAATAATTTTAAATTCTTGTCACCCAATACTGATCTATAGGGTTTCTAACCTATAGATATGAAAGCTAGCACCAATTACATAGCCAAATTAATTCAAAAGTTACTTCGTGGACAGGAAACTGTTGCTGAGCGTGATTCAATTGAGCGTTGGCGCAAATCTGATAAAAGAAATGACAATCTGATTGAGGAATTCCGGGAAGCAAAAAATATTGAACAAGACCTGAATTTTTTTGCAGATCTCGACGAGGGAGAAGCTTGGCGAAAAGTAGATGCTGTTAGACATAACAGAAAGATAAATTATTGGCCTTTTCTTCGTATTGCTGCAGTTTTCGTGATGCTATTCGGTGCGGCGTTATTCTACTTAAGCCATAAGCAAACAAACGAATCGAGTAAAACAGCCAATAATAAAACTCTCAGAAAAGATATTTTGCCTGCACAGTCTGGTGCTTTGTTACTGCTGGCTGATGGCTCTGTTGTGCCTTTGGAGAATTCGGTGAATACATTAGACCCAAAAATTGTAGTAGCGGAGACTAAGGGAGAGGTTGCTACAGCACAGGCACTAACAACAGAACCCTCAATCGAATACAATACATTAGTCGTACCGAAAGGACATTTCTATAAATTATCTCTGGAAGATGGTACACAAGTTTGGGTCAATGCAAATTCACAGCTCAAATTTCCTGTCAAGTTTGATAAAAATGAACGCCGTGTAATTTTAGATGGTGAGGCTTATTTTGAGGTCTCGCATGATACAAAGCGACCATTTTATGTCGAGTCAAAAGGGAATGAAGTCAAAGTATTGGGCACACATTTTAATATCAATGCGTATAACGCCGATGTGCGTACTACACTTTCTTCTGGACGTGTCCAAGTAAGTCATTCGGGGGAGAGCTTGTTTTTGGAACCCGGTGAATATGCCAATTTTGTTGGTGGAAGACTTAGTAAAGGAAAAGCCGATTTAGAGCACGATTTATCCTGGCATAATAATCAGTTTTATTTTAAGAAAGAGACTATTTTGGAGATCGCGTCCACACTCTCCAAATGGTACGATATTCAGGTTAAATTTAAGCAAGATGTGGCATTAAATAAAGTATATACAGGGAATTTTAAGCGCGATGTTAAACTTTCGGAAGTGCTAGAAATGTTGACCTATGTATGTAATCTGAAGTTTGAACTTAATGGAAAGGAACTAACAATAGAAAATAAATAAAAAAGGAGTGCTTATGTAATCGATCAATACCGAACCAAGTAGCCGATAAAAAAATAGAACAGGAATGTTGCAGCATCCCTGTCCGTAGATGATTAAAAAGGCTAAAAAATTTAAAAAAGCGAATTAAGTAAACCCAATTAACCACAAAGAGTAAATGTATGAATAACTTACCATTTGGCAAAACGTGGCGACTGATACCTCATGACCCGCGGTTTTGCAAACCTTTACGTATTATGAAAATTAGTACTTGCCTTCTTTTCGCCTTTGTGACCGGAGTCCAAGCCAACGGCGTTGCGCAGAAAGTTACGTTGAAAATGAAAAATGCACGGATTGAAGAAGCGTTGAATGCGATCTCAAAACAGTCCAATTTGCAGTTGTTTTATGGAGAAAATATTGATTCCAAAGCGAGGGTCAATGTCAATCTGAAAGATGCTTCTGTAGCCGATGCATTAAATGCCGTTCTGAAGAACAATAATATTGAATATAAGATTATTGCCAACACGATTTCTGTCAATGGGAAGACTGAAGGTACTAGGTCAAGTAATATTGTGCAACAGGGAGTTTCAGGTACAGTAAAAGATAAGGACGGAAATGCGTTGGCAGGAGCAACAGTGACTGTTAAGGGAACCGCTATTACTACTCAGACCGCTGGTGATGGAAGTTTTAGAATAAACGCTGGGACAGATGCAACACTGGTGGTCCGCTACGTCGGATATGGAGCTGTAGAAGTAGGTGTTAAGGGAAGAAGTGTTGTCTCCATTGTATTGGCGTCAGATGAGAGGCAGATTGAAGAGGTCGTTGTGACAGGTATGGGGCAGCGTCTTGACAAACGCTTATTTACAGGGGCCACCTCTCAGATTTCTGGAGAAGCGGCTCAAATTGGTGGGCAGATAGACCCTAGTCGTGGCTTGGAAGGTCGGGTAGCTGGGGTTTCGGTTCAAAACGTAACTGGAACTTTCGGTACAGCCCCTAAGATTCGTGTTCGTGGAGCAACATCTATCTATGGCAGTTCAAAGCCACTTTGGGTCGTTGATGGTGTGATCATTGAGGATGTTGCTGATGTAAATTCTGATGAACTTTCATCTGGAGATGCCTTAACACTAATTAGCTCTGCCGTTGCTGGATTAAATGCGCATGATATTGAATCTTTTCAAATATTAAAAGATGGTTCGGCAACGTCAATTTATGGTGCCCGCGCTATGGCGGGGGTAATTGTAATTACAACTAAAAAAGGAGTGGCGGGCCGAAGTTCACTTAATTACACCGGTGAATATACGACACGTGCTACTCCTCGATATTCAGAATTCAATATTATGAATTCGCAAGAGCAGATGTCCGTATACGACGATATGTATAACAAAGGCTATATTGGTTTTGCCGCTCTGCCTGTAGCTAGTAACAGCGGTGTATATGGCGACTTGTATAAGCGTATTCAGAGAGGAGAAATCCCGAATGATTTATTTACGGATAGACATAATGTGAATAATTTTTTGAAGGAGGCTGAATATCGCAATACCGATTGGTTTGGGGAATTATTTCAACCTAGTCTTCAGCATAACCACTCTCTCAGTATGTCTTCTGGAACAGAGAAATCCCAATATTATTCTTCTTTAAGTGCTTTAGTTGATCCAGGATGGACGAAACGGAGTAAGGTAAATCGCTATACAGGTAATTTGAATGCAAATTATAATATTTCTGACAAACTTAAATTAAACATCATTACCAACGGTTCTTATCGGCAGCAACAAGCTCCCGGTGCCTTAGGACAATCGAAAGACGTTGTCTTTGGAGAAGTAAAACGGGATTTTGATATTAATCCTTATGCTTATGCGATGAATACATCGCGGACCTTGGATCCAAATACTTTCTATACCCGCAATTATGCTGCATTTAATATCCTACATGAACTGGAGAACAATTACATGGATATAGATGTTGCTGATTTGCGCTTCCAGGGGGATTTGAAATGGAAAGTTATTCCTGGATTAGAATTAGGCACTTTTGGCTCTGTTCGTTACCAATCGACCACCCAGCATCATTACGTTAAAGATAGATCAAATCAAGCAATGGCCTATCGTGCGGGTATATCCGAGCCGGAAAATACGACAATTCGTGATAATAATCCTTTTTTATATACTAATCCAGACGATCCTTATGCAAGACCTATTTCTGTATTGCCTGAGGGTGGAATTTATAACCGGACAGATTATACGATGTTTGAACAGCTATTTCGTTTTACAGCGCAATACAATAAAACTTTTAATCAAAACCATCTTCTTAATGTGTTTGCGGGCTCTGAACTTACATCATCCCAACGAAATAATACCTGGTTTAGAGGTTGGGGCATTCAATATGACTTAGGAGAGAGCCCTTTTACAGATTATCGAGTTTTTAAACGTGGACAGGAAGAAAATTCACCTTATTTCTCTGTAAATCGAAATGGGAAAAATGATCCAACAAATATAAGGTATAGACAAGCCGCATTTTTTACTAACGTTACCTATTCTTATGCAGGAAAATATATTTTAAATGGTACGTTTAGATATGAGGGCGCAAATAAATTGGGCGAAGCGACTTCCGCAAGATGGATGCCTAGCTGGAACCTTTCCGGGGCATGGAATGCACACGAAGAAGATTTCTTTGAAAATTTAAGACCAGCATTTTCCCATTTTACATTGAAAGGTTCCTATAGCTTAACGGGTGACCGGGGGCCATCTACGGTTACAAATTCGTATGCTGTCTACCGTTCCTATACCCCATGGAGACCTACCGCAGGGGATGGTGAATCTGGTCTAGAAATAGCTGATTTAGCTAATAATGGCCTGACATACGAAAAAAAACATGAACTAAATATTGGAACATCCATGGGGTTCTTGGACAATCGGATCAATGTAGATTTTGATTGGTTTAAACGTAACAATTTTGATTTGATCGGTGTCATTAATACGCAAGGATTGGGAGGTCAAATTTCCAAGTTTGGAAATGTGGCAGATATGAAATCGCATGGTGTCGAATTAAATTTAAATGCACATATTTTACGTGATAGGGATTTTAAATGGAATTCGACATTTACCTATGCAAATGTAAAAACAAAAGTAACACGTTTGGATACTCGAAGTCAGGTGATGGACCTAATTACAGGGACTGGTTTTGCTCTTGAAGGTGGTCCTGTAAGGGGATTATATTCTATTCCATTTGTACGCTTGAATGATGAAGGTTTGCCTATTTTCCTCAATACCGATAATCAGGAAACTGTTACGAGTATTAATTTTCAGGAGCGTGATAAAATAGGCTTCTTAAAGTATGAAGGCCCAACGGATCCCATTCATACAGGTGGTTTAGGGAATACATTTAATTACAAGAATTTTAGCTTAAATGTATTTATGACTTATTCATTCGGCAATGTTGTACGTTTGAATCCTGTATTTTCTAACCAATATTCAGACTTGACCGCATCCACCAAAGAATTTGCGGATCGTTGGATGGTTGCTGGTGATGAGGCATTTACAAATGTACCTATTATTGCCACAACGGGACAGAATAGGGCGTATGGTAATAATCTAAAATATGCCTATAGTGCGTATAACTATTCGTCTGTGCGGACTGCTAAAGGTGATTTTATACGGATGAAAGACGTCTCATTAAGCTATGAGTTTCCTAAAGATTTGATAAGGGCCTGGAAGATAAACTCCTTAGGTTTACGTTTTAACGCAACCAATTTATTCTTGTTGTATGCAGATAAAAAGCTGAATGGACAAGATCCAGAGTTTGTAAATGCGGGGGGTGTTGCAGCTCCGATCGCAAGACAATATACTTTGACTTTACGTTTAGGGCTTTAAGCGAAATTTTAGATCTAATTAAAATGAAAAGAAATAATAGAATATATATAGCAATTGCGCTGATCTGTGGAGTGAGCTTATCGTCTTGTAATAAGTTTCTTGATGAAATGCCTGACAATCGTGCAAAACTTGATAACGAAGCAAAAATTGATAAATTATTGGTGTCTGCTTATCCACAAACTGCTTATTTGGTGAGTGCGGAGCTATCATCAGATAATATAGATGACTATGGTCCTACTAATCCGAATGGTGCACGCTTTATGGAGGAGTTATTCCGTTGGAAGGACATTACTGATAATCAGGACGAGGTACCTAAAGATGTTTGGGAAGCCTGCTATAAAGCAATTGCAAGTGCAAACGCCTCTTTACAAGCGATAGAAGAAATGGGAAATCCCACTAGTTTGAGCCCCCAACGCGGGGAAGCTTTGGCTGCGCGGGCATATAATCATTTTATACTTGTCAATTTGTTCGCACAGCATTATTCTAAAGCAAATGCGGCAACAGATTTAGGTGTCACCTATATGACAAAACCTGAAGTTACGTTGGATCCAAAATATCAGCGTAATACAGTGCAGGAGGTTTATGACCATCTTATCGCAGATTTAGACGAGGCTATTCCCTTAATAGATGATTCATCCTTTGGATCTACACCCAAGTACCATATGAATTCTAGGGCTGCAAATGCCTTAAGAGCACGAATTGCATTATATATGCAGGATTGGGAGAAAGCTGTCAGTTTTGCAAATGCAGCTATAGGTGTCAATCCGACAAGTTTGCAACGAAATTATGCGAGAATTGCTGCTGAGGCTGTGGGAACTAGAGGGTTTCCTAATGGAGCGATATCTTATAATAAAAGCGAAGAAAAGGCTAATCTAATGGTAGCAACCGCAGGTACGGAGCATGGAGTAATATTTGGCCCATATTCGTTTGGATCAAGATATTCTCATGGGGGGTTACTGGGTGAAACCGAAACAGCAATGGCAAAGGGACCTTATGGGCAATTAGCTTCCACTGGTTATGTATTACGTGCTTTTGTTTATTCAGGAACAAATTTAGATAAAGTATTATTCCCACGTGTGTCATATATGTTTGAGTATACGGACCCTGTAGCAGGAATTGGATATGCCCGTGGAGCTTATGCGCCATTTACAACAGAAGAAACAATGTTGGTAAGGGCCGAGGCTCTTATTCATCTGAAACGTTATGATGACGCAATTGTCGATATGAAGCGATGGGTGGACAATGCACTAGTAAGGCCTCCTGCAACATTTAATGTAGCTACTATTAATACTTGGGCTAACGGAATAGATTATTCTTCTGCTAGAGTACCTACAGCAAAGAAAAAACTAGACCCTAAGATGATTTCTTTTGAAGTGGGCACGCAGGAAAATATGCTCCATGCGCTACTCTTTTTACGTCGTGTAGAAACATTGCATATGGGGTTGAGGTGGTTTGATATTAAGCGCTATGGTATAGAAGTAGAAAGACGTGTATTGAGCTCTTCGGGTTCAGTATCTTCTGTGGAGACAGAAACAAAATTGATTGCACGGGATAAAAGAGCAGCTTTACAAATCCCTTCTGAAGTTATTGCCGCAGGTTTAACCCCTAATCCAAGATAATTATGAAAAGATTAAATAAGATTAATATGTTGTTGTTTTCTTCGGTGCTTTTATTTTCTTGCTCCGAGGAAAAGCTGAGTCCAGAAAGTATATTTGTTGATAAGAAGGTAGAAAACAATGAATTAGATGGTTATATACAACAAAAATATACAAAAGATTATAACATTGCCATACTTTATAAGTTTGTTGAAAAAGAGTCTGATTTAAATTATAATTTGAGTCCAGCGAGCTATGAAAGCTCCGTCCGAATGACCAAACTATTATATCATCTTGGTATTGAGCCTTATGATAAAATTACAGGAAGTAAGGACTTTATTAAAAAATATTTTCCCAAGTTATTAAACTACATTGGCTCGCCAGCGTATCGAAATAACGGAACATTTGTATTGGGGACGGCAGAAGGCGGTGTTAAGATCACCCTTTATCTGTTGAATAGACTAAATGCTGAAACGGGGAAAGATGTAGCCTTTCTCAATTACTATTATTTTCACACCATGCATCATGAATTTGGACATATTTTACACCAAACTAAAGGTTACCCTGCTTCTTTTGAACAGATTACTGGTGCTAGATATGTGTCGGATTCATGGAGTGATATCTATGAAAATGATGCTGATGCTGCGGCATTGGGATTTGTTTCTCCCTATGCCTCCAAAGAACCAAACGAAGATTTTGTAGAGACTTATTCATATTACATTACATTGTCGCCAACCCAATGGAACCAACGCATCAGTAGTGGAGGGGCAGAAGGGAAAGCATTGATTGAAGCAAAACTTGATATCGTACGTACCTATTTCCAAAATGTTTGGAACATCGATTTGGATGAGTTGCGTGATGAGATTCTAGCCAGACAAGCAGATCTACCCAATTTTGATCAGACATCTTTAAAATAAGAAATTATGAAATTAAAATATTTATTGGTTTTAATCTTACTTCCCCTTCTATTGGCTACCTCATGTAAGCGGGATGAAGATAGAATATTTGATGCCAATGCAACAGTCCGTATGACTGAAGCGGTGCAACAAGCATATACGGTTTTACAGGCAAACAAAGCCGGTTGGATGATGAAATTTTATCCTAGCAACAATCAAGAATTCGGTGGGTATACCATTTTTACCAAATTTATTTCCAAAGAAGAGGTTTCAATTGCGTCGGATCCTTTTTCTGGTTTTAAAACAAGTACCTACTCTGTAGTTCCCGAATCTGGTCCCGTGCTTTCATTTAACGGATACAATAAGAATATTCATTGGTTTTCAGAGCCCGGAAAGGATAACGGTGGGATTGGAGCAGATGATAGCGGTATGCGTGGTGATTTTGAGTTTATAGTACTTAAAGCGACAGCGGATTCAGTAGTGCTGAAAGGAAAGAAAAGCGGGAGCCATTTAGTGATGTTACCTTTAAAGGGAACTGAGTTTGAGAGTATGTCTGCATCCTATCAGGAGGCTGCAAGCAAATTTAATGAGTTTGAAGTTTATCAACTGGAAACAGCTGGAAACAAGACTGTAGAGCTTGATTTCGATCCCAAAATGCGTGTATTCAGCAATCCAAATGATCCATCGGCGAAAGATATATCGTTTCGAGTAGTTCCTGGTGGTTTGGAATTTTATGAGCCGTACACGATAGCAGGGAAGACTGTAGCTCGCGTGGATTTTATTGCGCCAACAACTACATATCCATCTGGTTACTATACCGATAAAGATAACAGTTTAAAGATAATTCCAGTTCCTACACCGCTTAATCGCTGGTTTAAGAATAACTTATGGTCTGTGTCTTATAAGAATATGGGTACGCTAGGGAAGTTATATTGGAATGCTGGTAGGCCTATGTTAAAGGAAAGAGGTATTGTAGTGAATAATTTTTATATCGGTAAAAACGGGTCAGACGGAGTTATAATTTGGGTATTACAAGGCGGATCCGTAGTGGGTGGATTAACACATATAATTCAGCCCAAAGCAGGAACCGAAGACCAGGTATATATAGAACTTGAAGGATATGGGGTCGGTAACTTTGTTCTTGCTCATTGGCAGGGTGGACTAAATTACCTCTCCGCTCCGTTTGACGGAAATACTTTCAAGATTACTTCTGACGGTACGGCAAAGCCTTCGGTTATTACTTTAACGGATATGGCTGATCCAAGAAATGTAATCAAGTTGACATTGGATGATATTAGTGATCCATTAAACAATTAGAAAAAGGTAAATAAGCCTTCCTAATTTTTGGAAGGCTTAAACCCCAAAAAATGTAATCTAATAGCAAGAACAGATTATACATTATCCATATCAGTGGGTAGAAACGAACCGATTGTGTATCTAGTAAAAAAGTCGCAGAAGGTTCATCAGGACAGTTTTTGGTTAGACAGTTGAGAATAGGATGTAAATCGCTCTAGTCTCGAATGCTTACCCAAATGGATATTTTGAAAATCCAGAAAAGACTGTGAAAGATATTCCAATGGGGTTATGTTTATTTAATGGCTCTTCCATCGTTGTATGGAAGAGCTATATTTATTCTTAAAGTATGAATGATTCAAACTTAAAAATAGTATTAATTGGTTCGATAAGTAGCTTGGTTTATGTGTTACTTTCAATAGTTCATTTTTACTTAATTGCTACAATACCTGAAAATATAGAAACTGTCATAGGAGTTATTGTTGAGTTGTTTACAATTCCTATATTAATTTTAATAATGATTTGTATTGGGACCTCTTTTTACCAAATTTTTGTGAAAAGGCAATATCAACCTATATTTTTTGTAAGCTTATTTTGCAATTTGATTAGCGTTTTGTTGTTATGTTTTGGTGAAAATTTCTTTACATGGATACAATGACTTTGCTAGCTCAAAAGAGTATGAAAACATCGTGTTTAAAATTAAGAAGGAGTTAATTATGAAAAGTCGTTACAAGCTATTTTTATGGTACTGTCTAACAATGCTTGTTATCATTATTGGTCAGGAATGCACGGACCATTATTTTCGAGATGAAGTGAGAGAATATACTTTAGGTTGGATCGCGGTAGCATTTGTATGGATCATCCTTGGTGGTTTGACCTTAACATTTATTGAGGGGAGGATTAGACAAACTAAATCAAATAAATAGCTTCAGTTTATAAACATGACATGTACCTAGAGACCAATTTTTAATCTTTGTCGTATGTCTTTTGTTGTTAATTATAAAATTTCTTTCCGAAAAATGTAATAAAAGAGTGCTATGAATTGTCTTCGTTAATGAACGTTGTCGAACATTCTAGACAATTTAAATTAACATTTTTTGAAATTTTATGAAACATATTGTAAGTGCACTATTATCCCTATATGCTGCAAACCTAGTTGCGCAGGAAAAAGAGAATAAAACCAAGCATTTACCAGTTGAAGTGACCTATTTCGGCGGAATTCAATTTAACAACGCAAGTAATCTGAATAGAATCTTAAAGCAAGAAGGAGCAGGGAAATTTCCAGGATTTGGATGGAATGCTGGTGCAGGCGTAGCTTACCGTATCAAACAAACGCTAATCGGAGGCAGTCTTAGTTTTTCCACAAATAGTAAAAAAGATAATACCCTGAACACTGGAGATATTATCGTATACGTTGCAACCAATGCTGTTCATGCTGGTAATCTAATATTAAGTCCACAACTTGGTATTGGGAGCCAATGGTCCACTTTTACAATTCAAAAACACAACCAGTCTGGTTCATTTGATGACTTCCTAACTTCCGAATCTAATCAGACTCAAATGGAGCATAATGCAGCGATTGTAGATTTCAATATTACATTGAAGTCAATGAATAAAAACAGAACAGTATTTTACCCCGAATGTAGAGTTGGCTATAAATCCTCCATAACAAAAAATGAATGGAAGATTATCGGCGCGAAAGCCACAAATATACTTTCAGATAGATTAGGAAGTTTCTATGTACAGCTAGCATGGGGAATTGGTCGATAATAGAAAAAATAAACCTTTGCAGCCAAATTATAGATAAGATATTTATTTCGGATTTCCTAAAATAGGATATCTTACGACTAGCGAGACTGCGCAAGTGACATAT
>RCUM01000665.1_pt1 | contig 17924 bp, 17 predicted proteins | sample 2166141 | NCBI WGS metagenome assembly RCUM01 (sample SAMN09932756, study PRJNA488358) | compost metagenome | isolation source: compost soil in crotonic acid-enriched | place: Germany: Experimental Botanical Garden
TCGAGATCAAAACGGGCAGCCAGATCTTCGTAGTAGTTATCGGCGATGGTCAACAACTGCATGCCGTTGGCCTTGGCCTGTTCAACCGCCTGAAAAATATCCCCGGTCGAGAACGCAACGTGCTGTAACCCGGCACCGTGGTAGGTTTCCACCGTTCTGGCGCTGAGCGTCGCACTGCTCTGCGAGACGTTCAGCGGCAAGCGGATGCCGTTACAACGGCTGTGCATCGCCCGGCTGTGCACCAGCCCGTAAGGATCCGGCAGCAGCTGTTCGCCGTCAGATTCGAAACCCGGTACGCAGCGCAAGAACATCACCCAGTTTTTTAAGGCGCTTTCGGGCATGGCCACTGCCAGATGATCGATACCCTCAAGTGCAGAAGCCGTGGGTGTCGGCTTGCTCAGCAGCTGGAAATCATCCTGATAAATCGCCGCTTCGCCGCCGTTAGCCGGGGTCTCAACCAGGTAGATCAGGCTGCCGTCGGGTGCGCACAGCGCCGGAATGCGGTGTTCATTTGGGCCAACCTGCCCCTGATAAACCGGATAACCGAAATCATGCGCCCGCTGTAGCAACGCGGACGGATTAGCCACCCGCCAGGCCATGGCGCACAGCGAAACGCCATGCCGCTCACGGTAATCATCGGCAAAGGAGTCGTTTTGCTGGTTAAGGATGATGCGCACCGCGCCGTTTTGATACAGTGTCACCGCCTTGGAACGGTGCTCGCCGCGCAGGCTGAACCCCATCTGCCGCAGCCAGCCGGCCAGGTTTTCCGCCTCCTGCCCATTTACCGCAAACTCGATAAATTCAATCTGCTGGCTTTCAGGCAAAGGCGCGCTGTTGAATAACTCAGGCGTGGGCGGTTGGGTGGCGGCCACCTGTTCTTCCAGGTACAGCAGCGAGCGCAGGCCGTCCTGCGCCGTGGGCGCACTCGGCGTGGCGCGAAAACCGTCGTTGAAAATCTCCAGCGACCAGGGGCCGGTGTAGCCTTTTTCAACCAGTTTGCGGGTAAATTCGACCAGCGGTAATTCCCCCTGTCCGGGGAAACAACGAAAATGCCGGCTCCATTCGATCACCTCCATGTTCATCAATGGCGCATCGGCCAGTTGCAGGAAGCTGATTTTCTCCGCCGGTATATCGTCCAGTTGATCGAGGTTATCGCCCAACGCCAAAATATGAAAACTGTCCAGCACCAGCCCCAACGAAGGGCTGTCGACGGCGCGAACCCGTTCCCAGGCCTGGCGATAGCGATTTACATGCCGCCCCCAGGCGAGCGCCTCGTACCCCACCACCATGCCCTGCTGCTGCGCCAGGGTCGCCAGACGCCCCAGATCCTCAATCTGCAGTTCAATCTCTGCGGAGCAGTCGGGCGCTACGTTGCTGCACAGTAGCATGCGATCGCAGCCAAGCTCCTGCATCAGCGCAAACTTGCGCCGCACGCGCTCGAGATTGGCCGCCAGCCGATCGCGTGGGCCGCCCTCAAAGTCGCGAAACGGCTGGAACAGCGTAATCGCCAGCCCAAGTTCCTGCGCCAGACGACGGATATCCGCCGGTTTGCCGGGATAATACAGCAGGTCGTTTTCAAAAATCTCCACGCCGTCAAAACCGGCGGCGGCAATCGCTTCCAGCTTTTCCGGCAGGGTTCCTGCAATGGATACGGTGGCTATAGAACGAAACATGACTTTTCCCCTTTGCGACAGTGGTTACAAATCGGCTCGCCGCCGTTAAAGGGGGAAACGGGCGGCGGCATATGCAACTATAAATGAACCATAAGGTTCATTGTGTCAATGTGCCGCCCGCGAACGTTAACAACTCTTTAACCAGGATCACAAAAGCGCCGTCACTGCGCAGGAGATGAGATGTTATTTCAGCTTAAGCATCTTCCCGAGCAGGATATCCGTGGGTTCGAGTATGTCCGTATCAATCCCTGCCGAGGGTGTGAAGGTCAATTCACCAAAGATGACTTTGCCATTGGTGATATAGAAATCAACGCGGACAAATTCAAAGGGCGCAGACAGTTTCCTGGCGTACTCAAACAGCTCATCGTAGCCTTCGGGTTTCACAAAAGCGTCGATCTCTTCCTGGCTGAGCGCCAGGCAATCTTGGCTATAACAAAGAAACTTGAAGTCTTTATCGAAAAAATAATATTTAGGCATGCCGGTTTCTCTGCCGACACACAGTAACGTGCAGTAAGGAACACCATGGAAACAGTATATTTTATAATCATCAGGGCCGGCGCCATTAGATGACTCTATGAATTTCTCACCTATTATTTTTTTATTGATGTTCTTGTAATTTAATTCCGCATAGACCTTCCAATAGTCCTCACGCATCCAGTTTTCAATGGTTTTCGACGTTTTTACGATATCCAGAGAACTTTTATCCTGACAAATCAGGTTGTAACCCGAACCATGGTTTCCCTTGATCACGAACTTATCAGGTAAGGAACCCCATGGGATCTCATGAACCGAATCGCAGGCGAAGTAGAGTTCATTGAGAATTTCCTCACATCCCTTGGCCTTTAGATACTCTCTGACTGCGTATTTATCCGCACATTGCGTGACCAGTGCATTGTTGCTGTAATCGTTGAGTTTGAGATAATTTATCTTCTCGTTCCATGTCGACGGTGGGTTTAAATTCAATCTTTTTCCGAATGCCCTTTCGTATATAAATCTCGTCTTGAACGTCGGCGCAAATGTAGCCAATTGATTCATGATGAATTTATTAATGTATTTTCTCATGCAAGCCATCTCATCATTTGATTAAAATATTAAAAAGGTGACCGAGAGGTCCCAAAGGAATTTAAAGCGATTGGCTGTTCTTGCTCACTGCGCCATTGAATCATCGCTGGGGCGGTGCTCAGATCAAATTGGTTCTGACCTAAAGCCCGGTTGAGAATGCGAGCCGAGCGCCAGGCTATCAGGCTAAGCTGAGGATCGGCAATGCCGTGCTGGTGCATGCTGGCGTTGACCGCAAACAAGCAATTCTCATGTTCCCCTTCCCGCTCAAGGGCAAAATCAGAAGCAATGCGATATTGCCCATCGGCGGTGGTCAACAAACGATCGGCCAGGGAATCAAGAAAGGCCGGGCGGACCTGTTCATAACCGGTGGCAAAAATAACCACGTCTGCATCAACGCTTTCTCGCCCGTGATCAAGGTGATGCAGCGTCTCTAACTGATAAGCATTGTCTTTGGCATTAAGGGCCGTAACTGAACGGCTGGGTAGCAAGCGCACCCATCGCTTCTCACGGAGCACATCGAAGTGGTGATACATGGCGCGATAAATTGCCAACAGAGACTCGCTGGTGATGCCATCAGAAGTCATCCTTTGTTCCAATAGCATATGTTCTTTGGCCGCGTGACCGAGTGTGTAGAAGTTGTCGACATAATCTGGCGTAAAATACTCGTTGGCAAAGGCGGCTTCATCAAGTGCGTTGTAGTTGTTGCGTCGAGATATCCAGCCAAGGTGTTCTGGTCGGCCCCATTCCCCCTGGAAAATATTCAAGAACAGGTCGGCACCGCTTTGACCGCCGCCCACAATGACCACGCGTTTTCCGGCAAGGTTTGGCTGGCGCAACATCATTTCGCTGGCGTGAAAGCATTGATCGTTTTGTTCGGTCACACAGTTCGGCAGTTTGATTTGCTTGCCTATGCCCACACACAGGTGTTTAGCGTAAAGCACGTCATTCTGGGTGGAGACGACAAACTGCCGCTGTTCGTCATCAAAGTCCACGCGGAGAACCTCTTGGTTGAACATCAGCGAATCCAACCCCGTTGCCGCCCAGTTGAGATAATCGGCAAACTCTTCGCGTGACGCGGTACGCTGTTCAGTCGTCAGGAAGCGGTAGAACTTTTTGCTCTTCACCAGATAGTTGAGAAAACTATAAGGGTTGGTTGGCGAGACGGCGGTGACCAGATCCTTCAAGAAATGGGTCTGCATACTGCTATCCGCCAGGATCATGCCCGGGTGCCAGGAAAAGTGCGGTTTGCGTTCGAGGAATTTGCAATTGAAGCCTGCGATTTCGCTTCCAAGCGCAGCAAGGCTGAGGTTGGACGGACCGATACCAACACCGATAAAGTCCAAACGCTGGTTCATTGAGTGTGCTCCTGAGTGAATAAATATATATCCCAAAGATATCTTGCGGTCCGGTAAAGTAACGCAACTAAACTAAATAGTGCCATTGGGCTTATTGACGCCCTCGGAGTTTAGGCACGACTTTCATTTACCCTCTGCGGATTGTTACCTTTCCCTGACGCTTGCCATTAGCAACCACAAGATAAAAATATTAAAATTACCGTAATAGATCGTCGTTTTATTTCACTTAAAATTCTCACGCATCACGTTTTAGCAAGAGAATTTCAGCTAAAATAAAAACGCTTTGCAGCGCTATGAAAAGAGAGTGCTTCAGGAGGTAAATTCGAGACAATGAAGTCCAATAGTTCAAAAGAAAAATCCATAACATGTCCCTGTATATCCCGCATAACATCATCCTTAATTAGACATTGCCGGTTCAGAGTAGCGGCAAAACTGCGGTCTGGCATGTAAAAAAACATAAAATCAAACTCAACGCGCTTTGTTAATGTGAAAATAAAAGTGAAATCGTCAATGTTCATAAAATTTCACTTGGGTTTAGCCGCAACCGCAGGCGTTTCTCCGGGTTGCAATGCCTCTTCACGAGAACAGCCAATCAACAAAAATCATTTAAAATCAATAAATTGAAAATTATCGTTATAAATCAACCGCCAGATTTCACTTCGCGCAACGCCTGTGTATTTTCTATCCACCCACATCATCGCATTCCGCTTTTTTTGCGATATTTGAGATTCGCCGTCGAAGTGATTATCCGAATTATATTTCCGTCACCGTATTTTTCAGGCATTTTATCCTGCAGTTATCGCCTATACGGCAGTTTTTCCTCCTCACTTGCCATAAATATCTGTGCACTGGCATAAATGAGCGCTTTATCGATATTGCCGACTCTGGATCAAACATGTCGATTCCCATTGAACGGCGACAGGTAAAATTAAGTCTTGCGGTGATAGAAAGCAAAAAGCCTGAGCTCATCCGGGCATGATTTGCAAACGCACTTCGTCATAATTAACCGGAGAAAAGAACGGATAATCGTTCACTTTGGCCTATCGCTTTACCACGAGTTGTCATTCTGACCCCGAAAGAACACTGCGACGTTGTCTCATATAACTGGTGCGGCATTAATCTCTTTCATGTCCCATTAAGCGTATCAGAAATAAGGATCGGCTATGCACTGTGCCCCACCGACAGAGACTCGGTCTGGATCAACCGCTGGCGGCTGTTCGCAATGGCGACATGCTGGTTGTTCCTAAGCTTGACCGTCTGGCTCGTTCTGTTCATGATGCAAGGGAAATGTGACTTTGCTGAATTATTTTCGATATCGCGACCAACTGTTTATCGGACACTTTCACGAGGGCAAAAATGTTCCGGTTAACTGCAGAGTAGTTGTTATATGGAACCGTTCAACAAAAAACTCGGCAACGCAATCAACACAGAAGGTATACACTTTTCATCAGGATTAATGAAAAATAACATGGAGCGTTTATGTACAACAACAATGAAGTCATAAGTTACCTTCAGGCCAATAGGATTCTCGCATTAAAGCTCGACCATGCCGTTTCTGCAGTCGGCCAGCAGGTCAAAAATCAAGTTGAAACATTAGGAAAGGGTGCTACCCGCCTGCTCTATTACACGTCCTGTTTCACCGATGAATATAACGATGTTTGCCAACTGCAAAAGACGGAAGATCTGCGTTTCAGAAATGGCGTTATTCGCATTATCCAGCATGGTGATGTTGTCTATGCAATGCTTTGCATCTACTTTGAAGAAATATTCAAATACAAAAGCAATGACCAATTAGAGCACATTAAAAAAGCGCTTATGGCTGTGAATGTCCATATCGCCGCCAGCACTCTTACAGCTGCAGGATACGCTTTAGCGGTCGCTACCAGTGTCCGCATTGGATTGAATCTAAGCATGCAACTCAGCGCCCTTACGGGCCGTGCTGCTGGTACTGTTGCCGGGGTAGTGGCTACGTATGGCTTGGTTCAGAAAGCGGCGGATAGTGCCCATCGTCTACACATCCAATACCCAACTTATTACTCTGCGCTTTACATGCAACAACTAGAAATGATGTATTTCCTGATTGAACCGATATTCGAACGCGCGGGCGCACTTGAAGCACAATGGTCGTCTGATTCCGACATAGCAGGCATCATCACCCGGATGATTCGATAAACATGAATAAATCGCTAAAGAAATTTCTACTGTGGCAACTCAGGTTTTTATCATCGCTGTATGGACCTGTAATTCTCACGATTATTTTCGCGCTGCTTCAGGGGTACTTTTTTCCTGATAGTCCTGTATGGCCGATAGGCGTATTCGCTATAGTTATGATTGTTATATTTACGCGTTACTGTAAATGGTAACGTTCGAAACATCACCGTTATTTAAATTATCACTGATAAGGAAATTGTATGTCTACTCCCGCACATTTATGGCTTGAAGATGAAAACGGGTCGCCGATTGTTGGTAGTTGTTTAATGCCACTGCGTTTAGGCTCCATCGAATTAAAATCGTTTTCGCATGGTGTAACCATTCCTGTAGATCCAAACTGGGGAAAACTTACCGGAACGCGCGTTCATCGCCCTATCACGATAGTGAAAGAATTTGACCAGACAACGCCAGTTCTGTATCGCGCCGTATGTGAAGGCCGCACACTGAAAAAAGCAACAATCAAGATGTACAGAATACTGGAGTCAGGCATTGAGTCTGAATATTTCAATATCATCCTGGAAAACGTCAAAATCACTACGGTTTCACCTTACCTTGCCCCTAATGGTATGAGCAGCACTCACCTGGAAACGCTCGAATTGCGTTATGAGGCGATCACATGGAAGTATACAGAAGGCAATATTATCTATCGCGACACGTGGAACGATCGCGCCTGTGCCTGACGACAACGGGCTTTAGAGGAGGCAAGGGTCTCCTCTGACACTAAAAAATCACAGGCTGGAAAACTCTATCTTTTACGAGGGAAAAATGAACGACTTAACTGCGGAACAACGACAGCTGGTGAAGCTAGTTCATGATTTTGGTTACCGGTATCCTCTAACAGAGAATGGCGATGCTCAGTTATTGCTGGCTATATGGGTGCCTTTAAACGGATGATGGATAGCATCCCAGAAGTTCAGATGGGCTACATTTGCCTGCAATATCCAGGATATTTGCGCTTTGCAAAATGGATTGAACGGTTGGCTCAAGATATTGCTGATGGAGTTATTGAGGTGCCGAAAGATCACTAAAGATCACGGGTCGGAAATTTCGGCGGTTCCGGCGTAGAACCCCAACATGATAGCGCTCACAAAAGCGCCGCCGCAGCGGATTGTATTACCCGGTGACCCCGGTTACTCTTAACCGGTGTACCCAAACGATAAGTGACTGATGTGTTGAACAATGATGATATCCCCGCCACCAAACGCAAAAACGACCCGGTCGGCCTGAAACAGCGAATTTTTGCCGGGGCGCTGAGTGAGTTTGCCGAGGCGGGCCTGAAAGGCGCCCGCATGGAGAACATTGCCGAGCACGCGGCCACCACCAAACGCATGGTGGTTTATCATTTCAAGAACAAGGAGTCGCTCTATCTGGAGGTGCTCGAGCACGTATATCAGCATATCCGCGCGCACGAATCCGCGTTGGATCTGCAAGCGTTGCCGCCGGTAGAAGCGATGACCCGGCTGGTTGAAGAAAGCTTCAATTACCATGCGGAGCACCCTGACTTTATCCGTGTAATTTGCATGGAAAACATGCTGCGTGGCCAGTACATCCGCCAGTCACCGCGCATCAAGGCACTGAATCAGAGCGCCTTGACCTTGCTGGAAGATATTTTGCAGCGCGGCAAGCAAAGCCGGGAGTTTACTGCAGATGCCAGCGCCGCCGACGTGCACCGCTTGATCAGCAGCCTGTGTTTCCACTATGTTGCCAACCAGTACACCTTTAATACGCTATTCGAAAGTCATGAACCGCCGGAGGATCAGGTTATCCATAACCGGCGGCTGGCCGTCGTGGCGACCCTGCGCTATCTGGCGCTGTAGTCTTTGAAACCGGGAGCCTGAATGGCCAAGACCTCTGCCGGCGACAACATCGCCACCCATGACATTTCGCTGTCCGCCGCCAGCGGCGATCCTTTCAAGGGCGATCCCAACTTTATGGCCTCGTTGGCGCGGGGCTTGGAGGTGATCCAGGCCTTTACCCCGCAACGCCGCCTGATGTCGATTTCGCAAATCAGCCAGAAAACCGGCATTCCGCGCGCCGCGGTGCGCCGTTGTCTGTATACCCTGAACAAGCTGGGGTTCGTTTACGCGCAGGACGGCAAAAACTTCGAGCTGCGCCCGCGTATTCTGACGCTGGCCCACGCCTATCTCGGCTCGACGCCGTTGGCCAAGGCCACCCAGCCGGTACTGAAACACATCAGCCAATTACTGAATGAATCCTGTTCCATCGCCACGCTGGACGGCGACAATATTTTGTATATCGCCCGCGCCTCCGCCGAACGCATCATGACTATCGATCTGAACATAGGCAGCCGGCTGCCGGCGTTCGCCACTTCGATGGGGCGCGTGCTGCTGAGCCATCTGCCGGCGGATAAGCGGGATGATTACCTGCAACGCATCACCCTGATGCGCTATACGCAATACACCATCGGTTCCATCGACAAACTGCGCGAAGAGCTGGATAAGGTCCGCGCGCAGGGTTATGCGATTAACGATCAGGAACTGGAAATCGGCCTGCGTTCCATTGCCGTGCCGATCATGTCGGCCAACGGCAGCGTCACCGCCGCGTTAAACGTCGGCGTACAGGCCGGCCACGTTCCGGTAAGCGAATTGACCGAGCGCATCCTGCCGATCCTGCTCGAAGGCGCGCAAGAGCTTTCGCTGCTGACGCACTAACCGGCCTCGTGCGCACTGGCCAGATATTTCGCCATCTCCGCCTCTGGCACCATGCCGCCGCCGGTAGCCCATACCAGGTGAGTGGCCTGGTTCATCTGCTGTTCGTCCAGCCCGCGTTCGGCCAGCCACTCAGAGTTAGCCGCCACGCGCCACGGCCCCGCCATGCCCGCCAGCGCCGAAGGCTCCAGTTGAATGTGCTCCTGGCGATCCAACAGCCCAAGCAGCGCGAACATCTCGCGATCGCTTAAGGTGTAAAAAGCGCTGAGCAGGCGCTCCATGGCGCGGCCAACAAAGCCGGAAGCGCGCCCAACCGCCAGCCCGTCCGCGGCGGTTTGATTATCGATGCCCAGATCCTGAACCGCGATCCGATCATGCAGCCCGGTATAGACCCCAAGCAGCATGCAGGGTGAGTGCGTCGGTTCGGCAAAGATGCAGTGAACGTGGTCGCCAAAGGCCAGCTTCAACCCGAAAGCCACCCCGCCCGGCCCGCCGCCGACGCCGCAGGGCAGATAGACAAACAGCGGGTGCTGCGCGTCAACCCGAATGCCGCGCTCGGCGAACTGCCGCTTCAGGCGGCCACCGGCCACCGCATAACCGAGAAACAGCGTTTGCGAGTTTTCGTCATCGATAAAAAAGCAGCTCGGATCGCCCGCCGCCTGTAACCGGCCCTGCTCGACGGCAACGCCGTAATCCTGTTCGTACTCGACCACGTTGACGCCATTGTCGCGCAGCTTCTGCTTTTTCCATTCGCGCGCATCCGCCGACATGTGCACGCTAACGCTGAACCCCAGCCTGGCGCTGATGATGCCGATCGACATCCCCAGATTACCGGTTGACCCCACGGCAATGCGGTAACGGCTGAAAAACTGGCGAAACTCTTCCGAGAACAGCTTGCCGTAGTCGTCCGTAAGCTGTAACAACCCCGCCGCCAGCGCCAGTTTTTCCGCATGCGCCAGCACCTCGTAGATGCCCCCGCGCGCTTTGATTGAGCCGGAGATCGGCAGATGGCTGTCTTTTTTCAGCAGCAAATGGCCACCGAGTTTCAGTCCATAACGCTGGTCGAGCGCAGTTTGCATCGCCGGGATGGCGACAACCTCGGATTCGATCACGCCGTTGGCGGCCCGGGTTTCCGGAAAAGCGGTGCTCAGATAGGGGGCGAAACGCGCCAGCCGCTGCTCCGCGTCGGCGACGTCGTCAGCGCCCAATCCTACGTACGGCAACCCCGCCTGCAAAGTCGTTGCACGCGGGTTGAACCAGGTTATCGGTTTGAGATCGATCAGGTCCTGCACCAACGGAAATTGCGTAACCCACTGCTGAATCTGTGATTTATCCATTATTATTCTCTACGCTACGTAACGATTTCCCCTAGGGTGCAGCGATTCGCCGGCGCTGACAAATGATAAAAACTCAGCCTTGCATGAGCGGCATTAATGCAAAAACTGATTTTTGTTGCGCGGCAAGCCTACCTATGACCCCAGCGCGGTCCCAAACAGCAGGCCAACGCCGGAGGAAACCGCCATCGCCAGCGCGCTCCAGAACAGGATACGCACTATGCCCGGGCGGATCGGTGCGCCGCCTGCCCTGGCGGCAACACCCCCGAGAATGCCCAAAGACACCAGTGCGGAGACCACGATGGCCGGAATGGTCCATGCGAGCGGTGCCAGCACCGCGACCAATAACGGCAGCAGCGCCCCGACGGAAAAGCTCAACGCCGAGGCCAGCGCCGCCTGCAACGGCCGCGCCGTGGTGATGGCCGAAATCCCCAATTCATCGCGGGCATGGGCTCCCAACGCATCATGAGCCATCAGTTTTTCCGCCACCTGTTTGGCCAACGCCAAATCCAACCCGCGATGCACATAAATAGATGTCAGTTCACGGTGCTCGCCCGGGTAATCGCTGAGCAACTCCGACTGCTCCTCCGCCAGAGCGGCCTTTTCCGTATCCGCCTGCGATGATACCGAAACGTATTCGCCGGTAGCCATCGACATCGCGCCGGCAACCAGCCCTGCAATGCCGGCCAGCAAGATGCCGCCGTGCGCCGCATTGGCCGCCGCCACGCCGAGCAACAGGCTGGCCGTCGAGACAATCCCGTCGTTTGCGCCCAGCACCGCCGCCCGGAGCCAACCTATATTCTCAATGCTGTGCCGCTCTTTGTGCATCATGTCCGTCCTTGTTGCGGGGATAAAGTTAGCCGCGAGCCGCCGCTTCCAGCCCGGCGATATCCAGTTTGACCATCTGCAGCATAGCTTCAGTCACCCGTTTCACCTTCGCGCTGTCGGGGTCGCTCATCAACTCCCCCAGCCGCCGGGGGACAATTTGCCAGCTCAGCCCCCAGCGATCGCGCAACCAGCCGCACTGCTCTACGACACCGTCTTCGCTTAACGCCTCCCACAGCCGATCCACTTCCGCCTGATCCGCGCATTCGACCATAATCGAAAAGCTGTGATTGAAAGCATCGAGCGGGCCGGCTTCAATCGCCGCATAGCGCTGATCGCCGAGAGTCAACGTCGCCAATTTTACGCTGCCTGCGGGGCCGCTCGGGGTATCGGCGGGCAAGGTGGCGCTCCAGGTCAGGGAAGAACCGGGGATCAGCGCTATGTAGCAGCGCAGTGCCGCGTCCATGTCTTTTTCAAACCACAGGTGTTGTGTGATCTTCATCGCACCCTCCCCGCTACTCGTCAAGGATCGGTTCGAAACCGCCGAAAATCATGCGTTTGCCGTCAAACGGCATCTGCTCGCCCAGTGTCTTCATGCGCGGGTCATTCATCATTTTCTCGTTGGCAGCATCGCGCGCCGCTTTTGAGGGATATTCGATCCAGCTGAAAACCACCACTTCATCGGCTTCGGCTTTCACCGCACCGCGAAAATCGGTGAGTTTACCTTCGGGCACGTCGTTGCCCCAACATTCGACAATCCGCGTCGCGCCGAACTCTTTAAATAAGGGGGCGGCCGCGGCGGCCAGCTTAAGGTACGCCTCCTTATTGGCGGCAGGCACCGCCACAACAAAGCCATCAACATAGTTCATGAGATGATTCCTCTTGTCCGTTCGGACATCAGGTAGGGCGCAAGCGGCATTGCTTGCACTCCCTTCCATTTTAGACCCCCTGACCGGGGTCAACCATGAACGACAAGCGGCAGGTTTCAGCGGTCGCGGTAAATCAGTGGGGATATTTCTGGCGTGGCGACACGGTTGCGGCCGCTGTTTTTGGCTTTGTAGACTGCCATGTCGGCGATTTTCAACAGATTATCAAGATTTTGCTCTGTACCGCCGATGCAGGTAACCATCCCGATGCTGACGGTGATTTGCAGATGATTGCCGGCAGGCATGGCGATCGATTCGATTTCCACCCGCCGGCGCAGACGTTCGGCCAAATACACCGCATCTTCCTGACGTTCGATAAGCGCAACGATAGCGAACTCCTCCCCGCCCATGCGGCCAAACAGATCGGAATCGCGCAGGTCGCCGGCAATGGCGCGGGTAAAGGAAATCAGTGCGGCGTCACCGCCGGAGTGCCCAAAGCGATCGTTGATGGATTTGAAGTAGTCGATGTCCAGCATCATGATGCAGACCTGCTCGCCTTTTTGGGTGAGCAACCGCGAGCCGCGTTGCATAAAGGCATTACGCGTCAGCACGTGGGTCAGAGCGTCATGGTTCGCCACGTGCTCCAGTTGTCGCAGCAGCGCATTGCGGGCGAAATTCATGCTGGCGATCGCAATCGGCCCCAGAGCCAACAGCGCTACCCCGAGCCGCATCGACACGGTGTTCTGCAGCGCCTGCATATCGACGTTAATGGCGATCAAACCCAAATCAATGGCCAGATGGCACCATAAAACGTAGATCAGCACCACCACCAGGGTGGTGAACAGTGAAAACGACATCGCCAGCCACAACAGGATCGGCATCGGGAAAATCACGGCGCCAGGCCCGCCAATCAGGATACTGCCAACGCAAGCCAGCACCAGCAGGATCAGAACCGCCAGTTTTCTGCCGGTGTTATACCACCCGTGCCGCCGGGTAATGCCCTGAGCCATACCACGCAGATAGGCTCGCCAATCCGCAGGAAAAGCCAGGATAAACGGCATCAGCGTAATGTAATTGGTAAATTCCGAAGACATCCACAGCGCCAGGGCGGGGAAATACTCGCGATCAAACAACAGCACCGAGGCCAAGGCACCTATTACCCCGGTGACGGCGGCGCTGACCAGACAAATGGCAAACAGATAAACGCTGGATGACGTGCGTTCCAGCGTTCTGACCTGCGGCGGCACGCGCTTAAACAACTGATACCCCACCACGACGCCGGCAATATTGGCGCCGTTCAGCAGCAGGGCTTTGTCGAGCGCGCTGCCGGTGATCAGATCTGCCGTCAAATACCCCAACATCGCCATCGCCCAGCCTAAACGGCTGACAAGCTTCGGATAACGAACGAACACCGCCAGCAACACCGCATTGCTCGGCCAAAATGCCGCCAGAAAGCCAATGGGCCGGCTCTCGATACCGAAGATACAGGCGGCGAACACCAGTACAAAGACGGTGAGCGCAGGCTGTAATTTTGTGGTGTCAGGTGACTGGGTGGTGTGCATCTTGCTTCCAGAGCGTTCGAAGAATACGGATAAATCCTGCCAACATGATGAGAGGCGACAACCGATTCATCATACCTGACGATGCGCGTGAAAATTGGGCGACCAGAGTGGCATTATTGCTACTTTCACAGGTCCGATCACCTGTTAATTGAAGGCTTGGCAATATATTTATAAATTAACTGTAGCGCCAAATGGTGCAATGCACCCGCCTTCCGGAATGCATGCCGCAAACCAGGATCAAGTCAGAAAGCGTTGACATGAATAACGCGCGGATTATTGAAGGGGGGCCACACAGCCTGAGCCTGTGGCCATGGTGATTATCAGCATGTAGCTTAGTCCGTACCGCAATATTGCGCCAAGCCGGCACGTACCCAATGACAAAGCCTCCTAACGCCGATGCGCCAGCGAGCGGACCAGGCGATCGCCCAGGGTTTGCACGCCCTGCACCAGGAGCACCAAAATAATCACCGTCGCGATCATCACCTGATTGTTGAAACGTTGATAACCGTAACGGATTGCCAGATCGCCTAATCCGCCTCCGCCGATCACGCCGGCCATGGAAGAAAAACCAATCAACATCACCACCGTCAGCGTCAGCCCGGCCAACAGCGTCGGCAAGGCCTCCGGCAGCAGCACTTTAAAAATGACGTGGCGCACATTGCCGCCCATCGACAAAATCGCCTCGACCCGCCCTTTTTCCACCTCATCCAGCGCCGACTCGACGATGCGCGCAAAGAATGGAAAAGCGCCAATGGTGATCGGCACTACCGCCGCGGAGCTACCTAACGTGGTGCCGATAATCAGCCGGGTTAACGGGATCAAGGCTATCAACAGCACCACAAACGGCAGCGAGCGCCCCAGATTGACGATTGCGCCCAGCGCCCCGTTGATGCGCGGTGCGGGCAAGATGCCCTGCTTGCGGGTGATAAACAGCACCACGCCAAGCGGCAGACCGATCAATAAGGTAAACAGCGATGCCAGCGCCACCATATACAAGGTTTCGCCGGTGGCGTTCAGCACCAGCGCCAGAAGATCTTCCCAGGGCAATTGGTTTCTCATAGCAGTTCGGCCCTCACGCCCCGTTGATTGAGGAACGCCACCACCTCCGCCAGCGGCAAACCGCCCTGCGGCGATCGCAATCCCACCCGGAAACGGCCGACGCTCTGGCCGGCAATCAGTTCAACGCCCCCACCCAGCAGCGTAACGTCCACCGCATGGCGCTGCGCCAGTTCGCTGAGCACCGGCGAGGCACGCACGCTGTCGAAAAATGTCAGCTCCGCCACCTGGGTCTCCGGCGCCACCGGCGTCAGGCAGCCCGGCAACAACGCCTGCCCCAGCGGCGATGTCGGGTTCGCCAGCAAGTCGCCAATCGGCCCCCATTCAACCACCCGACCGGCGGCCAAGAGCGCCGCATGGTCACAAATGGCCTTGACCACGTCCAGTTCGTGGGTGATCAACACAACGGTTAATCCCAACTGGCGGTTGATGTCTTTCAACAAGGCAAGAATAGAGGCGGTGGTTTCCGGATCCAGCGCGCTGGTCGCCTCATCGGAAAGCAAATAGTCCGGCCGGGCCGCCAGCGCCCGGGCGATGCCGACGCGCTGTTTCTGCCCGCCTGACAGCTGAGAAGGAAAAGCGCGTGCCTTGTCGTTCAGCCCGACCAGATCGAGCAGTTCAGCGGCGCGGCGAAGGCGTTCCGCACGGGGTACGCCGGCGATCTCCAGCGGCACGGTGATGTTATCCCGTACGTTGCGGGCATGCAGCAGATTGAACCCCTGAAATATCATGCCGATACGTTGGCGCTGGCGCCGCAGTTCAGGTTCGCTCAGTTGGGTCAGATCGCGCCCGTCCATCAAAATGCGGCCCGTGCTGGGTCGCTCCAGCAAATTAAGGCAGCGGATCAGGGTGCTCTTGCCTGCGCCGCTGCGGCCGATAATGCCGAACACCGAGCCGTCGTTAATGGTAAGCGACACCTGCTCCAGCGCCGGCGGTTCACCGGCGCCGTAGGTTTTACCCAGCCCTTCTACGACAATCATCAGCCGGCGTCCGCAGCTGTCACGGGGATCACCGAGCCCTGATATTTTTGCTGAATGAATTTGGCCACCTCTGGCGACTGCAAATCTTTGGCCAGTTGTTTGATGCGCGGATCGTTCTCCAATTGCGGCGTCGTGACCAGAATATTGGCATACGGATTATTTTTCGGGCTTTCCAGCCCCAGCGCGTCCTTGGCTGGCGTAAGCCCGGCCTCCAGCGCATAGTTGCCGTTAATCACCGCCAAATCGACGTCATCCAATGCACGCGGGATCTGTGGCGATTCAATCTCCAGTATCTTGAGGTGTTTGGGGTTGTTGGCAATGTCTTTTGGCGTTGCCTGATCCTTGGCCGGATCGTTAAAACCAGCTTTCAGGGTAATCAGCTCTTGCGCCTGCAGCAGGTACAGCGCCCGGCTGAGGTTAGTGACGTTATTGGGCACCGCCACCTTGGCGTTGTCCGGCACCTCGCTCAGCTTTTTATACTTGCTCGAGTAGATGCCCAGCGGTTCGATATGCACGCTGGCCGCCACGGCGAATTTTGTGCCCAGCGCCTGTTCCTGCGAATGCAGATAAGGCAGGTGCTGGAAGTAGTTGGCATCCACGTCGCCGTGCGCCAGCAGCTCATTGGAATTCACGCCGTTACTGATCTCAATCACCTTCAGTTTCAGCTGCGGGTCAATTTTCTGCACGTAGGCCAGGATCTCCGCGTGGGGCACCGGATCGGCCGCCACCCGCAGCGGTTCCGCCGCCAACAGAGAGGCCGGTAGCGCGAGCGCCGTCAGCAGAGCCAAACGGGAAATTGTCGTTTTAAACATGGTCACCCCCAATGAAAGATCAAAACTCTGCGCCGGTTAAGAACCGCACGTTCTTATTTATGGTTATTTGATGCCATAAAGTAATAAAAAACTAGCACCAAGCCTTCGCGCGCCACCAATACCATTCCGTTATAAGGTATTAATAATCATAATCTTATTAATGAATTAGCTTTCCCGGAAATGGCATATGGGATCCGTTCCTTCATTGCTACGCTGACAGCCTCGTTCCCCGCAGGCTGGCGCTCTCATGGATTATTATCTCGGCATCGACATAGGTACTTCGAAGATCACAGGTCTATCGGATACAGGCTCTGCATAAAATCGGAGTCTGAGAAAAATAATTTTTACATCCAACAATTCCGGTTTATATTAATTAGACCTTATTTTGGATATGCCTATGAAATTGATAGAAAGTGAAGTTCGCGACGTAATTTCAGGAAAAAACGTCACCATCATCAGACCTGCCAATGTTTATGGGTGTGAGCTCAGGGATGATGTATTCATTGGCCCTTTCGTTGAGATTCAAAAAGGGTGTGTAATTGGAAGTGGAAGCCGAATCCAATCACACACATTTATTTGTGAAAACGTAACATTAGGTCAGAACTGCTTTATTGGTCATAACGTAACATTCGCAAACGATCTGTTTCGTTCAGGAGCTCCGGACCCGCTGCCGAATAACTGGATCACCATTACCCTTGGAGATTCGGTCACTGTGGGCAGCGGGGCCACTATTCTATCACCATTTATATGCAGTGGTTCCGTCATTGGTGCAGGTTCCGTCGTGGTTAAACAGATCGAGATAAAAGGAATTTATGCAGGGAACCCAGCAAGACTGATTCGACCATTATGAAAAGAAAAAGGGCCTATTATGGCCCTTCTTATCAGAGGTATGTTTGCGAATATGGCAGGTGTGCGGAAATGGACTCCTGAGGTTCTATACCTACTGCAACCTTATATTCAGCGTCAGTGATATCACCTTTTCCAAGCAATGTAGTCAGGCATAATTTTATCGAGATAACCGATGAATTCTGAATAACTCATGCGGTTCAATATCCACCTACCAAAATAGGAATGCATCATATCATTCGGGCCTGTCCGGAACTGTCTTGGCAGGTAGAAGCCCATTTTTTCATCGAAATACTCACTGTGTTTGCATAGGGCACAAGGTCTGAAACAATATCAGCTCCACTGACACTACCATCTATGATGAGAATATTATTTCCTTTAAATTTCTCCGGCTTGTGGTATTTCCTTGAATACCGGTTATGGTTAGTTAAAAAGCGGGATTATTCCGTACGACGAAAATGCGGCCGGTGCGGCTCTCCATTGACACAACGGCCCCGGCCGCACAGCGAGTCTCTATGCCTGATAAATCCGCGTCTCGTAAGGGCGCAGCCGCTGCGGCTCTCCGTTCTGCGGGTAATTGCCCAACCGCAGTTGCCAACTGTCCAGCGTCAGATGTTGGGGATCAACCTGCTGCGGTTCGCCGCTCAGGTTGCACAGCACCAGCAGTTGCCGG
>RCUM01000671.1_pt1 | contig 17880 bp, 18 predicted proteins | sample 2166141 | NCBI WGS metagenome assembly RCUM01 (sample SAMN09932756, study PRJNA488358) | compost metagenome | isolation source: compost soil in crotonic acid-enriched | place: Germany: Experimental Botanical Garden
CGACCGTATCGGCACCGCTCGCATTCTGATGGCGGCGCTGGGGTTGACCACCCTATTGTTCGCCATCATGGTCTGGGTGCAAACGCCGCTGCAATTGGGGATCTTGCGCTTCTTGCTGGGTTTCGCCGACGGTGCCTTGATGCCTGCGGTGCAGACGCTGCTGCTGAAGTATTCCTCCGATCAGGTGACCGGCCGCATTTTTGGCTACAACCAATCGTTTATGTACCTCGGTAACGTGGTCGGCCCGCTGATAGGCTCCAGTGTTTCGGCATTAATGGGCTTTCGCTGGGTGTTTGCGGTAACGGCGGCGCTGGTGCTGATCAATTGCCTGCTGCTGCGCAGCCAGTTCAGAAAGGTGGAAAGCGCACGGAAGTGAACGACACTGTACGTCAAAACAGGGAAGTGCCGTTAAGATATTTATCTTAAGGCGAAGTAAATTCACCACCTTGAAAAAACATTAATTGGCTAAAACATTGCCAAATCTAATTGATTATTTCAAACTGATTAAATATGTTTTTTTGGATCACCCCGAAATCGAGCATTTTCCTAATAATCAGTGTCCTTATAACACCCTCCTTTGAAGAAAGATCATCCTCAATAACATCACCGCGCGATATTTTTTTTAGTATTTCAGGAACGACAGCAAACTCTTCCTTTGAGTCAAGGCTATTTAAAAATGCAATATTTAAATTCAATGCTGGGATTAACCCTCTAAATTCAATCTCCATTTTTTTAGTAAGATTAGTATTGATGAAGCCCTCAATAAATCCATCAAAATCCGCACCATACCGTTCCTTTAATAATTTTATATCCTTAGTGACTTTTTCAAGCTCAAGGGAATAAGGCCTGCTATGTTTGATACTGAAATCGAAGTGATTATAACCTGATACTTCTTGACAAATATAAAATAAAGTATTAAGACTATAACGCTTCTTATCTTTCAAATGACTAAATGCATAGTGCACCAGTAAATGTTTGACATGAAAAGCATCCCCATCAATTAAAGCACCTCCTTTTATTTCCGGCGCAAACAATACGACATCGACAGCATTCAAATCTGCAAAACTATCTTTAAGCATTAATTCCACACGACTCCACTCTAAACCACCATTTCCGCAGCCTAATGGTGGAATAGAGATGGATGTAATATTCCTTTCTATTATTTCTTTTTTTAAAGATGCTAAACCTTTAGCTATAAATTCGTACTGCGATTTCTTCTTCCAGTTGTCTTTGGTAGGGAAATTGACAATAAGCTTTTGCCTTTCACTTACTATAAGAATGTCCCCGATATTAAATCGACCATTTTTACAGGCATCCCTATAGATTCCATAGTTTATAGGGAAGGTTTCTTTAAATTGATAGGCTATACCTTTCCCCATAACGCCTTGACAGTTGACAGCATTAACCAAGGCCACTGTTTGTGATTGAAGAAGATCACCGCTTTCGTATCGAATCATTGTCTTAGCACATGTATGTATTGATATTAACAAATTTAGTCAAATTAGCAGCACTTAGCAACCCCTCTATGTAAGCTTTTGCTTGCTCATCCTTAACGTAGATTGCATGAAAATTTTCGGCAGCGACCGTCATGGGTGACAAACACTCAGCCATGCAAACGGATTTACTCTCAGCGTTTTTATAATCTCTCTGATTCATTAACTCCCAATTGATGGCAGCGAAACCTGAGTCATAGTCCATCAACCGCAACCCATTGACTGCTGCCAAAGGATGTTGCGGGATGATTTCCCAACGATTATCCCGTGCAAAGGTTCTACTGACAGTGATCATGCAAAAATATTTATCTTTATGGTCAGCTTTCACTCTTCCATCAAAGGGATTATTAGCAAAGAAATGAAAAGGGACCTTTTGTTCCAATGTGTGCACCCCTCTTCCTTGAATAATTTCGCCATCAGCAACATCAACAAAATTTTCACCTAAAGAGGCTCGTGAGCGCAGCCCTGTAGAAATGATACTTTCAATATTATCCATACAGGTCAGATGGTAGAGCAATGATTGGTTTTGAATCAAAATTGGCGGTGTCATGGTGTTATCCTTTATGAAATATCACCGCATTTTTATATATTTTATATTTTTCGGCGTCAATAGAATTGGGATATTTCTTATATTTTATTTATTAAAAAATGAAAATGAACAAGAAAATGTAATTACAAGAAATAATAACAATATGCAATTAAATTTAAATCAATTATTATTTTATATTTAAACAAATTAACACATTCAAATATTAGATGGAATTCAACGTAAAAAACACAAACGTGAACATCATCTAAAAAATGACAATAACGTTTTTTTGCAACTCTCTATCCATTTTTCACCCTATGAAAAAGAGGAGCATCTACGCTTGAGAGAAAAAAACAACGTTTGCAGAAGTGTAAGCCCGACGATATTTCAGGAAAAAATGAGGCCAATCGGTTTATATACCTCGCAATGTGGTCAACCCACTAATGGGAAAGGTGGAAAGCGCACGGAAGTGAACGACACTGTGGTTCAGAACAAGGATGTGCCGTTAACGGCACATCCTGATTGGCATTCCGGTTATTACCTTAACTCTATTTGGATAGGCTAAACCCGCATCGCCTCCAGTGCAGCGCTGTTGATTGTCAGTACGGATTTGATGCTTTGCTCAATCCTTTCGATAATCACCTCCCTCGGACCCGTTCGCCAGGCATCACTTTTGTAGAATTCATCCTGGGCGCTTTCAAGATGTTCGACACTGTCAAAAGCCCGGATCAGAAAGTACGAATCTGCATCGTGCAAAGAGTTCCCAAAGCGGACAACGTCAATCCCCGCCTTACGATGCAAAGGGACGCTGGTTTCCATCATGATCTTGTGAAAATCGCGGCCAGTCCCTTTCTTCAGGGTGTAAGTCAGTATCTCTACGGTTTTGTTTTCCATCCATGATCCCTCATAAGCCAAACGGCGAAAATAGGCGAGTGACGCCAGATTATGCCTCTATCGGCTTAAAGTGATAATCAATCCAAATATGGTGCGTGCCGTCGGCGTCGATTTTCATGCCGCCAGATCCGGATATGCCTTTCAGAGCCTGGGTGCCGCTGCCATCCACGATGCAGAAAAACTCGTTCAACCGCTCGTTGCCGGTTGTCGAGGCCGAGTGAATAAAATTAAACGCCCCTTCTTTGCCGTTCACGCTCCCCGCGAAACTTTCCATTGCGATGTAACTGCCCTGTTTTCTCACCGGATCGAATGCGGCAGTAAAAATTGTTGAGGACCCCCCCTGGATCTCGCCCGAATAGCGTTTCTCCATCGTGCTGACGGAAACCGGTAAGGCGGTTGCGAGCGCTGGCTCAGGGCTCAGATCGGTGGGTTTGAAATCCTTGGTAGAAAAAGTGGCAACTGCTTTCATTTAGAATCCCGTCTCTATAAAAATACCGAAAAATGGGTGCCAAGGATTGGCGCTGGAAGTGGTCTGTCCGGAAACTTAACAATACACGCACCAGGAAGAGCGAAAGCCTGGGATCAGTCGCGCAGCCAGGGCGTGAAAGTAACGCCGATCAGCACCCCCTCCGGGCTGAGCAGACGGGTGACGCTTTGGCCCCAGGGCTCTTCGCGGTTGGCGACCAGCAGGCGGTAGCCCTTGTCGATCAAACCTTGGGTGGCCAGCGCCATGTCGGCGACGTCAAACTCCATCCAGGCCTGCGGCACCGGCAAATCGGCCGGCCATTGTTCGCTGCCGAAGCAAGATTGCGCCGCCTGCGCCAACGGCCACAAGGCAAAGTGCTTCACCCCTTCCAGCGCGCCATGCTCGGTCAGCAGATAATCGGGATTGTCGGGCATCGGCTTGAGCGGCAGCCCCAGCGCATCAACATAAAACGCCTTGCTGTACTCCGTTTGCTGGGTAATCGGCCCAAATCCGGCGATAAACAATACGCCAAGTCCTGCGAACTGCTGTTCCATGTTCTCTCCTGTCGGTGTCAACGCCCCTGGCGCATCTGCATCGGGGCAAATCCGTAGGCCGCTTTGAAGCGGTTGCTGAAATGGCTGGCGGAACTGAAGCCGCATTCCAGCGCAATCTGCGTCAGCGGCAGCAAGCTGTGGCACAGCAATTTTTCCGCCTGTTGCAGCCGCGCGCGCATCACAAACTGGTGTGGCGCCAGGCCGGTGTCATGTTTGAACATGCGGGCAAAGTGGAACTCACTCAGCCCGGCCTGCGCCGCCAGGTCCGCCAGCAACAGCGGCTTGTCGAGGTGCTGCTCGATATACTCTTTTACCCGCCTGGCCACCGCCGGCGCCAGGCCACCGCGCACCGTCGGCAAGGCCCATTGCAGTTGACTGTAGCGCTGAACCAGATGCGACATCAGCAGGGTTGTAGCACTGCTGAGCGCCAAGTGATTGGCGCGCTCCTGCCAGTTGCAGTTAAGCAAAAACTGGCGGTACAGCAGCGTAATTTGCGGATCCTCGGCAAAAGCACAGGGTTCGAGAGCGATCGCCGCCGGGCTGCGATCCCAGGTTTGCTCCACCACTTGCCGCAGATGCCGGTCGGTGCAGTAAAGGTGCACGAAAGATAAATCGCTGCGCACGTCCCAGGTGGATTCATACTGGCGAGGCATAATGCAGAAACGGTCCGGCCCGCCGCCGTTCTTCCAGCCGCCGGGCACTTTTTGATAGCACTCGTAACCATCGGCGACATAGAGGCTCAGGGTATGGTGATCGGCGCTTTCCTGGGTAATGCGATCGTCACGGTTGGACCAGGCGGCCAGCTCCACGCCGGAACCCAGCAGCACGCTGCCGTGCAACCGCGCTTTATGTTCCCGCAGTGTTTCAAACGCCTTGTATCTGGACATCGCCGGCCCCGCTTCGCTGAAGTGTTTTCAGTGTAAAGAGTGACGCCACACCGCACCAGTCCACGACCCGCGCTTTTGCTAAAAAAAGCGCAAGAATATGCAATTGTGCGCAAAGCGCTGAAAGCGCGACAGCGAGCAACGGCGGATACTGCGGCAATCTATTTTGCCGGAGTCGATTATGAACGTGCTGTTGTACCTTGCCGTGGTGCTGATTTGGGGCACCACCTGGATTGCGATTACCCTGCAACAGGCAGGACCGGTAGCCATTCCGGTGTCGATCAGTTACCGCTTCGTGCTTTCCGCCGCGGTGATGTTGCTGGTTCTGCTGCTGGCGCGCCGCCTGCGCCGCATTGCGCTGCGTGATCACCTGTTTTGCATCCTGCAAGGCTGCTGCGTGTTCGGCTTTAACTTCTACTGTTTCTACCATGCGGCAGCCTATATCAGCAGCGGGTTGGAATCCGTGATTTTCTCGATGGCGGTGCTGTTCAACGCCGTCAACGGCATGATCTTTTTCCGTCAGCGTCCCAGCCCAAACTTGCTGCCTGCGGCTGTACTGGGCCTGACCGGGATCGTCGCCCTGTTCTGGCAGGATCTGGTTGCCACGCAAATGGCGCCGGAACTGTTGCAAGGCATCGGGCTAAGCGCGCTAGGCACCTACGGTTTTTCGCTCGGTAATATGATCAGTTCACGCCATCAGCGGCGCGGGCTGGACATTCTTTCCACCAATACGTATGCCATGAGTTATGGCGCAATCCTGATGGCACTGATCGCCCTGGCCCAGGGCGCATCCTTCCAGATTGAGTTCAGCACCCGCTATATCGGCTCATTGCTGTATCTGGCGATTTTCGGGTCGGTGATTGCCTTTGCCGCTTACTTCAGCCTGCTGGGCCGCATCGGCGCAAGCGCTGCGGCCTACAGCACCCTGCTGTTCCCGCTGGTGGCGCTGAGCATTTCGACAATCTATGAAGGCTACCAGTGGCACCTCAATGCGGTGATCGGCCTGTGCCTGATCCTGTTGGGGAATATGGTGATGTTCACCAAACCCGGCATGTTCGCAGCCTTATGGCGACGGGCGGCGTAAGGAGAAACGGTAATACAGCGGTCGACCTGGCATGCCCCTTTACAATCTTGGGAGCATGTTCATCAATTTGTTGAAATCGAAAAATTCAATTCAGAGGTATGTTTTTTTGATTAACTAACGCATAATTAATATCAATTTCCTCATCTTTTAAAAAAATTAAAGCCCGCCCAAACCGCCCGTTATGAAGCCAGTAATTTTCAAATTGCCCTCGAGTGTAGTTAATATAGCCCCACGCGGGATCATATAATTGGACAAGCTGAGAGTTCACTCCTAGAAAAACAACAAAATGCCCCTTCCCAAGCCTATTGATATGAAGGATTGCAGGAGAGTGAATCTCTTTCAACTGATTAATTGTAATTTTGACCCCAAACACATTTAGCCCTAACACTTTAGAGAGTGTAGTTAAGTCAAGAAATGAGTATTCTGGCTTGATATCAACTTTGCTTATCAATTCTACCTCAGTGACACTTACATTATAATACTTATTTAAAACAAATCTAACAGAAGCAAGCCCACAGGTATTGTCATACAACTGTTGCCTTTCGCCATGAAATTTTCTTTCAACATACGTAGCTTGCAATGCGTTAGAGAAAAACAGTATCGAAACCATCAACAATCTCAAGTTAAAACAATAAAAAAATAAATATTTTTTCATTTTAATTACAAACCAATATGCTTAATCAGAAAAACCAAAAATGGTATAAACGAAAAGTTCGCATATAAAACACCAAATTCACCTCTACCATTAATAACGACATGCCATTTTAGCCAGTGAATCACCATAGCCACCATTACTATAATTAACGAGAAAAAAGCAGTATAAATTTGTTGATTGCTAAAAACCCCACTAATTATTAAAGTAAGACAAGAGAAAATAAGCAGCCCTTTCCTCAACTCCGGAAATAAAAAGCGACCAATACGGAAGTATAATAATACTGAACCAGCGAGGGCAGAAAAGTGCAATAAATTAATCACGTTATCTCGCTTTATGGCAAGTATCGCATGAGCTTCGGCCACCACCTCGGCCAATACTTCCAAACAAGGCATTACTTGCACCAGCAGCGCTTGCCCCCAAAGCTGCGCTCGCTGCGGCACCAGTAATTGTCCCTCCTATAATACCACCAGTGGCTCCAGTAACAAAACCAGCAACGCCCGCGGTCGTCGCATTTCCCCAATTGACTGACTGCCCATTGGAATAGTCCATACCTACCGATGCGCCAGCGCCACCGACAGCACCTATAGCTCCCAAAATTAAGGGGCCTACTTTTCCTTTAGTCTCATTTAATTCTTCAATATTTAATGGCTCAAATGAACTATAACCAAACTCTTTGATATCTGCGATCATAAGCAACTGATCTTTATTAAATCCTACGCTCGGTACCGCACAAACACTGTTAGGTATAAGTACTGATGATAATACATACAAAAAAATAAAAAATGATATCCTACCACACATAATTACCACCTTGGTTTTATATTGAATAATCATCCTATTACTATTATATTTTGTAGCTTAACCCAAGTGAAATTACTGAGTTTTTATTATTCCCCACGCCGCCCTTTGCATTCACAGTACTGGTTATATTATCCATCAAGTTTATACTGCACCCAATTAACATTGATGTCGTGCTATGCCACTCTCTTTTATTTACATATCGACCTTTAGAATGAATAAAATCCTTTGAAAACCCCCAATTTAAATTTACCTCTGGATTAACCGCAAATATGACCTTGCCAGAACCGGTATATACCTTATAGTCACTTGAAAATTTCTCTTTCGATATCCCATCCAAGAGCCCCAACGAAAAAGCAAGGACAATAGGATCATAAATCCAATTCAATGCTGTGCCTAATGAGTAACTATTTACACTACCATTTTTTAAGTTGACGCCACCGAATAAAACCGTAAAATCTGAAATTTTATACATTTGATAACTTACACCGACGCCTGTACCATTAAATGTGTATTCATTCTTTGAAGAGTTTGTGCCATTTTCTGTTGAAAAATGGACGTTGACCCACTGTCCATTTAATGTTGTTGACAAGGAAAGGTTGTCGGTTATTCCATATACTCCTGAAAAATATCCAGACACCCCATTACTTTCCTTGTCGTATGAGAATGACGTTCTGTCAAAAACATACCTACCAGGCCCAATCTCGTTAATGTAAACACCGGAATGACTGCCATCACTACTATTATTCAGGATATTGATGCCAGTGTTAATCGACCATTTCTTTTGTGTGGGAAGAAAGTCTTCAATCTTTAAAATTGATTTTGGTGATTCCACTACTGTTTTCATCGGTTCAGTATGCCCGGCAGGTATAGCCCCGAAAAAAAACAAAAAAATAAAGATAGTTTTCATGCCACTCCCTGTTAGTAGTCAATTCCATTATTTGATAATGATAATCGTTATCTTATTTTTCCGTCAACAGAATAATTTAAAAAAAACACATAAATAATATGAATGAAATTGCCACACATATCATAAATTATTATTCAATAGTCACATTAAAACTATAATGGGGATTTGAAAAATCAAATAAAACATTCACAGGCCAACCGGTCTTCCCTTCATTAAATCATACCTCTGACTTAGTATTTCTTCTTTTCACCCAGCAAGTATTGCCAGTGCGGCCATATTCTGACTTTGCTTATTTTTATAAGGAAATCAGAATGTTGATTAATCCGATAAAGAACCGGTGATCGGCCTGTGCCTGATCCTGTTGGGGAATATGGTGATGTTCACCAAATCCGGCATGTTCGCAGCCTTATGGCGACGGGCGGCGTAAGCTATCCTTCCCCTCTAACCATTGACGGAAGGCTCGTCGACCATGGCGAGATTAAACGGCGTCACCACACTTACCCTTGAGAACTCGTGGGTGACGATACTACCGGGAAGAAACCCGTGGTATTGCAGGATTGTCTGGAAGGCGCTGCGTGCGTCGCGTTGCAGATCGTGATCGATCACCGCATCTATTCTCTCCTGTGCCAGCAATTGGCGGTTTTCGTGATCCAGATCGTGGCCGATAAACACAGCCAGCCGTCTCTGTTGGCGGCTAAAGGCTTCGACAATCGCGGAGTTACCCCCACCGACGCTGTATACCGCATGAATATCCGGATAGCGCAGCAAGGTTTCTGTCACACGCTGCAACGTAGGCGCATGCACCCCCATCCCGCCGCTGATGTCCACCACGCTCAGGTGCGCAGCCCGTTCACGCAGCCATTGGCGAAAACCGCTCTCTCTTTCTTCCTCGCCGCGAAAACCCTGGCTACCGATCACCACCGCCACGCACTGTGGCTGCTGCGGCAACCAACGCGCCAGTAGATAGGCGGCAGTGCGGCCGGCGGCACGGTTATCCATGCCGATATAACCGATCCGCCTGCTTTGCGGCAGATCCGTGACTATCGTCACCACCGGTATCCCCTGTTGCTGCAACAGGCCGACGCTGTCATTGAGTAATTGTTCATCGCTCACCTTCAGGATCACCCCGTAGGAACCCTGATTGCGGCAGCGTTCCAGCACCTGTAACAGTTCATCGGTATTGGCCTGCTCAAAAATATGGAAACGCAGCTGAATACGAAACGGCGCGAAGCTGCCGAGTTGGCTGCACAACGCTTCCGTTACCAAGCGGCTAAAGCGTTCCGGCGTATGCATCACTACGTCAATCGGCAGCGTGCGACCGCTGGCCAAGCTGTTATGGTGCTGGCTTTCCAAATCCTGTAACGCCTGTTCAATCCGCCTCAGCGTTTGTTGATGCACCTTGCCCCGCTGATGCAGCGCGCGATCGACCGTTGCCTTGCTGACGCCCGCCTGCGCAGCAATTTGCTTGATAGAGAATTTCATCGCACCTCCAATTGAGGTCTTTTTGAGGTTTCAGTGAGGTTTTGTTAATCAAATGTAGATGCTAGGGTTATTAATAGCAACAGACCACAAAAATAACCATTTGATTTTAATATCAAAAAATACCGAGGTTGATGCGATGAGCGAAAATGTAAACAGTATGTTTTCCGGCAACTACTACGTGGTGACCGGCGCCACTCAGGGGCTGGGGGCGGCAGTGGCGCAATTGCTGGCAGAGCGCGGTGCAGCCGGGCTGATGCTTTGCGGCCGCAATAGTCAGGCAGGAGCGGCCCAGGCGGACAAGCTGCGCGCCACTGGCTGTGACGCCCACTTTATCACCGCGGATATTGCCGAACCGGCGGTTTGTCGTAACGTCATCACCGAGGCGGAACGCCGCTTTGGTACCTTACACGGTTTGGTCAACTGCGCCGGCATGTCCGATCGTGGAACAATACTCGACACCACGCCAGAACTGTTCGACGCCATCTTCGCCGTCAATATCCGTGCCCCCTTCTTCCTGATGCAAGAGGCCATCAAGGTGATGATCAAACGCCGGGTGGCCGGTACGATAGTCAATATCATCACCATCACCGCCCACGGCGGCCAGTCGTTTTTGGCGCCTTATGCCGCATCGAAAGGCGCGTTGGCCACGCTGACCAAAAACGTCGCCTTTAGCGCCATGCGCAACCGTATCAGGGTGAACGGCCTGAACATCGGCTGGATGGATACGCCGCATGAGCATGAGATCCAGCGCCAGTATCATGACGCCGACGAAGACTGGTTGGCGCAGGCCGAACGGGAACAACCCTTTGGCCGTCTGTTAAAGACCCGGGAGGTGGCGCGCGCGGTGGCTTTCTTGCTGTCTGAGGAATCCGGCATGATGACAGGTGCGGTTATCGACTTCGATCAGGGAGTGATCGGCTGCGGTGACGGCGGTTCGCCAAAACCGGAACGGCCGTTGAGCCTGGCAGCGGGAGAACATCATGACTGACACCCTGTTTTTGCAGCCAGACGCACTCTCGGTGAATGCCTTTAGCCTATTATGTGAGCAATCGCTAACATTGAGTGATTATCCGCTTGCTGCCGAAGCGGAAAAAAACGTGCTGATTTATCACAATGCCGCGCTGCTGGAACCTGTCCAGAGCGATAAAATCGCCGTGCTGAGCGAACTGCATCGGGCTCTTTCCACTGGCCCCGGCGTACTGGTCATCAAAGGAGCCTATCCCGACTCAGAGGTGATTGAGCGGCACAACCGGGTTTTCGACGCCATTTTTCAGCAGGAAGCAGCCAGAGGGAACGCAGGTGATCACTTTTCTGCCGCCGGCAATAATGGCCGCATCTGGAATTCGCTGCAAAAAACCGCCGAGCAGGATGCCGGCTCCTTCATCGAATACTATTCCAATCCCACGCTGGCGCTGGTTAGCGAAGCCTGGCTCGGCCCCTGGTATCAAATGACTGCGCAGGTGAACGTAGTCCGCCCCGGCGGTAAGGCGCAGCAACCACACCGCGATTACCATTTGGGCTTTCAGGAAAACCGCGATGTGCAGCGCTTTCCGCTGCCGTTACAGCTATTGTCGCAGTATTTGACGCTACAGGGCGCGGTGGCGCATTCGGCGATGCCGCTGGAGTCCGGCCCAACGCAACTGCTGCCGTTTTCTCAACAATATCCGGGGGGGTACCTGGCCTGGCGGCAACCGGAGTTTATAGACTATTTCCGGCAGCATGCGGTGCAGTTGCCACTGGCACAGGGCGATGCTTTGTTCTTTAACCCGGCGCTGTTCCATGCCGCCGGCAATAACGTTACTCGTGACCATGTGCGTATCGCCAACCTGCTGCAGGTTTCATCGGCGTTTGGCAAGCCGATGGAAACCGTCAACCGGCTACGCCTGCTGCAACTGATCTATCCGGCGCTGCGCCAGCGTTATCAAAACGAGCAATTGCATGGTGCGGAGCTGGCGGCATTGGTTGCGGCTGCGGCGGACGGCTACTCCTTTCCCACCAATCTGGACAGCGATCCGCCGCTGGCTGGTCTGGCACCACAGACGCAACAGCAATTGCTTTTGCACGCCCTGCAAGAAGACTGGAATGCCGAATATTTCAACCAGCAGTTGGAACGCCAACAGCGTTTGCGCAGCGCCTGACACCGGAGTATTTCAGCAGGCTACAGTGCCCTGCTGAATGACAAAATGGTCGTACTGCAACCGACAGGCCCTGTCGTCTGCATCAGTCGCCAGACAGAGTTCGACGTCGGCGGCGAACCCGCGTTCAATCAACTCGCGCGCTGAGCTGCACTGACGCAATGCAGTCGCAGGCAACGCATGGAAGCTTGCTGCCGCCGCCAGTGCCTCCGGCGACGGGTTTCTTTCTGGCAGTTGGGCGATGATCCCGCCAGCGACCAGCCAATCCTCAAGAGCCGGTCGCAGGCTGCCGTCCGGCCATTTTTCGCCGCTGGGGATTACCAATATGTTTCGATACGCTGCACAGGCAATGGCTGTCGCTTTAAGGTTGCGCAGGCAGGCGCAGAATACCGCAGCCCCTGAGTCTCGAGCCTTAAAAGCCAACGAAGAACCATTGGGGGACGGGAGCACCAGCTTGGTCTGCGCAGGAATATTGACCAACGAGAGTGGCGAAAGCGAATACCCTGCGCCATCAAAACGCCGGGTGTTGCTAGCCGTTACCGCGCCTAGCTTGCTTGCATAATCCTTGGCCGAGTCATCTTTCCATGCATAGGGATAGACGCTGGCTCCCCGTTTGGTTGCCACGCTGACACAGGTTGAAAACGACATCACATCGACAATGATGACGCAATCAACGTCGCCCGCCATATGCTCGATGGCGTTTGATCCCCACTCAAGACGAATATCGAATGGAAGTTGCGAAAAATAGCCCATCTACGGCTCCATAACGAAAAAGAAAGAGCGAAACATCGGATGATATGACACCTCCGCGCCATGAATAACAACCCCGTCCCCCGCAATACCAGACGGCAACGCCGGCAACTTTTCTATCATCAGTTCCCGTAGCAGGCGTGGATGGTCAAGTCGCGATTAATCGTTGGCCTGCGCAACAACCCCTTTGGAAGTTTAACCCGTCCCTGAGCACCATGCTCTTCAAGCAACTGAATGGCACGAGTCGTGGACAGATGACGGCCTGCTTTATTGGTGGTGCGTAATTTCAATGCAGCGATCGGTTCACAATAGTGTTCGAGTTCGGGCGGTGGTGACGGAAATGCCATACAGCAGCGCTATCGCGGTGATCTGGGCCGTGCTTCGGGCTTTTTGGTGGGGCGGTCAAGCGTTGCCGCAGTTGCAACAGAGAGTTGGTAGGAATGGCCTTACGCCAGCGGCTCATCGCGGTCTAGCACACGATAGACAGAAGGCCCGGCCGATCCCCATTTACGGCGCAGTTACAACAGTTGAGCTTCTATCCTGTTTAATCCCTTGCCCTTATTTTTCCGCGACAGCTTCACCTGCCCTATTTCACCCGTGTTTGATACGTGAGTCCCGCAACAGGCCATTCTGATACCGGCACAGCACCAAATCCTTAGGTCATCCTGAAATTCAAATTTCACCGGATGCCCCTGCCGGATAAAATCATTCACTTCCAGCTCAAGAACGGAGAGCGAACTGGGATCAAGGTTTTTTGCCAACAGATAGTCGGTACGATCCTTCAGGCAGTTCACAAATGACCCTTCAACGGACAGGAAATCCGGGCTTCTGCTGAGAAAATATTCGACAAGATGACTGGCCGTGTGCAGACGCATGGTGTTCAGCCTGCGGGCCCTGTCAATTTTACCGTTGATGAGCTGTCCCACCGCGAAGCCATCCACGTTCAGATAATGCTTAACAGATGCGCTGAAATCCAGCCTTCCTTCCTCTGTCGTGTCAACCTGTACTGCTGTGACTTCCCGGCCCTCTATGAAGCCTATATCGTAATCCTGATTTCCAGACAGCGGATAGAACAACGTCTGGTCAAGAACTATGTACTCATCGCCGATGAACGTAATCCTTGCCTGAAACTCATGTTCATATGGCTTTTCATCAAACAATCTTTTTGTAGTTAACATAATGAGACTCTTAAAGAGAATAAAAAAATGGAATCAGGAAAGGTACGATGATCGTGATAATGCCACCTGAGAGTAAGGCCACCGGAACGTAGGATACGCCGCAGTGCTTCTCGATGATGGGCAGAGTGACATCCATGGCCGTGGCGCCGGCCACGCCGATCGCAATATTGCCGTTTCCTAACCTTGAGAGCGTCGGAATAAGCAGCAGGGCAATGGCCTCCCGGAAGAGATCGCAGAGGAAAGCTACCGAGCCTAAAAGCGGGTCCCCCATTTTGGTGAATAAAATCCCCGAAAGTGTGTACCAGCCGAAACCGGAACTGACCGCCAGGCTGTGCGTAAGGGACAGGGGTAAAAAGACTGAAACAGCGGCCGCTCCGATATAGGACGCGAGCACGGTGAAACATGTCATTATGATGTTCGTCCGGTTAAGGAAGATTTCACGAAGATTAAGCCCTGCATAAGAAAGCTTTACCGCAATGACGAAGATCAGCAGATATAGCAGCCAGGAAATAACCGGGTCATAATCCATATCGGGTATAACCCTGAAAAAACCGGCCAGGAATCCTATTATTACCAGCCCTGCCAGGAGAAGTGGATCTTTTATATAGCCCATGATGTCGAATGCAGCTGCTTGACCGGAGTTAAGCGAATTTTTCTCTCCGCCTTCGGGCCGCGTACGAAGATGAAATATTTTTAACACGATCGCTATCGAGAGCGAGGATGCTGTGGCGATACACAGAGCATTGATCCCCACCAGGCTGAGTTTATCCATAATGTCCGGGATCAGCCCAACGGTAATCCCCATCAAAATGAGCAGTGCGTAAAGGCAGGCGTTTGAAACCTTCTCAACCGCGCTGATACCAAGATGAGAATAAAATTTCTTAAAATTAAATCCCAGGATAAATGCTATCAGAATAGGAAAAAGATTGATAAATGCAAGATACATAAATTAGTCCAGTACGCAGGTGGAAATGATGTCGTCAAAATTTTCAGCGCGGCGAATAACTTTTATCTCTCCATTTTTTTTCAGGAGGTATTCCGCCGGTCTGACGCGGGAGTTGAAATTAGAGCTCATGGAGAACCCGTAGGCTCCTGTATCTTTAATGCAAATTAAATCTCCGACTTCCGTTTCAGGCAGGGTTCTCTGTCTGGCGAAAATGTCGCCGGACTGGCAAAGATTCCCTGCAATATCGTAAACCATTTTTTTCTGCTGCCCTGCCGACATGTTCTCAATATCGTGCCAGGCGTCATAATAGAAGCAGCGCGGAAAATGGTTATGGCCGGTGTCGAGGCCGATAAAGTTTCGCGAGGATGTGTGTTTTACCGAACAGACCCGGCTGATCAGCATACCGGCCCCTGCAACGACATACCGGCCAGGCTCGATAATGAACCTGGTAGCCAAGTCCAGATCGTAAGTTTCCCTTAACTCGTTCAGTGCAACATGTATGGCACTGATATCGTAAGAGCAATGCGTCACATAATCATAGCCGAAGCCCCCGCCAAAATTGATGAATTTAAGGGAGGAGAAGCTTTTTGCAAGTTCAGCCATTATTCTCGCGTTTTCAATGTAGTTAGTAACCTCCATTTCACCCGATCCGGTATGCGAGTGTAAGCCTTCTATCACCACCGATGCCGTCTTACAAATTGCTTTTGCTTCCTCGAGTTCGGAAAGAAGAATTCCGAACTTGGACAGCTCACCATTCGTGATGACTTTTGCTGAATGGCCTGCCCCCACCCCTGAGTTGACTCTCAGGCTGATACCGATGCCTGGATGTTTCCCGGTTACCATACACAGCGCATCAAGCGAGCCAACGGTGATATTCACACCGGCGCGTATCGCCATCTCGATCTCATCAGCCGTCAGGCAATCTGAATTATAGTATATGTTTTCAGGAGGAACGCCGGATAAAGCCGCAATTCTTATTTCTTCGACAGAGCACGCATCGACTCCGAAACCTGAAGCTGCCAGGGCTTTTATAATTTGTGGATTAGAGTTCGCTTTCATTGCGTAGAGAAGCGTATAAGCCGGCTCCCGGAAGCAATCCTTCAGCGCTGTTACCCGGTTTTCTATTTCAGTTTCACTGTAGATATAAAAAGGCGTCTCAGTATCGTCGCAGAAGGTACGTATATTTTTACATAATTCCATGATTACTCAGCCAGTTGCAGTTTAGAAAGGTAGCGTTCTCCTGAATCGGGAGAAATACACATTATTTTTTTATTTGGCGCTCTTTCGAGGATTTTCATTGCAGTGGCTACGACAGCGCCGCTGGATAATCCAATGTCCAGAGAGTAACTTTGCCGTATAATTCTACACGCAGAGAAGGCTTCTGCGTCACTGATGGAGTAAACTTCATCTGCTGCTGAATCGTTCAGGATGCCAGGAATGAAGTTAGATCCTATTCCCTCCACCTGCCATGAGGATGGTACATATTTGCTTCCACTGAAATAGGAGTGGTATATGGATCCGTTCGGATCGGCGACAACAAACCTTGCTTTACTTCCTCTTTCGCGGAAATACCTGCTCAATCCGACCAGCGTACCACCGGACCCCACTCCGCATATGATGATGTCTGCACTCCTGCCTCCCTGCAGCCAGAGTTCAGGTGCAGTACTCTGATAATGGGCCAGACTGTTCGAATGATTATAAAACTGATCGCAAAAAAAACGGCCTTTTTGAGACGCGTAACGCCTGGCTACCTTCACATAATGATCTTCAGAATCGGCGCTGGTCTCGGAAGACATTATTATAACCTTTGCTCCGTAAAACTTAAGAAGCGCCAGTTTTTCTTTGCTGACCTTATCATGAGTTATTATGGTAACCTCGTAACCTTTCAGACGGCCTATCCAGGCAATGCCAATACCGGTATTACCGGAGGTCGCTTCGACAAGCTCGTCGCCCGGAGCGAGCAACCCTCTGCTTTCAGCGTCCTGAATTATTTTGTTTGCCACGCGGTCTTTTATAGAGCCGCCGGGATTGAAAGATTCAAGCTTTATTGTGACGTCTGCCTGAGGATACAGGTCTTTGAAAATGTTTACCGTGGGGGTATTACCGATTAACCCGAGAAGACTGCTGTCTACCTGTCTTTCTGCTCTCTGTGCATCCATCACTGCTTGCCTCTGACTCATTGTCGGATGGAGAATATATAAATACATTTTATGTATATTGGCAAATAAATCACATTCACCCCAGCCCCCCAGCCAAGTTACAAACACTGCCATTGTTGAAATTAAGGTTTTTAATTTTTATATTTATTTAATTATCAGATTAAAATCCTACAATAGCCCAACAATTAAACCGTATAATCTTTTTAATTATGTGGATTTTTTATAAGAGTTACTAATAGTTGTATTGCACCGCTAATCTTTTCAGGTTCAGACGGTTTTGAATGACATCTTAAACACAGGGTTGAGCAGTTTGATGCCAAACCGGCAGAAATCAGGGCCATGCCCAACCATCAGCTCGATTCGGTTCGAACGGCAGAACTGCGGGGCCTGATGCTGGCTGTGAGGCTTCCGATATTGCAGTTATTGTGAGCCAGAGATAATGGATGGCGAGCCGTTACAGCTACGAAGTCATGAACCGCAACGGTCCCCCCGCCTTGTGCTGACGCCGTGCTGATTAGGCTGCCAGCAGCCCGAGCAGTGCGCCGCCCGCCAGTACCCACAGCGGGTGGATGCGTTTATTCATGCTCAGTAGCGTGGCCAACGCGATGATCGCCGCCAATGGCCAGCTCGGTGCAGAGGCTTCGGCGATCAACACCCCGCTGGCCGCCACCAAACCCACGGTGACCGGCACCAGACCAGTCTGCACGATGCGCCGCCAGGGTTTGTCCTTGAAGCGCCGCCAGGCACCCATCACCAGTAAAGTGACGATCGATGACGGGCCGAACTTGGCGACGGAAGAAACCAACAGCCCCGCCCAGCCGGCCACATGCCAGCCAATCAGCGGCACGATCATCATATTCGGCCCCGGCGCGGCCTGCGCCATGGCGAACAACGCGCTGAACTCCTGTGCGCTCATCCATTGATGAACCTCCACCACCTGGCGCTGCATTTCCGGCAGGATGG
>RCUM01000677.1_pt1 | contig 17629 bp, 20 predicted proteins | sample 2166141 | NCBI WGS metagenome assembly RCUM01 (sample SAMN09932756, study PRJNA488358) | compost metagenome | isolation source: compost soil in crotonic acid-enriched | place: Germany: Experimental Botanical Garden
TGATCCTGATCCAGGGCATGATCCGCATGTTCGTGCCTTTGGTGGTCGGCACGGTGACGGCGGTGGTGACCGGGTTGCTGGTGGGCAAACTGTTTGGTTTTACCTTCTATCACACCTTCTTCTTTATCATTGTGCCGATTATCGGTGGCGGTATCGGCGAGGGCATATTACCGCTGTCGCTGGCTTATTCAGCAATCCTTGGATCGACGCCGGATGTGTACGTGGCGCAACTGGCACCGGCAGCGGTGCTGGGCAATATCTTCGCCATTGTGGCGGCAGGCGTATTGGCCCGCCTGGGGATGAAGCGCAAGGCACTAAGCGGTGACGGTATGCTGATCCGGTCGGCGCAGGACAACGCGGTGTTTGCCATCAAGGAAAGCACCGGCAACGTGGATTTCCAGCTGATGGGCGGCGGACTGCTGGTGATCTGCGCCTTCTTTATCGTCGGCGGGTTGTTCGAACACATCGTTCATATTCCCGGCCCGGTGCTGATGATTCTGTTTGCGGTACTGTGCAAATATTGCCGGGTGATCCCGACCTCAATGGAAACCGGTGCGCACAGTTTTTATAAGTTTGTTTCAACCGCGCTGGTGTGGCCGCTGATGATTGGCCTGGGCATGCTGTACGTACCGCTGGAAAGCGTGGTGGCGGTGTTCTCGGTAGGCTATGTGGTGGTCTGCGGTTCGGTGGTGCTGTCGATGGGGCTGGTGAGCTTCCTGATTGCGCCATACCTGAAAATGTACCCGGTTGAAGCGGCGATCGTCACCTGCTGCCACAGTGGGTTAGGTGGGACTGGCGACGTGGCGATCCTATCCGCGTCCAACCGTATGGGGTTGATGCCGTTCGCGCAAATCGCCACCCGTATCGGCGGTGCGTCCACCGTGATTGGCGCCACGCTATTGTTGGGTTGGTTAATCTGAGTCCAGACTGAATTATGGATACCGGGGTGGATTGCCCCGGTTTTTTTATTTGTGTCATCGATTAATAATAAGCATTGAAATGGAATCAGAATTGACGAGATTATTTTTTATCAGATAATTCTGTATGAGGATGAAATTGATCTGTCGCTGTTTAATACCGGCAGCGGCAACGGCATCGAATTTGTCAGCCAGTTCAGCGGCAAGGCGGGTGAGGCAATGCTGAGCTACGACGCGCAGGCGCACGTCAGCGATTTAGCCATCAATCTGGGCGGTGGGTTTGACGCTAGCGATTTTCTGGTGAAAGTGGTGGGGCAGCCGCTGGAAACCAGTGATTTCGTGCTGGCTTGAGGCCAGATGGCAATAAAAATTCGGTATTTTGAGGAAAAACCCGACAATTCCTATTAATTCCGTCATGTTAGCCTGACATAATTGCGCACAGAAGGCCGGGCTTGCATACCTCGGGCTTCTGCAGAATCGCCAACCTTTTCGGTTGGCGATTCATTTTCCATCTTTCAGCATGTTGATCGCGGTACCAATCAGGATCCGGCGTTCAATATCGTGACTATCGGCCAGTTGCTGCGCCAGATGTTTCGCCAACGTTTCTACCGATAAAACCTCGCCACGATGGCGTAACTGCATCACGCTGTCGCCGATCAAGCGCGCCACTTCGTCCCACACGGGTTTTATCTCCTGCTCCGAGAACATCATCGTTTACCTCGGCTGGGTGATTTTTGGTCAATGTAGCAGTTGAGCCTGGGGTTCGCCACCGTACCGATCGCACAATATTAAATCAGGAAGCATAAAAGATAAGCCATCAGTATTTCTTCTGGTTTTTTCACCCAATACTGACAGTGTCGAAACTGTGGAGGGTGAATGATGAAACTGATTGAACAACTGGCTGAGTACCATCGCCGGAGCCAGCCGGCAGAAGTGCCACAGTGGCTGTGTCGTCTGTGGTTACCGCAAGGAGAGGCGCGGATTGCCTATTTGCGCGAGCTGTTGGAGCCGGAAACCAAGCAACCCGCGGAACGAGGATAAGGTGATGTGAGCCAGTATCCGGCCGGACTGGTGTTATTCGAGAATATCTTCGATCTCTTCGAGTACCTGATGACCCAGCTCAGTGGTGATCATTAAAATACCGCAGACCAAAATCACCAGCGCCAGTAGCAGTAAGGCGATCTGTACCCCGTTGCCGTTTCGTTTTGCCATCTGTTTTGCTCCCTGCCATTAGCCGAAGACTATCGCCGCCCAGCGCAATAACAGCAGGGCGAGACAGATCAGCAACAGTATCAAAAACATCTTCCAGTGCTTGGTACGCATGCGTTTGGTTGCCAATGTGACCTCCTGTTTTGCCGATCAGATGAAATACCAGACGGCGATAATAAAGATAGCAATCACCACCACTGCCAGCACCTTTAATAAGGCGCTGAAGGTGTCATCGGAATTTTGGTCGTCATGCTTCATTTTGCCGCCGGGCTGATAGCCATGGAGTAAATTGCGTTCACAGTATGCCTGTTGTCCCGACATAGGCACAGGGATTTACCGTAAATAGCCTGTAAAGCTGCGGGATTAGAAGATTGAGGGTGAATTCGGCAGGTGCAGGCAGCGGGGAATACGTTGTACTATTCTGTCTGCACAATGATTCATTCAATAAGGTATGGCAATGGCGAACGAAATTCCGAAGAAATACGAAAACACCGAACGTTGGGCGTTTGGCAACACCGAGCAACAAGCCGATGAGGTAGTCAAACTGATCCTCAACGGTACCAAGACGGCCACCTGCGCCAATCTTGACGGCGAAGGCATCCCGCTGGCCGGTGATGTGTTTGTGGTGGTTGATGGTAAAGGCAACCCGGTGTGTGCGGTAGAGCTGACGTCGGTCGAAATGAAAACCTACGATCAGGTTGATGAAGCCCATGCTTTTGCTGAAGGTGAGGGTGACCGTTCCCTGGCCTACTGGCGCAAAGAGCTGCAAAGCTTCTTCGAAGAATATGAGCTGTTCTCACCGGATATGACGCTGGTGCTGATGAATTTCAAAGTGGCCGAGACTTTCTGATTTGAGCTCCTCGGTCCCTTACGTCTGTCAATGGGCGACGCCCGAACTGGCGGCGGCGCTGATTGCCGGTCGAGCGACGCTGGCCGATGATGCCAACTGGGCGCTCAGTGGCGCACGCGATCGGGCGGAGTATATCGAGTGGGCCAATCACGTCTGTGGCATGGCCTGCCTGAAAATGGTGCTGACCCATCGCGACGGGGATGCGCCACCACTGCTGGAACTGGCACGCCGCAGTTTGCCGTACGGTGCTTACGTGCGGGAAGGTGAACGTATCAAAGGGCTGATTTACGCGCCATTTGTCGACTATGTGCGTGAGCAGTTTGCGCTGGAGGCCGAGGTGCAGGTCGGTGTTGAGGTAGAAACGTTGCCGCAGTTACTGGCGCAGCGGCGTTATTTTATCGCTTCGGTACATCCCGGCATTCGCCGGCCCGAACAGACGCCACCGCAGCGGGGCGGCCATCTGGTATTGGTTACCGCGGTTGAGGGCAATGGTGTGACCTTCCATAATCCTTCCGGTGACAGCCCGGCTACGCGCCAACAGGTGACTTTGCCGCTGAGCCATTTTGGTCGTTTCTTCGCCGGCCGTGGTATTGCCATCAGATAAAATAAAACGCGCCGTGCTCCTGTGGGGACACCGCGCGTTCTTCAGTTTGTCATCGTTCATTCCAATCGCATCACCCAGGCATCGCTTTGCCGATCGTAATGTTGCTTATACAGCAGCGATTGCTTGCCATCGAGTATCGCCGGGATGCTGGTGTGCTCATCCCAACCGTCCAACTGCATGCACAGATCGGGATCCGACTTGCAAGGGATCGCCAGCGTACTGGCCTGCTCGGGCGAGGAGGACAAATGCGCATCGTCGACCTCGAAACTGCCTATTTTTACCACGGTTTTGCCCATTGGAACTCCTTGCTTGATCTGCTGGTATGAGGTGTGACCAGTTGAGGCCGTCATCATCAGCATAGTCAAATGAGCAAAAAATGCCACATAAAAAATACAAGCTGGCAACATTGGCAATCCGTGGCTAGCGGCCGGGCTTAATACTCCACCACAAAACTGATGTTGTCCTGATAGGTTCCTACCGGTACTTCGGTTTGCGCCGGGTTGATTCGCGCCAGGTAAGGAATGCTTTGTGCCAAGCCGGTACCTGCCCCGGCTTGCTTGTTGGTGCTGTTCCATACCGTGGTGCTGTTGGGCAGGTAAATTTGGTATTGCATATAGTTGCTGGTGCCGCTTTTCATGCGTCGCCAGCCGGTCACCGGGTTATTGCCGTCGGTAAAGTAGGTGTTGTAGCCCTCGGTTTTGGTACAGGTGAGGGTGATGCTCTGGTTCACCGGGTTAAACTGCCCGACCAGCGCCATGCTGCCAAAGTTGACGTTTTGCGCGGTGCCAAACAGGCAGTCTTTGGTGAGCGTCAGGCTAATGGTTACGGTACTGGGCTTATTGGTGCCATCCCACCAAATACACAACCCAATCAGACCCAGGCCGCAAATATGGTAGTTCCAGACCAGATTGACGGTATCGGTATAGGTGCCGGAACGGACGTTAGCCCCGGCGGTGGTCTTGATATACAGCGGAAAGTTGACGTTTGGGGAGATAAGGATCAGCGTCAGCAGGTTCAATGAACTGTAATCGATGGTTTGCCCGACGCTATAGGGATATTGGTAATTCGCATCGGGGTAAATCAGATAGGGAATGGTATCGCCGGAACCGTCGGCATTGGCCAGCGCCATATTGTGCGTGGTGGAGTTAATTTTTACCGTCACGGTATTTTGCGTCAGCAATGACAGGCCAAGGCCGCTGCAGTTGAGTCCGGCAGTGCCCTGCGCGCTGAGCGAGCCATTGTAAACCGCGAAAGTACTGCTGCCTGGCAAGGTGACGCTGCCGTTGGCGGTGGTGCAGTCGGCCAGCGCCTGTCGGCCGATGAGCAGCAGCAGCGCCAGTAATAACGCTTTGGATCCACTAATCATATTTTTCTCCATCATGAATTACTGGCAAACAATGGGGCCGATGCTTTGGATCCCCTGGGTTTTGGTCAGGCTAAATTGCGCCTGACAGGGGGCGCTGCCGTCGGCCGGAATGACGCTCAGGCGGTTTTGCCGTTGCACCGGATCCACATAAACCATGCCATCCCAACCGACGTAGCTTTGCTGCTTGCTACCGATAACCGCGACTTCGCTGCCGTTGGCCAGCGGTTTCCCCTGGGCGTCGACCAGTTTGATGTCGGCGGCGGAGATTTGCTGGACAGGGAAATCGACCAGGAAGCCGCTGTGATCGCGGATCGCCACGGTTTTCTCCACGCTGGGAACCGCCACGTCCGCCGGCAGATTGAGCGGATCGATTTGGAATTTGGCGTGGTAATAGGAGGTGACGGTCGGCACCAGCAGATAGCCTTTGGCGTTGGTCACGCCGATTAACTGATTTTCATAGCGTACCGGAATGTCCGGATAGCCGTCGGTAGAGATCAATGCAAAAGCATCGTTGATGGTGTTGGTGGCGTACAGATCGCCTTGCATCGCCACCAGCGAACCACTCACTTCGCCCCAGCGGGTGTAATCATCGCTATTGCCGTACATCCCGCCGCGGGCTTCGAGCAGGCGGGTGCGCCAGGTGATATCGGCCTGGGTGTAGCTTTCGCTGCTTTGCCCATCGGCATAGGCCAGGTTCCAGCCCAAACCGCCGTCGGTCGGCGCGGCGCGGCTGTAGCTGACGCGTTGGTTCCAGCGGTTTTCATTGTCACGAGAGGCGCTGACGCTGGCGGTACCCCAACTGTCGAAGGGGATAGACAGTTGCAGCTGGGCGCTGTAGCCGCTGCTGCCGATTTCGCGGTTCACTGACGCATACAGGCTGGTATTGCGCCACAGTGAAATGCTGTAAGAGAAGTTAACCAGGCGAGTGCGCAGGCCAATGGCATCGCGTACATCGAAATAGCCGGCCCCGATGCTACCGAATCGGTTCAGACCAATACTGCCGGTCAGTTGATCGGTACGGCGGCTCAGGCGATAGTCACTTTTATACACCGAAATATCGCCAAAGCCCGCACTGCGCAGAATGCGCTGGGCATTCAGGCTGTAATAGCGATTGCTGTAGGTGTAGCCGATGCTGCTCTGATCGCCATGGTCGGTGCTGTACTGATAGACCGGCTGGGTGTCGGGCTGAGGGATGGGTTGACCGGTCAGCGGATCGTAGTAGTTGCGCTGCTGCGAAGGTTGATAATCGTTAAAGGCATTTTCGCCGGCCTGACTGTAGCTGTAAGAGGCATTGAACACCCCCCACTGACCAACACGAATATTGGCCCCTGCGCCGCCCACCGCCAACTCTGCGGCTCCTTCTGCTCGACCTTCCAGGGTTAACCAGTCCGTGACACCGTAACGCCCGCTGCCACTGGCCACCCACTGTCCATAATCGGCTGAATTAATACCATAATTGCGCCGTAACGCGCCGCTGGACAGGCTGAAATCGCTCATGCCGGCCTGCAACAGATTACTGGCGACATAAAACGGCACCACGGTGCTGACCTGGCGGCCCAGCGCGTCGGTAGTCACCACCGTGGCCTGCCCGGCGCCGTTAATGTAAGGCACGGTATTGAGGGTGAAAGGGCCAGGGTTAACGCTGGTGCTGCTGTTTTTATAGCTGTTGATATACAGATCGACGCTGCTGGGCAGTGCCGCCTGACCGGAAAACTGCGGCAGCGGATAGGTGATCAGGTCCGGGCGCGAGGCAAAGTTACGTGCCAGCTGGACGCCGCCGATACGCACCGAGCTGCTCCAGGTCAGAGCGCCGGTGGCGAGATCGCCGGCGGTATAGCTGAGCAGGCGTTCATCATCGTTATAGCGCCACTGGCTGTCGTAGCGGATATAGCGGTTGCCCTGGTCACTGTTGTTGGCACCGTCGTTAAAGCTGCCGCGGAAAATACCGGTGTTGGACACCACGCCAAAGCCGTCGAACAGCCGCTGTTCACTCCAGGCGGAAAGATAGCCCGGCTGGCCGTTGGCGCTGCTTTGGCTGGTATAAATATCATAATTGAACAGCAGACCGAGGCTGCTTTGTGCCGGCAGGCGATCCAGCGGGTTTTGAGCGTTGAATTTCTGATTGGGTAACCAGTCGTTGGGGACGTTGATCATCAACTGCTGGGTGTCGCCACTGTAGGTGACGTCTACTTTCTCCAATTGGTCGACCGCAATTTCTTTCGCCTGTTTATCCGCCACTGGCAGGCCTGCATCGAGCAACTGCTGCGGCGTAAGGTAATAGTGGCCGCCTCGGTAGTTGACCGGTACCACTTTTCCGGTTTGACGCCCATTGACCACCGGCTCCAGATACAAGGTGGTGTCCGGCATGCTGATGGCGCTGGGCGGGGGCGGTAAATCATCGGCGCAGGCGTACGGTGACCACGGTGTGGCCACTGCGCAGAGTACGGCGAAGGCTAACGGTTTGAGCCCGAACCCGTTACGCCTGGGTGACGCTATCCTGGTTAACGGCACCTGACACTCAGTAAGCAGGCAGGGTTATTGGCTGTTTATTGTCGTTGACCGTGGCTTGCAGTTGACCGCTGCTGAAGCTGCCAGAGGCCGGTATGGCAAAGCGCATCTGCGAGCCGGGTAACACGTAACCCATCAGGCCGGCATTGAGCGTCTTCCCCTGCATCGTCACTTTGGAGATGCGCGCGTGCACCGTGCCCTGGTTGCGTACTTCCAGCCAGCGCTGGCTGCTTTGCTGCAACAGCCGGTAGCTGAGTTGCGGTTGACTGGCGGTGGCATAATCGCGCGGCTTCTCTGAATCCTGCTTGGTCCAGACGCCCTTGCCGCTGACAAACAGCGGTACCGAATAGCGCATCTGGAATTTCAATCCCATTTGTGCGCCATCTGGTGCGGATGGGTTGCCTGAATCTTTCACCGGGACTTCATCAATCAGAATACGGTAGGCACGCTCCTGGCCGGCAGGCGGCGGGGTTTGCTTAACCAGCCGGATCAGTTGGCGTTTGCCTGGGGCAATAGAGGCAACCGGCGGGCTGGCGATCACTTCGCTCTGGTTGCTGTAATCGTCTTTGCCGGCGGTTTGTTTCCAGCCGAGTACGCGAACTTGCATATAGACGGGTTTGGTGTCGCGGTTTTCCAGCCACAGTGCCGTAGCAGGCTGTTGATCTTCAATTACCGGGTCAATGGGCCAAATCAGGATCGAGGCGGCGGCAAGCGCCTGTTGTTGGCCGACAATCAGCAGAGCTGCCGTCAATGGCAGTCGGAAGGGTATACGCATGGCTAAATCCTTATTTCAAAATACTAATAAGTGACCGTCAGTAAGACCGTATCGCTGTAAGTGCCACTGGTGGGCAGGGTACTGGTCGAGAACAAACGGGCATAAACTTTTATTTCCTGGGTGCTACCGGTTGCAGCGACGATCTCGGTGCTGCCGCCGTTGGTGCCATCGCCCCAAATGGTGGAATAGTTACTGTCCTGATAGAGTTGATAAATCAGGGTTTCTGGAGTCAGGGTGTTTTTTAATTTGCGTCCGGCGGAGATGGAGCCGGTGACGTTGTTGCCGATGCCAAGCGCCAGCGTGACGCTCAGACCAGGATTGCAGCGAAACAGCACGGAACCGGCCCCGGAGCTGGAAACAATGCTGATGTTGCTGGCTAACGAAGAGACCTGACCAAAGCTGAGGTTGCCGAAAGTGGTGACGTCGCTGCTGCCGCTACCCAGGATGCAGCCTTTAACCACCGTCGCATTGACGGTCATTGCCTGGGTCTTTTGCTGATCGTTGACGCCGGTGTCGCCCAATACCGGTGGCGTTATCATCCAGAGCAGTAAACCACCGCTTAAAATACGCATTGCCATTACCAATTGATGGTGACCTGCACGGTATCGGTGTAGCTGCCGATCGGCGGGGTGGATTGCACCGGGATCATGCCGTACACCGGTAACCAGTTGTCCTGACCGTTGGCGGTTTGCGACACCCCGGTCAGGTTATCCCAGATGATGCTGTGCGAACTGTTGGTATACAGGTTGTAGTTCACCTGCTGGCCGGCGGCGCTTTTCAGATAGCGGGCAGCGGTGTTGCCGCTTTGCCCCCCGTTAAGCAGGACATTGTAGCTGGTGCCATTGTTGCATTTGACGCGAATGGCTCCGGCGTTTTGCTGACCCGCTACGCTGACACTGGTGGTGAGGAAATAGACCGTACCGAAGTCCAGTGAGCCGAAACTGACATTGCCACCCGAACTGCTGCCGGCTTCACATGCCTTCAACAAGGTGGCGCTGACGCCAATAGTGGCGGTTTTGCTATCGGCATTCGCCGCCAGGCTTAACGCCAGCAATCCACAGCCCAAAACAACCTGCCGCACTGTTACCAGGTTACCGTCATGGTCACCGTATCGTTGTAGGTATCAGGATCGGGCGTGGTGGCTGCCGCCGGGACACGGGCATAGACAATCAACGGAACCGCTGCGCCAGTACCGGTGCCGGTCAGGGCGTTGGCACCGCTGGACCAGGCGGTAGCGCGGGCCTGATCCTGGTAGAGGTTGTACTTGATCAAGGCACCCGCCGTACTGGCCATTTGGCGCTGGTTACCGGCACCTACATGCAAACCGTTGTTTAATGCCACGGTGTAGGCGGTCCCTGTGGTGCAGGTCAGCGACAAAGTCCCCGCACCGCCGGAACCGGTTGCGCTGGCGTCGATAATGTTGGACAGGGAAGAATAGGTACCGAAGTCGATAGAGCCAAAGTCGTTGGCGCTCCCCGCGCTGTTACCGCCGCCGACCACGCAACCTGCGCCAATGGTTAAGGTTACCCCGAGGTTACCCTGAATAGTGCCAGCTGCGTTGGCTGCACCACTCGCGCACAGCAAGGTGGCTGCCGAGGTCAATGCCATCAGAATTTTTTTCATGTCTTTTTCCTTGCCGTGTTAAAGGTGAGCCCCAAAAAACGCCATCCGGAAATGGATAAACGCATTAATGTATTTACAGTTTAATTAATAGAGTAAGAACCCGGAATTGTCTTGGTGAGAGGATGAAAATTTTCTTTATTTTGAAAGGCGTCGTTATCTTCTCAATGGAAAGGGCGAGAATACCCAGAGGGGAAAATTATTAGAATAATAATATTCTCCTGTCGGAATATTATTAGCGGTATTAACTGGCCGGAGTTTTCCGGCCAGTGACAGGGGATTATTGATGGAAATCCAACACGCCGTCACGAACCAGTTCGCGCGGCAGGTTGTTTTTAATCCGGCTGCCGATGCGTTTGGCGATACCCAGCGGCTGTTGCTGGTAGGTGACAATACATTCATCGGTCTGCGGCGGTGGCTCCGGGTAGAGGTCACGGCCGTGGAACCACTCCTGCGCCAGCGTGGCGTCCAGTTCAAAACGCTGTTTGCCGTCGGCAACCGCCAGTGCGATAACCGCTTCATGCTGCCAGCGGTAGCCTTTGGTGAAACGCTCGGCCAGTTTCAGCCCGATACGCGAGAAGCGAATTTTATTAACCAGTGCTTCCAGTTCGGCAGGGAACAGCCAGATTTCTTTATCGCGAGCCCACAGACGGCTGGTTTTATCCCAGGCTAATCCGGAGGCCGCTGCGGCCTGAGCGATCTCGGCCGAATCCTTAGCGGAAAGCGGAGTGAACGGGAATTTGCCCAGCTTATAGCTTGGCTTTGCCAGCGGGGGGACGGAGTGGTGCTTACGCAACCGCGCCACGAAGAAGCCTTCGCTGTCGTAGATTTGTGGGAACACGTGCAGAAAACCTTCGGCGGTTAACGCCTGCTTAGCACCGGGGAACAAGTCACCCAGCGGTTCAATGCTGACCGCATCGCCGTAGGTTGCCAGCAGCCCGTTGACGATCTGCTGATTTTCCTGCGCGTTGAGCGTGCAGGTGGAGTAAACCATCACGCCGCCGGGCGCCAGAGCATGGAAGGCACTGTCGATCAGCTCACGCTGGGTGTCGGCAATGGCGGTCACGCTTTCCGGTGACCAGTTACTCATGGCGTCCGGATCCTTACGCACCACACCTTCACCAGAGCAGGGGGCATCGAGCAAAATGGCGTCGAAGCTTTCCGGCAACGCAGCGCCGAACACCCGGCCATCAAAATGGGTCAGGGCCACATTCTTCACGCCACAGCGGCTGATGTTGGCGTGCAATACCTTGACCCGGCTGGCGGAGTATTCATTGGCGACAATGCCGCCCTGATTGTTCATCAGCGCCGCAATCTGGGTGGTTTTGGATCCTGGTGCGGCCGCTACGTCCAGTACCCGGCTTGGTGCTTCGGCTCCGGCGAACAGCGCACTGACCGGCAGCATTGAGCTGGCCTCCTGAATGTAAAACAGGCCGCTCAGGTGTTCAGCAGCGCTGCCCAGCCGCAGTTCTTCGTCCCCGCGTTCGATCCAAAAGCCTTCCGCGCACCAGGGGATGGGCTCCAGACGCCAGTCATAATCTTGCACCAGCGTCAGAAAGTCGGTGACGCTGATTTTTAGCGTATTAACTCGCAGACTGCGGCGCAGCGGGCGCTGGCAGGCGGCAATGAAATCGTCCATCGACAGGTCGGCGGGCATGATGGCGCGCGTCGCCTCGAGAAAGGCGGGCGGCAAAAAAACGCAGGCGGGTTTGGCCACGGGGTGAGCTCTCTGGCAGCTATCAAAATAAGGGCGGGAGTTTACCACAAACCGAAAAAAGTAGGGGCCCGGCATTGCCGAGCCCCTGGGAGGGTGAGGAATTTACTCTTTAGGGATGGCGGTACCCCATTCACGCCAGTCTTTTGGCTCTTCCGCATTCAGCATAAAGTGCTTGTGCGGCGTTGACTTCGGTGCCAGCGGAATACTCGGCGGAGTGGCAAAAGCAATGCCGCCGCGAATAAACTGCTGGAAGGTCCCACTCTTGATCACGCCGCCGGTCAGGCCGAACTGCAGGTTGTAGCCGGAAGCCAGCCAGAACACGCTGTTGTTACGCACCAGATACTGGTACTTCTTGCTGATACGCAGCGCGACGTGAATGCGATCGGACATGGCGCCCAGATAGAAGCCTGTCACGGTACCCACTTCGACCCCACGGAACAGTACCGGAGTGCCAATCTGCAACGAGCCGGTTTCGGCGGCGTCGAGGATCACGCTCAGGCCGTCCTGGTAGCGCGAGTCGGTGATCGTGGCCTCTTGCAGCTCAAAGCTGCGTAGCTCGCGACCACGGCCTGGCTCCACGTTAATATAGGGCTGCAACAGGGTGTCGAGGTTGCTGACCCCGGCGGCGGAAATCTCCGGTGATACTATGGAGAACCGGCTGCCAAGACGGGCGAAGGTCTGCACGTATTCCGGGTACAGCACGGCCTTGACCAGGACTTCATTACGCTCTGGCGCCAATTTTAGCGAATCTACCTGGCCGATATCGATACCGAGATAACGCAATGGCATGCCTGCCGACACTTTACTGGCGTCGTAAGTTTTCAGGGTTATCTGGCTGCCTACCGCGCGGGCGGCGGTTTCTGTGGCGTACAGCATGCGTTTGGCGCCTTTGCTCAGCGTGACGCCCTGCAAATTATCGAAACTGATAGCCCCTTTCAGCGCCCGGTTGAGCGGTGAAGCCTGCACCGTCAGGCCGCTGCCGTTCAATTGCACCTTGGCTCCGCCTTCGGCCCAAAAGATGCTTTCACTGGTCAGCAACTTGCGGTATTCCGGGCTGATATAAACATCAACTTCGAACTCGTTGGCCTTTGGACGCACGTTAACAATCTCGCCCACCTGGAATTTACGGTACAGCACCACCGATCCGGCCTGTACGTCCGGCAGGCTGACGGCGGTCAACGTCAGGGTTGGCGTAGGGCTGTTGCCGATAATACCGGCCTCGGCCTTTTCACTATTGCCATACAGCGGATACTGCCCGACAGGCTCGCCCTTGCTGCCGGGGATGATGCGCACGCCGCCGTCCAGCCACTCTTGCGCGCTGGCGCCCAGCACTTCCATGCCGTCGATCCCCAGCTTGACGTCGACGCGGCTGTTGACCACGAATTTGCTGTCTTTATGCAGCAGGCGACGGTATTGGGCTTCGACGGCGGCGGTGAAGACCACGCCGCTGTCGGTCAGTGCGCGGCTCATCACCTGGCCGACTTTAACCCCATGCACAATCAGCGGCTGGCCTACGTCGATGCCGTAGCTTTGCGGGGCGTTGAGCGTCACGGTCAGCACGCCCGGCTGTTGCAACAGGGTTTCGCTGCTGTCGAGTACGTTGAAATGCTGCTGCGGTTCACCGTCGCCCGGCACCAGTTCCAGGGTATTGCCGGTCAGCAGTTGGCTGATTTTGGCGTCGTTAAGGCTGAGGCGCGGGCTGCGCATCACAATACGCGTTCCGCTGCGCATCAGATCCACCACCGAGGGATCGACGGTCAGCTCGCCGGTGACCTTGCTGTCCTGCTGGAGCGTCAGTTTGGTCAGGGTGCCCACCTGCAGCCCCTGGTAAATCAGTGGGGTGCGGTTCTCGCTGAGGTTATTGCCGCTCGGCAGATCAAGCGTAATGTTCACGCCGCGTTGACTGTGCGCCAGATCAGGGTACAGATCATAGCTTTGGTCGGCCTTGGCTTGCTGGCCGTCCGGCGGCGAGTCAAAGGCGATTGCGCCGTTGACCAGCGCCGCCAGGCTCTCAACCTGTACCGAGGCGCCCGCCAGGCTGAAATCGCCCTTAAAGCCTGAAACATTCCAGAAGCGGCTGTTACCTTTCACCAGATTGGCGAAGCGGCGGTCGATCAGCACGTCGACAGTGACGCCCTTATTACCTTCGGCGATGGTGTAGTCGTAGACTTTGCCGACCGGAATTTTACGGTAATACACCAGCGAACCGGTATTGAGCGAACCGAGGTCGTCGGCATGCAGGTGAATCATCAGTTCACCGGTATTCAGACGGTATTTGGGCTGGGTATCGAGTGCGGTGAAATGGGTTTGCTCTTTGCCGCTGCCCGGCATCATACCGATGTAGTTACCGCCGACCAGCGCGTCCAGGCCGGATATCCCGGCCAGTGAAGCCTTTGGCGTAACCAGCCAGAATTGGGTACCTTCGCGCAGCGAGTCTTCCAGATCGCTCTTGATGCTGGCTTCAACCACAATGCTGCGCAGATCCTTGCTCAGGCTGATGGACTGCACTGTGCCGACTTCCACCCCCTGATAGCGCACAGGAGTACGGCCCGCGACGATGCCCGCCGCAGACTGGAAATCGATGGTGACCGTGCTGCCGCGTTCCTGAAAGTTGGTATAAACCAACCACCCCGCGATCAGCAGGGCGATAAACGGCAGTAACCAGAATGGCGAAATGCGGCGCTTGTTTTTGACCCGCGCTTCAGTCGGTGTATTCGGCGTTTCCTGTTGCATGTGCATCCCAAATCAATCGGCTATCCAGCCACTCTACGGCAAGAATAGTTAAAATAACCGCAGACCCAAAATAAAAGGCTGCCGGCCCCATAGTAAAAGATAACAATTGGTCGCGATTCACCAGCGACATCATTAAAGCAATAACAAACAGATCGAGCATTGACCAACGGCCGATCCAGGTGACCAGGCGCAGCAGGCGAATACGGGTTCTCAGGCTGTGCGAGGTCTTGAAATGAATACTCAGCAGCAAGGTGATCAGCACGATGACCTTGGTAAAGGGCACCAGTACGCTGGCAATGAACACGATGGCGGCGATCGGTACATTGCCGGAGGTCGCCAGTGAGACCACTCCGGAGAAGATGGTGTCTTCCATTCGTGCGCCATTGGCGTAAATGATGGAGATCGGCATCAGGTTGGCCGGGATCAGTAAAATCATCGCTGCAATCAGCGCCGCCCAGGTTTTTTGCAGGCTGTAGGGCTGCCGATGGCACATCGGAATGTGGCATCGTGGACAACGCCCACGCTGGTCTGGGTAACCGGTGAAATGGCAGGACAGGCAGATATGCAGCGCCGTTGGCAGGCCTTTCGGCTGTTCCTGCGGATAATAGCGTTCCCACAGCTGTTCCAGATTGACGTGGATCAGCGTCAGGATGCTGAGCAGGGTGAGCGCCAGGTAAGCGATCAGCGCACTGCCGGCCTGGATATCGGCGTATTCTTTCACTTTGATTGTCGCCACCGCCATGCCGATCAGGTAAATATCGAGCATCACCCACTCTTTCAAGCGATCGAGCATCAGCAGCACCGGGCGCAGGTTCATGCCCAGTGCGTGGCCGAAACGCAGGTAAAGCAGCGACAGCGCCAGCGTCAGCGGGGCGCCAATAGTGCAAAACGCCACCATGCTGGCGGTGAGAGGATCCCCCTGGTGGCTCATCTGCCAGATGCCTTCCAGCAGGCTGGCGTCAATGCGCACCCCCAGCAGGCGGATGCTGATCAGCGGCTGGCTGAAAGCAAAGGGCATCAGCAGCAGCATGGTGACCGCCATGGCGGTCAGTCGGGTCATCGACCAGTCACGGCCACTGACCACCTTGGCATCGCAGCGCGGGCAGTAAGCCGCCTGTTTGCCGCTCAGTGGCGGCAATACAAACAGCAGGTCGCATTCGCAACAGCGCTGGTGGCGTGCTTTGGATAGCGGGCCGGTGATCGCGTGTATTTTCATCATGACAAAAAACTGCCCCAGAGCTCGCCGTATCGATTAGCGTAGCTGAAAAATAAATCTGTCCGTGCCTTATAGGGCCAAGCACCGGGCGGCAAAACAGGGTTTCTGAGCGGCAAACATACCCTGCCCGGTAGGGTTTTGTGAAGCAACAGATGATTAACCTTGTGGCTATACGCATTTAATGCTTATTTTATAGGGCTTAAGACTTGGGCTAGTGGCCTTCTTCACTGTATTAATGGTTAACACATGACAAAAGAACAATTCTACGCGGAATTAAAACGTGATTTGTGCGCGCTGCTCGACGGGGAAACCAACTTTATCGCCGCGTTGTCCAACGCCAGTGCGCTGATCAATGAGCGCCTTGACGACGTTAACTGGGTCGGATTTTACCTGATGGACGGCACCCAACTGGTGCTGGGTCCGTTCCAGGGAAAAATCGCCTGTGTGCGCATTCCGGTTGGCAAAGGAGTATGCGGCAGCGCCGTGGCGGAAAATCGCGTGCAGCGCGTTGGTGATGTCCATGAGTTCCCTGGTCATATCGCCTGCGACGCGGCCAGTAATGCAGAAATTGTGCTGCCGCTCAACGTTGGCGGTCAGATTATCGGCGTTCTCGATATCGACAGCACAGTTTATCAACGTTTCGACGAACAGGACGAAAGGGGCCTGGAAGCAGTGGTGGCGGGGCTTTGCGCGCAGCTGGAACAGTGTGATAGTGCGAAATATGTCACTGTAACGGCAAGTTGATCTACGGTTAACGTGGCATTTACCGATGGCGTCATTATAATGACGCCTGTTCATGCCTGCGCTGGTTGGCAAACCCGTTGTAATCAGGAAATTTCATGGAAAATCAACCTAAGTTGAACTCTAGTAAAGAAGTCATTGCTTTTCTTGCCGAGCGTTTTCCGCTCTGCTTTAGCGCCGAGGGCGAAGCTCGCCCGTTGAAAATCGGTATTTTTCAGGATCTGGTCGAGCGTGTTCAGGGGGAAGAAAACCTAAGCAAAACGCAATTGCGTTCTGCACTGCGCCTGTACACCTCAAGCTGGCGTTACCTGTACGGCGTCAAAGTTGGCGCACAGCGCGTTGATTTGGACGGCAACCCGTGCGGTGAGCTGGAACAGCAGCATGTCGATCATGCCCGTCAACAGCTTGAAGAAGCCAAAGCGCGAGTTCAGGCACAGCGTGCCGAGCAAAACGCCAAAAAACGTGAAGCTGCCGGTGAATCAGCCGCTGCGGAACCTCGTCGTCCACGTCCAGCCGGTAAAAAACCTGCTGCACGTCGCGAAGGCGGAGCCGCACCGGAGAACCGCAAGCCGCGCCCACAAACTCGTCCACAGCAAGCTCGTCAACCTCGTGCAGCAAAAGAGGAAAGCCAGCAGCGTCATGTGCCAGTCACGGATATCTCTAAACTGCAAATTGGCCAAGAAATCAAAGTCAGAGCAGGCCAGAGCGCGATGGATGCAACCGTACTTGAAATCGCTAAAGATGGCGTACGTGTGCAGCTCTCTTCCGGTCTGGCGATGATTGTGCGCGCAGAACACTTGCAGTTCTGATACGGAGGCCAACCAAGGCATGAACAAATTTGTCAGATTAACAGCAGTCGCGGGTCTGTTGTGGGCGGGTGTCAGTTACGGAGCGGATACAGCCAACATCCGCATCGACCAACTGCCTCAGCTTCATCAGGAACCGCAGCATGCTACTGTGAGTGAGCGCGTAACCTCGCGCTTCACTCGCTCTCATTACCGTCAGTTTGCCCTCGATGCGGATTTTTCAGGCAAGATCTTCGATCGCTACCTGAATATGCTGGACTACAACCATAACGTGTTGCTGGCCTCCGACGTGGCGCAGTTCGCCGACAAGCGCAATCAACTGGGCGAAGAACTGAAAAGCGGTAAGCTGGATACGCCATACGCGCTGTACAATCTGGCTCAGAAACGCCGTTTTGAGCGTTACACCTATGCGTTGTCGTTGCTCGAAAAGCCGATGAACTTTACCGGCAACGACACTATCGATCTCGACCGCAGCAAAACGCCGTGGCCGAAAGACAAGGCCGAACTGGACAGCCTGTGGGATGCGAAAGTCAAATATGACGAGCTGAACCTCAAGCTGACCGGCAA
>RCUM01000678.1_pt1 | contig 17558 bp, 16 predicted proteins | sample 2166141 | NCBI WGS metagenome assembly RCUM01 (sample SAMN09932756, study PRJNA488358) | compost metagenome | isolation source: compost soil in crotonic acid-enriched | place: Germany: Experimental Botanical Garden
CGGCAGCGTCGAGGCTGTCCTTGAACGAGTCGGGGGCAATGACGATCTTCATGGGGTTTCTCCTGTCCTGATGAGCGGCATGCTGACAGGTGGCTGCCAAGGAGGCCTCGGTCAAATGCACAAAACGCCGGGCGGGTTGTTTGGGCAGATGCCTTTCGCCTGCACTGGCCCTATCGCCGGCAAGCCAGCTCCCACAGGTTCAACACAGGCCTGAGAGCAACATGCATCCTGTGGGAGCTGGCTTGCCGGCGATAGGGCCGGTGCAGGCAGCCCTTCAGTCGGCAGGCAGCAGCTGCAACCCCAGGTACAAGCTAAGCATCCCTTCCATGCGCAGCGGGTCGACCTCGCCCAGCTCGGCAATCCGCTCCAGGCGGTAGCGCAGGCTGTTGCGGTGGATGCCCAGGGCATCGGCACAGGCCTGGCTCTGGCCGTCATGGGCACACCAGGCGCGCAGGGTGGTGAGCAACTGCCCGCTGCTGTCCTTGCTGCGAATACGCTGCAACGGCTCCAGCAATTCATCCAGCGCATCATCGTTGCGATGCCGCCACAGCAATGCCGGCAACCGGTAGCGCTGCAGGCTGAGCAGGCGCTCGCCGGGCAGTACCTCGCGCCCATAGGCCAACAGGTCGCGCACCCGGCGATAACCCCGGCGCAGTTGCTCCAGGCTTTGCGCGGCACTGCCCAGGGCCAGCCGCTCCACTTCCCAGCCATGGCGCTGCAGGCGTTCCAGCAGGCGAGGTTCGTCCAGCACCACACCTGCAGGGCGACACCACAACAACGACTGGCGGGCCGGGCTTACGCACCAACTGTCCGGGTAGCGGCTCATCAACCATGCCGCCAGGGTTTCGGCGGCTGGCCCCGAGGCCAGTTCGAACAGGCACGGTACCCGTGGCAACTGGGGTTTCAGGCCCAGTTGCCGGGCCTCGTCGAGCAACCGTGGAGAATCGCCGCTGCCGCCCAGCAGCAGGGCCAGCAAATCGTCACAGCGCTGCCGTCGCCATTGCTGGTCGGCCTGCAAATGGCGCTGGGCCAGCAGCATTTCGGCGGTCATGCGCACCAGTTCGCCATAGGTACGCACTTGCTGCGGGTCACCGGTCAGGCCGAGTACGCCCATCAATCGGCCATCAAGCATCAGTGGCAGGTTCACCCCGGGCTGCACGCCCTTCAGGCATTTGGCCGCGTCGGTATCCAGCTCGACGATGCGGCCGTTGGCCAGCACCAGTTGCGCGCCCTCGTGGCGGGTGTTGATACGCTCCGGCTCGCCACTGCCAAGGATCAACCCCTGGCTGTCCATGACATTGACGTTGCATGGCAGAATGGCCATCGCCCGGTCAACGATATCCTGTGCCAGGTCATGGTCGAGTTCGAACATTGAACGGTCCTTTGGGTGTCAGGGTTTTGGGCTCGGGCACAGCAGCCCGGTGCAAGTGCTGTGCAAAAGCACAAAGACAGGCACGCCGCAGTCCCCGAGACTCGTCAGGGCGAGCGCCGGAACAGGCGACGCGGCGACAACCATAACAACAGAGAACCCGATCATGGCATACAGCCCCGCCCCTGACCAAGGCACGGACACCAACCGCAACGCGCTGTACCGGCGCATCACCCTGCGGCTGATTCCGTTCATTTTCATCTGCTACCTGTTCAACTACCTGGACCGCGTCAACGTCGGCTTTGCCAAGCTGCAGATGCTCGACGCCCTGAAGTTCAGCGAAACGGTGTACGGCCTTGGCGCCGGCATCTTCTTCATCGGCTACGTGCTCTGCGGCCTGCCGAGCAACCTGGCACTCAACCGCTTCGGCCCGCGGCGCTGGATCGCGCTGATGATGATCGCCTGGGGCAGCCTCTCCACCTGCCTGCTGTTCGTCACCACGCCCACCGAGTTCTACGCCCTGCGCCTGCTGACCGGCGCCGCCGAAGCCGGCTTCTTCCCGGGCGTGGTGCTGTACCTTTCGCGCTGGTTCCCGGCGGCCCGTCGCGGTCGCATCATGGCCCTGTTCATGTCGGCGATCCCGGTTTCGGGCCTGCTCGGCGGGCCGTTCTCCGGCTGGATCCTCCAACACTTCGCCGCCGGCCAGCACGGCCTGGCCGGCTGGCAATGGATGTTCCTGATCCAGGGCCTGCCGACCGTCGCCCTCGGCGTCCTGGCCTTCGGCTTGCTCAGCGATGGCTATCAGAAAGCCGCCTGGCTGAGCCCTGCCGAACGCCAGATGATCGAAAGCGACCTCAACCTCGATGCCGCCAGCAAGCCTGCGACCAGCGGCGACAGCGTCCTCGCGGTGCTGACCAATCCGCTGATCTGGACCTTTGGCTTCGTCTACTTCTGCATCCAGAGCGGGGTCTACGCGATCAACTTCTGGCTGCCGTCGATCATCAAGGGCATGGGCTTCGACAACCCGATGCTGATCGGTTGGCTGAGCGCCATTCCGTACCTGCTGGCCGGTGTGTTCATGATCCTTTGCGGCCGCTCGGCAGACCTGCGCAAAGAACGCCGCTGGCACCTGGTGGTGCCCATGCTGATGGGCGCCGTTGGCCTGCTGATCGCAGTCAACTTCTCGGCGACCCCGGCCCTGGCCATTCTCGGCCTGTCGATCGCCACCATGGGCGCCCTCACCGGCCTGCCGATGTTCTGGCCGATGCCGACCGCCCTGCTCAGCGCCGGCACAGCCGTTGCAGGCCTGGCGATCATCAACTCGGTGGGGCAGATGGCCGGTTTCCTCAGCCCGTACCTGGTCGGTTTCATCAAGGACCAGACCGGATCGACCGATGCCGCCTTGTATTCGCTGGCGGCGCTGATCGTGCTGGGCAGCCTGGTGGCCTTGCGTGTGACCCGCGCCGGTGCGCTGAACAGCGTTCGCCTGAGCCACTAGCAAGGCCCCTGCAGGGGCGGGCTTGCCCGCGCCTGCAGGGCGTTGAACCCGATCGTCAGATCAACGCAGCGCATCCCCCGCACAGGCGTCAAATGGTTCCAGAGCCCCCCTTTGGAGAACCGCCATGACCGCGCACGCCGTGGCCCGCCTCGAACAACTCGACGAACACCGTCCCTTGCGCGTCCTGGTGGGCAGCGAGGAGATGATCCTGGTTCGCCAGGGCGATCAAGTGCATGCCTATCAGGGCAACTGCCCGCATGCCGGTGCGCCACTCGAAGAAGGCCTGATCTGTGGCGGCCTGCTGGTCTGCCCCTGGCACAAGGCGGCCTTTGCGGTCGATGAAGGCGCGGTCTGCGAGCCCCCCGCGCTGACCGATTTGCAGCGCTATCGCGCCTGGGTCAAGGACGGTGACGTGTGGGTGGACGACCAGCCGGTGCCGCCCAGCGCCCCCCCTCGCCACAGCGATGCCCGCTGCTTCGTGGTGATCGGTGCCGGTGCCGCCGGCGCCGCCGCCGTCAGCACCTTGCTCGCTCACGGCTTCGGTGGCCGGCTGATCTGGCTCGACCAGGAACGCCAGCCCGCCTACGACCGCACCGCGCTGAGCAAATTCGTCATTGCCGGGCAGATGCCGCCCGACGAAGTCCCGGCCCTGCTGGACGCAGATGACTTGCGCCAAGGCCAGCTGGAGCGGCGGCACGGCAAGGTGCGCGTGGTGGATGTGAAAAAGCGCCAGATCACCCTCGCCGACGGCCAACGGATCGACTACGACGCCGCACTGATCGCCACAGGCGGCAAACCGGTACGCCCGGACATACCCGGCGCGGCGCTGCCAGGGGTGTTCACCCTGCGCTCGCGCGACGACGCCGCGCAACTGCTCGACGCCGCTGAGCCGGGCCAGCCCGTGGTTATCGTCGGCGACGGTTTCATCGGCCTGGAGGCCGCCTCGGCGCTGTGCAAGTACGGCGTACAGGTGCATGTGGTCAGCCGCCACGAGGTGCCGCTGGCCAAACAGTTGGGGGCACGAATCGGGCGCAGCATCCGCGAGCTGCACGAACGCAAGGGGGTGATGTTCCATGGCCCGACCGAGGTCGAGCGCTTCGAGGGTCAGGGCAAGGTAGAGGCCGTGGTGCTGGCCAACGGCGAACGGCTACAGACGGCGCTGGTGCTGCTCGGCACCGGGGTCACGCCGGCCACCGCCTGCGTCCAGGGCCTGCAACGGGCCGAGGACCAGTCGCTGCCGGTCGATGCCCAGATGCGCGCCGCCGAGGGGCTCTGGGCGGCTGGCGACATCGCCACGTTTCCCCTCAGTGGCCGCCCGGTACGTATCGAACACTGGCGTCTGGCGCAGCAACATGGGGTGATCGCTGCCGCCAACATGCTCGGCGAACAGCGCCGCTACGCCGACGTACCCTTCTTCTGGACCTACCAGCACGGGCGCACCTATGAGGTGCTTGGGCATGCACAGGCCTGGAATCGCATGGTGTTCGTCGGCACGCCCGAACAGGGCGATTTCATGGCGCTGCAGTGTGTCGACGAGCAGGTCGAAGCGGTGATAGCCAAAGGCTACGCAGCTGCCATGGCGGCCCTGTCGCAACGCATGAAGCGTGCGCTGAGCGTGGACGAGGCGCTTGAACTGATCGGTTGAGCGTGCGCGGATGCGCCGCGCAGGCGGCGCATCCGACAATTCACCCAGTCATCCCGGCCGCCCGCATGATCAACCGCATCACCAGCGCCGCAGCGCCCAAAGCGGCCACGCTGCTGGCCCAGATCACCAGCAACCACAGCACACGCTTGCCCAGGCTGGCGGGTTTCGTTGTCGATGCACCCATGTCAGTGATACCCCTCGCCTACCTTGACCTTGCCGCGGAACACGTAATACGACCAGGCCGAGTAGCCAAGGATGAACGGGATGATCAGCAACGCCCCGACCAAGGCAAAGCCCAGGCTCTGCGGCGGTGCCGCCGCGTCCCAGATCGTCAGGCTCGGTGGCAGCACGTACGGCCAGATACTGATCAGCAAACCGGTATAGCCCAGGAATATCAGCACCAGCGACCACACGAACGGCCCCGCGTGCGGCTCGCCGCGCAGCGAACGCAGGATCGCCCAGGTGGCCACCAGTACCAACACCGGCACCGGCAGGAAGAACCAGAAGTTCGGCAGACTGAACCAGCGCGCGAAGATCGCCGGGTGCGTCATCGGCGTCCAGATGCTGACGATCAGCATGGCCGCGACGGTCGCCAGGGTAATCGGCGACGTCGCCCGGATGATGCTGGCCTGCAACGCCCCTTCGGTCTTGAGGATCAGCCAGGTGGCGCCCAGCAAGGCATAGGCCACCACCACGCCGAAACCGGTGAACACGTTGAACGGCGTCAGCCAGCTCATGATGCTGTCCGTGGCCACGCCATCGACGATCTCGTGCCCTTCGATGAATGCACCGAGGATCACCCCCTGGAAGAAGGCCGCGACAAACGAGCCACACATGAAGGCCCGGTCCCAGAAAGGCTTGTGCGCGTCGTCGGCCTTGAAACGAAACTCGAACGACACTCCGCGCCAGATCAATCCGGCGAGCAAGCCCAGCGCCGGGATGTACAGCGCGCTGAGCAAGATCGCATAGACCTTCGGAAACGCCGCCATCAGCCCGGCGCCGCCCAGCACCAGCCAGGTCTCGTTGCCATCCCAGACCGGGGCGACGGTGTTGACCATGGTGTCGCGGTGCTCGCGGTCGGGAATGAACGGGAACAGGATGCCGATGCCCAGGTCGAAGCCGTCGGTAATCACGTACATCATCACGCCGAAGCCGATGATCAGGAACCAGATCAGCGGTAGATCAATACCCATGAGAGATGCTCCGGTTAATCAGTGTGGGGTCGAGGTGGGTACAGCGCATCGTCGACGGCTGACAGTGGACGTGCCGGCCTCTGGTTGGGCGCGATGTCGCCGTGCAAGTCTTCGTGCCCATGCGCTTCGGGCTGTTTCCTGACCAAGCGCAACAGGTAGACGATGCCCGTGCCGAACACGCCGAGGTACATCACCACCAGTACCACCAGGCCGATCGACAAGGTCATGGCCGAGTGATCCGACACGGCATCCTTGGTACGCATCAGCCCGTACACCACCCAGGGCTGACGCCCGACCTCGGTGACATACCAGCCGGCGAGCAAGGCGATCAGCCCCGACGGCCCCATCCACAGGGCAAAGCGTGCCAGTGCCCGGGATTCGTACAAGCGCCGCCGGCCCCGCATCCACAGGCCATGCAGACTCAGCACGACCATCAGCATGCCCAGCCCGACCATGACCCGGAACGACCAGAACAGGAACGTCGAGTTGGGGCGGTCTTGCGGCGGGAAGTCCTTGAGGCCCGGAATCTGCCCATCCCAGCTATGGGTCAGGATCAAGCTCGCCAGGTTGGGGATCTCGACCTTGTAGCGGGTGGTTTCCGCCTGCATGTCGGGGATGCCGAACAGGATCAGCGGCACACCTTCACCCGGCGTGTTGCTCCAGTGCCCCTCCACTGCGGCGATCTTGGCCGGCTGGTGCTTGAGCGTGTTGAGCCCGTGCAGGTCACCGATCAGTACCTGCAGCGGTGCGGTAAACAGCAGCATCCACAGGGCCATGGAAAACATGCGCTTGACCGCAGCGCTGGAGTGGCCCTTGAGCAGGTGCCAGGCACCGGCAGCGCCGACGAACAGCGCCGTCGACAGCATCGCCGCCGTCACCATGTGCGCCAGACGGTACGGGAACGACGGGTTGAAGATGATCGCGACCCAATCCACCGGGATGACCACGCCGTTGATCACTTCATGCCCCTGGGGCGTCTGCATCCAGCTGTTGGAGGCGAGGATCCAGGTTGCCGAGATCAGCGTGCCGACCGCGACCATGACCGTGGCGAAGAAGTGCAGCCCCCGCCCGACCTTGTTCCAGCCGAACAGCATGACCCCCAGGAAGCCGGCCTCCAGGAAGAACGCAGTGAGCACCTCGTAGGTCAGCAAGGGGCCGGTGATGCTGCCGGCGAACTGCGAGTAGAAACTCCAGTTGGTACCGAACTGGTAGGCCATCACCAAGCCGGACACCACGCCCATGGCGAAGTTGACGGCGAAGATCTTCGACCAGAAGTGGTACAGGTCCAGGTAGGCGTTGTCTTTCTTCCACAACCACAGGCCCTCCAGCACCGCCAGAAACGACGCCAGGCCGATGGTGATGGCCGGGAAGATGATGTGGAACGTCACCGTGAACGCAAATTGAATTCGTGCCAGCTCCAAGGCTGTCAGGCTGAACATGGCTATGCCTCATTACGTTGGGAAAGGCGCTCCAGCAGCGTGCGCGGCCGACCCCGGGCCTGCACGCAGGCCTGGGCAGCCTCCTGCCAGCGCACGGGCGGCACGCTGGCCGACGCGAGCAGGCTGGTGAAGCCGCACTGGAGCAACATCGAGAACTGATCGGGCAGCAACGGCCCGGCGGCGCGCAGGTCGCCGTTGAAGCCCTGGCGCTCGCGCAGACGGCGCGCCAGGGTGAACCCACGGCCATCCCGAGACTTGGGAAAACCGATGACGATCACCGCACACTGGCCTAGCCAGGCGGGCAGCACGGCGGTGTCCTGGTCGGCGCCGATCCATACCGCAGCGGGCCAGTCGCCGCGCTGTGCCCAGCAGGCGTCCGCCTGCTCCAGGGGCACCACCCGGTGCGCGTGGAAATCGCCCTGCACTTCGGGCTGCGGGTACTGCCAGCGGTCCTCCCGCGGTAGGCCGTTGCAATCAATGAGCGTCACGCAGCACCTCCTTGAACACCTCGATACCGACGCGCCGATAGGTGTCGATGAATCGCTCGCCGTCCAGCCGTTGCTGGAGGTAGATATCGACGATGGCCTCGACCACCTCGGGGACCGACTCGAACGGCACCGAGCGCCCGAGAATGGTGCCCACTGCCGCGTTTTCGTCGGCACTGCCACCCAGGCTGATCTGGTAGTGCTCGTGCCCCGCCTTCTCCAGGCCGAGAATGCCGATGTGCGCCACATGGTGATGGGCGCAGGCGTTGATGCAACCAGAGACGTTGAGCTTGAGCTCGCCGATCTGCCGCTGCCGGGCCTCGTCGAAACGCAGCGCGATACGCTGGGTGACCGGCACCGAACGTGCGGTGGCCAGGCTGCAGTAGTCCATGCCCGGACAGGCGATGGCGTCGGAAATCAGGCCGACATTGGCGGTTGCCAGCCCGGCTGCGCGCAGGCGCTGCCAGACCGGGTACAGGTCGGCCAGACGCACGTGCGGCAGCACCAGGTTCTGCTCATGGGAAACGCGAATTTCGTCGAGCGAGTGCGCTTCGGCCAGGTCGGCGACCAGCAGCATCTCGTCGGCACTGATGTCACCGGGAATACCCCCCGCAGGCTTGAGCGACACCACCGCGCTGATGTAGCCGCGCTTGCGGTGCGGGTGCGTATTGTGGCGCACCCAATGGGCGAACTCGTCGTCACGGGCGCGGGCGACCAGGTAGCTGTCGCAGATGCCCGGCAGCTCTTCGAAAGCCGGCTTGACGAAGCGTTGATGGACCGCTTCGACAATGCCGGGCTCAAGTGACTGATGGTGGGCCGGCAGCTCGGCGAACGCCTGCTCGATCATCTCGATGAAGCGGCCGGGCTTGAGTTCGCGCACGAGGATCTTGATTCGCGCCTTGTACAGGTTGTCGCGCCGCCCCAGGGCGTTGTACACCCGCAGGATCGCTTCGACGTAGCGCAGCAGGTCGCGCTCGGGCAACCATTCGCGGACCAGCGTGCCGACGATCGGCGTCCGCCCCAGGCCACCGCCGGCAAATATCTGGAAACCGGTTTCGCCCTGGGCATTGCGCCGGGCGAGGATGCCGATGTCGTGGAAGCGCACGGCCGCGCGGTCCTGCGGGCTGCCGGTGATGGCGATCTTGAACTTGCGCGGCAGGTAGGTGAACTCCGGGTGCTCGGTGGACCATTGCCGGAGAATCTCGGCATGCACGCGCGGGTCGAGCACTTCATCGAAGGCAGCACCGGCGAAGTGGTCGGTGGTGACATTGCGGATGCAGTTGCCGCTGGTCTGGATGCAGTGCAGGTCAGCGTCGGCCAGAACCGAGAGAATCTGCGCGGTGTCCGACAGGCGCGGCCAGTTGAACTGAATGTTCTGCCGGGTAGTGAGGTGGCCGTAGCCCTTGTCGTAGGTCCTGGCCACGTAGGCCAGCTGGCGCAGCTGGATGGCGCTCAAGGTGCCATACGGAATCGCCACCCGCAGCATGTAGCCATGCAGTTGCAGGTAGAGGCCGTTCATCAGGCGGTAGACCTTGAATGCCTCTTCATCGAGTTCGCCACTGAGCCGACGGGCCACCTGTTGCTCGAACTGCTGCGCGCGCGCCTTGAGGAATTCGCGCTCGAAGGGGTCGTAGCGATAGACACCGGCTTGCGCAACCTCGACCGCGATCACTGGGCGCTGCATCACGGCGTCGCTGGCCAGGTGCTGTGCGGCCTGCTTGCCGAGGTCGGTGCGTACCGACGGGCCGCGTGCGCGCAGTTGCTCGCGCAGCTCGCGCGGTTGCAACACGCTGTCGATCATCGCGGCGGGCCGTGGCGTGGGCGCCACCACCCGGTTGGCGTGTACCGAATCCTCGGCGGCGCGCTGGGCCGCGTCGAGGCGTACGCCGGCAAATGCCGCTGCCTGGGCCAGCGCTTCAACCCACTGATGCTCGGCGTTGAGCCATACCACTGCGCCATCGTCGAGACGATTGGCGCTGATCAAGTGGCCGTCATTCATTGAACATCTCCATGACTGGCAAGCCAGAAGCGCTTATCGTTGCAACCCTGCCGCGCCGCTCTGGTGCTTTGAATGATATCCATACAGTGTCCATCTGTATGGATAATTTGCGAAACTGTATGCCATGATATGCTCAGGCGTATGGATTTACAACCTGAGGAAAATGCCATGCCTTTCGCTGAAGACACTCCAAAGTCCACTCAGACAAGCTGGACAAGGCCATTCCAGAGCAAGTCAGGCCCTAGATACATACAAATTGCAGATATGCTCTCAGAATCCATACAGTCAGGGCTTTTACAGGCCGGCGACCAAGTCCCTGCACAACGTGCGTTGGCTGCCGAACTGGGCGTGGACCTGACCACGGTGACCCGCGCCTACGCCGAGGCACGCAACCGTGGCCTGATTGCCTCGTATGGCGGGCGCGGCTCCTTCGTTACGGGCAACGCAGGGCCCGCAGAGCCGGGGCGCGTCGACCTGACCCTGAACATTCCGCCGCAACCGGCCAATGCTTCGATGGCCGAGGCCGTGAGCCTGGGCCTGCAAGAGGTGCTGCAGCGCAACCCCATCGATGCGCTGTCGGTGTACCAGGACACGCCAAGCTGCCGCTCGGCCGTTCAGGCCGGTCAGGGCTGGCTGAAGCCCGCCCTGGGTGATCTCGATACCCAGGCGCTGACCCTCTGCTCAGGCTCGCAGGCGGCCATCTTCGCCATCCTCTCGTCCAGCACCCGGCCGGGTGACTCGGTGCTGTGCGATCCGCTGACCTACCCAGGCTTCCTGCTCGCGGCACGCCAACTGGGGCTGCGTGCGGTGCCCGTCGACAATGATGGCGAGGGCATGCTGCCCGACGCCCTGGAGCGCGCCCAGCAGCACAGCGGTGCCCGCCTGCTGTACCTGAACCCGACGTTTCACAATCCGACGGCGCACACCATGCCTGCCGGACGCCGGCAACAGATCGCGGCCATCGTGCAGCGCCTGGGCATCACGCTGATCGAGGACGACCCCTATCGCTACCTGCTCAATGATGCGCCGCCGGCCATCGCCACGCTGACGGGCGGGGAACACACCTATTACCTGGCATCGCTGTCCAAATGCCTGTGGCCGAGCCTGCGCACAGCGTTCGTGCTGCCGCCGCGAGGCGATGACGGCCAGGCCCTGGAGCGGGGGCTGCGGGCTTTGAGCATGGGCTGCTCGGCATTGCTGACCGGGCTGGTCGAGCACTGGATTCGCAATGGCACCGCCAAGGCGCTGGTTCAGGAAGTCCAGCGCGAAGCCCGCGCCCGGCAGTTGCTCGCGCGTTCACTGCTGGGGCATGAGTTCCAGGCGCATCCGACCGGCATTCACCTGTGGTTACCGCTGCCAACACACTGGAACCAGGGGCTGTTTACCCACGCCCTGGAGGACCTGGGGATCAGCGTGGCGGGGGCAGACTCGTTCAGCGTCGGCGCGCCACCGGTAGAGGCGGTGCGGCTTTCACTGGGGGCGGCGGCTGATCAAGCGTCACTGGGGATGGCCTTGCGCAAGATCGACGGGCTGCTCAAAGAAGATCGGCGGCGCAGTTCGCGGGCGTTCGTCTGATCGACCACGCCAGTGCGACGCAATCGGTCCCTGCGGCGTCTCGTCGCAGGCCCAGGCCCCTTGGGCAAATCCGCGCCAGGCTTTAGAATCGCGCTGCCTTTTCGCCCGTCGCCTTGAACGGTGGCAACCGGCAGCAACGACAGAGTCCGTGCCTGAACACATGCCGCGCATGTGAAATAGGCTCAACCGACCCCGCCCGACCTAGGTCTTTCATGGTCCAGCGGTTGAGTCTTGCCCAGGTCGCATCCAGCCCAGGCACACCCGTGCAGTCGCTCGGTCCCACGTGGGACGCGTCGGCGTGCGCGTCCGAAGAGGCTCATTTCGCTCATCCAACTTGAGGTTCGTATGTCTCCGCGTTTGCTGGCCATGGCGCTGGCACCCCTGCTCGGGCTGTTCATCATTGCCCTGGGCAACGGCTTTATGTCTTCCCTGACCACCTTGCGCCTCGGCGCTGCCGGCGAATCGGCAACCACCATCGGTATCGTGTCGTCGACCTACTTCATCGGCCTGACGCTCGGCGCGATCTTCAATGACCGGCTGATCCTGCGCATCGGCCACATCCGCGCCTACACCAGCTTCGCCTCGCTGATCGCCGCCACCATCCTCCTGCAAGGGCTGTTCTACGACATCACCTGGTGGTCGGTGCTGCGCCTGATCAACGGCTGGGCCGCGGTCGGCGTGTTCCTGGTCATCGAGAGCTGGCTGCTGCTGGCGGGCGACGCGAAGATCCGTGGGCGTCTGCTGGCGCTGTACATGATCGCGTTCTATGGCGCGGGCGTGATTGCCCAGGCGACCCTGGGCGATATCACCCAGCTGGGCGAAACCGCGCCGTTCATGCTGGCCGGCATGCTCGCCGCGCTGTCGGTGCTGCCGATCGTGATCCTGCCGCGGGTGTCGCCGCTGCTCGACCAGGTCGAACCGCTCAAGCCGCGCCAGCTGCTGGGCGTGGCGCCAACCGGGCTGGTCGGCTGCTTCGGCTCGGGCGTGGCGATCGCCGGTATCTATGCCCTGTTGCCGCTGTACCTGCAGCGTATCGGCCTGGATGTCGGGGAAGTGGGCCAGATGATGGCCTGGGTGATCCTTGGCGCCATGCTGCTGCAATACCCGGTGGGACGCTGGTCCGACCGCAAGGATCGCCAGGACGTATTGATTGCGTTGGCGGCGCTGTGCACCGTGCTGTCGGTGGTGATCGCATTCCTGCCGTCCGATTCGATCCTGCTGCCGGCGATGCTGTTCCTGCTCGGCGGTGGCGTGTTCGCGCTGTACCCGGTGGCGGTCAGCAGCGCGGCCGACCGCGCGCCGGCCGACGCCCTGGTGCCGATGATCCAGGGGCTGCTGCTGATCAACTCGCTGGGTTCGGCGATGGCGCCGATGGCCATTTCGCCGGTCATGACCTCGTACGGTGAGGTGGGGCTGTTCTGGGCGTTCGCGGTGATCAACCTGGCCATGGTCAGCTTCTTCATGTGGCGCCGCGGCAAGCGTCCGGCACCCGAGCACCCGGCGCCATTCGCCGCGGCAACCACTTTCTCGCCGACAGGCGCGGAGCTGCGCGTGACCGAAGACCTGATGCACGCCGCGCAGGAGCATCCGCCGCTGCAGCCCACCGAAGGCGCTGCGCCAGCCCAGGCGCACAGCGAGCACCGGTGAGCGAATGGGGGCTGCGGGGCAGCCCCCTTGCCGACCGCCCGTCGCCTGCCGGGCACCCTGCCCTCGCCGTCCAGCCCAACGAATGACAGATCATCCTTACGGGAGACTCACCATGATCCGCATTCGTCCGCTCTCGCTCTGTCTGGCCCTTGCCCTGGGCCTGTCTTGCGGTGTCAGCAGCGCCGCCACCGACACCCCCAGCACCGACACCCGCCCGCAAACCGACGAGTACGGTGGCAAGACTGCGGGTGAAGGCAGCAGCGTCAACAGCCCCGGCAGCAGCCAGGACAACGACAGCAGTGCCACCGGGGCCGATGCCGACGCCGCCGACGGCGCCAGTGGTGGCTCGAACAGCACCGGCGAGGCGACCGGCTCCGGCGCGGGCAGCTCGGGCGGCACGGCTGAAGACCAGGACAGCCGTTGATCGCAGGGCTGGTCTACACTGCCGACCATCAACCCGCTAGGGACTCGCCATGAACCTCAAGCCCTGGCTGCTCGCAGCCCTGTTGCCGTGCTTGGCCCTGGCCGGCAGCAACGACTCCGGCGCCTTGTCGATCAGCTCGTCGTCGTTCACCGACGGCGGCGTGATCGCCCTGCAGCAGGTCGGCCCCGACCCGGCCTGTGGCGCCGGCGAAGAGCGCACGCCGCAAGTGAGCTGGGACAACCTGCCGCTTGGCACCCGCTCGCTGGCCCTGGTGATGTTCGACCCGGACGGCGGCAAAGGGCTTGGGGTTGTGCACTGGATCGCCTACAACATCGATCCGGCCAGCGACGGCCTGGAAGAAGGCGTGGCCGGACAAACCAGTCCGGCCGCGACCGTGGGGCGCAACTCCCGTGGCACCCACCTCTATCGCGGGCCCTGCCCACCGGCCGGGGACAAACCGCATCACTACGCACTGACGCTGATTGCCACTGACCTGCCGCTGGGCACCCTGCCCGAAGGGCTCGATCGCCAGGGCCTGCTGGCACTGTTGCAAGGGCACGCGCTCGGCGCGCAGAGCCTGGTGGGGCGGTACGGGCACTGACCGGCGATCAGCGCCAGTAGTGTGGATCGTCCACCACACGCTCGTGGGCCTTGAACAACGGCGGCAGTTGCTCCTTCAGGTAATCCAGCCAGGTGCGCACCTTGGCATCCAGGTAATGGCGTGACGGGTAGATCGCATACAACGCACTCTCGCGCAGTCGGTACGGTGCCAGCAAACGACACAGCCGCCCCTGCTCGATGGCCTGACTGGCCGTATAGGACGGCAGCAGCCCGATGCCCATGCCCAGTTCGCTGGCCACCAGCATCGCATCGGCGACATTGGTCAGAAAACTGTCGCGCGGGGCGATCACGCACTGATCGACACCCTCGGCGAAGACCCAGTCGCCTTCGTACATCGGGTAGGCCATGCGCAGGCAGCGATGGGTGTGCAGGTCTTCGGGCCGTTCAGGCACGCCGTGGGTTTCCAGGTAGCTGGGCGCCGCGCAGGGGATGCTGAAGATGGTGCCCAGCGGCACGGCGATCAGTTGCGAGTCCGGCAAGGTGTCGTCCACCGTAATCACCACGTCATGTCCCTCGTCCAGCGGATCGGGGTTGCGCTGGGACAACGTCAGCTCGATCACCACCTCGGGGCACAGCGCGTTGTAGCCGGCCACCAGCGGCATCAGCAGCATGCCCAGGCCATGCGGACAATGCAGGCGCAAACGCCCGCGAGGCGTCAGGTGGGCGCCACGGGCCTCGCCCACGGCTTCTTCGGTGAGCAGCATGATCTGCCGCGAACGTTCGAGAAATCGCTCACCCGCCTCGCTCATGCGCAGGCGCCGCGTGGTGCGGTGCAGCAGGCGAGTCTGCAACTGGTTTTCCAGCTCGGCGACGATCCGCGACACTTGCGCTGCAGAAATGTCGAGGGCATTGGCGGCGGCGGCGAAGCTGCCGCATTCCACTACTCGGGCAAAGGTGCGCATGGCGTGCAGCATGTCCATGGGCGTGGGCTCCTTGTTCGTGCTTATTCGTACGTTCCAGGCAGGAATCTATCACGGACCAGGCCATTTATTGTGCATCACCAATGAATACATCATTGGTAAAACATTGATGCAGGAGCCTGTCATGAAACGTTCGATCGCTGTCCTTGCCATTGCCGCTACCCTCGCCTCGTTCGGCGCCGCCGCTGATTCGGCCGCCGGCCAGCCGCTCAGCAGCCAGGACACCTACGAATACGGCATGCCGCTGGACGTGGCCAAAGTGATTTCCATCACCCCCGCCAGCAATGCCGCCGATTGCCAGGTCGGCACGGCGCACATGGTGTATGTCAATCATCAGGGCCAGACCCGCGAGATCAACTACCGGGAAATGGGCAACTGCTCGCAGCAGTGATCAACCCAGCACCTGATTGATCCAGGCGATCTGCCGGGCGAACTCGTCGGTCTTGGCCACGGGGACCGCATCGCGGGCACGCTCGAAGTTGGCCAGGGTCTGCTGTTTCTGGCGCAGCATGCGCCGCCACTTGACCAGAAACGCTTCGCTTCGTTGCTGCAACAGCAGCGGGCCGAAGTACAGCTCTTCAGCGGTATACGCCACCGCTGCACCCGGCTCGGCGACGATGATCTCGTAGTCGAAACGGTTCTCTCGCAGCAGCTCTTCACTGACGATTCGGTAGCCGTTTTCCATCAGCCACTGGCGCAGCTCGCGCTCGCCACCATTGGGCTGCAGGATCAGGCGCTCATTACCGCCGAGACGCTGCTTGCCGCGTTCGAGGATCTCGCACATGGTTTCACCGCCCATGCCGCAGATGCTGATCGCCGAGATACGGTCGTGCGCTTCGATCGCCTCCAGACCATCGGCCAGGCGAATCGTGATGCGCTCCTCCAGGCCGTTCTTGCGCACATTGCGCTGCGCCGAGGCGAACGGTGTCTGTGCCACTTCACCCGCCACGCCTGCTTCGATGACGCCGCGCAACATCAGCGCCACCGGCAGGTAGCCGTGGTCCGAGCCGATATCGGCCAGCCGCGCGCCTTGCGGCACATGCGCCGCCACGCGCTCCAGGCGCCGCGACAATGTCTGTTCGTTCAACTTCAACCCCTTGTTCAGCAATCGGGCGCGATTCTGACGGTCCACGCCCGACATTTCAATTTTCCTGTCGCGCCAACCGCCGCGCGGCATGCTCGACCACACCGGGCGGCTCGCGTAGGCTTGCCGTTTTCCTTCCGTTGCAAGGCAAACGTTCCCATGGCAAACGCAGACATCATCTACACCCCGGACCCCGACGCCGAGTCCATCTCCTCCGACGTCGCCGAGTACAACGGTGTGCTGGTCACCACCCAGATCCCGACCCACGCCGATGGCAGCCTTGAACTGGGCGACATCGTTACCCAGAGCGAATGCACCCTGCAGGCGCTGAAAGTCGCCCTGGAGAAGGCCGGCAGTGGCATGGACCGCGTGCTGCACCTGACTATCTACCTCACCGACATGGCCGACCGCGCAGCCTTCAACGAGGTCTACCAGCGCTTCTTCAGCAAGCCCTGGCCAGTGCGCGCCGCCGTTGGCGTGGCAGCGTTGGCGTTCGAGGGCATGCGCGTGGAAGTGACCGCCATGGCCGCCAAGGGCTGATCAGCAACTCGTTGCCTGGCGCTGATGCCCTGCAGGGCATTCAGCGCCATTGGGCGGGATCGGGCCACCGAGCAGACCAGGCGTGCCGCCGACCCGTTTCACCGCTACAATGCCCGCCTATACCGTGACAGCCCGAAAATATAACGACATGTCCCTTCCAAAGAATCACCTGGAACTGCTCAGCCCTGCGCGTGACGTGGCCATCGCCCGCGAAGCGATCCTGCACGGCGCTGATGCCATCTACATCGGCGGCCCAAGCTTCGGCGCGCGCCATAACGCCTGCAACGAGGTCGGCGATATCGCCGAGCTGGTCGAGTTCGCCCGGCGCTACCATGCGCGGGTGTTCACCACCATCAACACCATCCTCCACGACAACGAGCTGGAGCCGGCGCGCAAGCTGATCCACCAGCTCTACGACGCGGGCGTCGATGCGCTGATCGTGCAGGACCTGGGGGTGATGGAGCTGGATATCCCGCCGATCGAGCTGCACGCCAGCACCCAGACCGACATCCGCACCCTGGCCCGGGCCAAGTTCCTCGACCAGGCCGGCTTCTCGCAGCTGGTGCTGGCCCGTGAGCTGAACCTGCAGGAAATTCGCACCATCGCGGCCGAAACCGACGCAGCCATCGAGTTCTTCATTCACGGCGCGCTGTGCGTGGCCTTCTCCGGCCAGTGCAATATCTCCCACGCGCAAACGGGCCGCAGCGCCAACCGTGGCGACTGCTCGCAGGCCTGCCGTCTGCCCTACACCCTGAAAGACGACCAGGGCCGCGTGGTGGCGTTCGAGAAGCACTTGCTGTCGATGAAAGACAACAACCAGACCGCCAACCTGGCCGACCTGGTCGATGCCGGCGTGCGTTCGTTCAAGATCGAAGGCCGCTACAAGGACATGGGCTATGTGAAGAACATCACTGCCCATTACCGCAAAGAGCTCGACGCCATTCTCGAAGGCCGCCCGGACAAGGCCCGCGCCTCCAGCGGGCGCACCGAGCACTTCTTCCTGCCCGACCCGAACAAGACCTTCCATCGCGGCAGCACCGACTACTTCGTCAGCGAACGCAAGGTCGACATCGGCGCCTTCGACTCGCCGACCTTCACCGGCCTGCCGGTGGGCGTGGT
>RCUM01000679.1_pt1 | contig 17483 bp, 16 predicted proteins | sample 2166141 | NCBI WGS metagenome assembly RCUM01 (sample SAMN09932756, study PRJNA488358) | compost metagenome | isolation source: compost soil in crotonic acid-enriched | place: Germany: Experimental Botanical Garden
CGAGGGCAAAGAACAGTTAGTGAGCGCTTACGCGGGGGAGCTGCTGGCCGAGGAATTGCGTCTGGCACAGCAAGCACTGAGTGAAATTACCGGCGAATTTACCTCCGATGATCTGCTGGGGCGCATCTTCTCCAGCTTCTGTATCGGCAAGTAAACCCTCATCCTTCTAAGGAAAGAACAGGCATGGCATTAACGCTCAGGGTGTTACTGGAAAACCGCCGCGCCACCGGCGCGGACAAATCGCTGCGGGTGAAAGCCGGGCTCAGCCTGTTGATTCAGGATGAAACGGACTCGGTTTTGTTCGATACCGGCCCCGATGGCAGTTTTCTGGATAACGCAGCGCTGATGGGCATTGACCTGTCAGGGCTAACCGCTACCGTACTGTCACACGGCCATTATGACCACTGCGGCGGCGTCCCCTGGTTACCCGAAAACAGCCGCATCATTTGCCATCCGCAAATAGCCGATGAACGCTATTCGGCGGTAAAACTGCTTGGCCATAGCCGGAAAATCAAAAAATTATCGCTGGATATCGATTACTCCCGCCATCGTATGGAATACAGCCGTGAGCCACTGCATATCAGCGAACGCTTTATGTGGTCAGGGGAGATCGCGGTGGCCGAGCCGAAGGCCTATGGCGTGATCGGCGGAAAAACTGAGGCTGTGGATTACGTTATCGACGAAGGCGTGCTGATTTATAAGTCCGATCGCGGGCTGGTGATTATTACCGGCTGCGGGCATCGCGGGATCATTAACATCGTGCGCCACTGCCAAAAGATCACCGGGGTCAATAAGATCCATGCGTTGATCGGCGGTTTCCACCTGCGCTGCGCCTCACCGCGCCTGATATGGCAGGTCAGGCAATTTCTGAATCAGCAAAAACCCGATAAGCTCATGGGATGTCATTGTACTGGCGCATGGGGGCAGCTGTGGCTGCCGGAGATGATATCACCGGCGACGGGGGACACTTTCGTTCTGGAATAAAACGCTAATAAGCACATTAGTTTTTACCGCCCTACCACTGAACAACAATCGCTATCTCCCCTGGCTTGCCAAAAATCACCTAAGCTTATCTCAGCGATTTTTGGCGGGAGAGATAAGAAAAAATGAATGAACCACTGGATTTACTGGGTGTCGGCCTTGGCCCCTTCAACCTCAGTCTGGCCGCGCTGGCCTATGAAAGTGGCGTCCTCAATTACACCTTTCTCGATCGAAACGCCAGCTTCCGCTGGCACCCCGGCATGCTGCTGCCCTCCGCCTATATGCAGACCTATGTACTGCAGGACCTGGTTACGGCGGTAACACCCCGTAGCCAATTCTCCTTTATCAATTACCTGGTCGAGCAGAAAAAAATCTATCGATTTTTGATCACCGAACAGCAAATTATCAGCCGTGAAGAGTTCTCTGACTACCTGAGTTGGGCCTGCGATAGATTAGATGGACTACAGTTTTCACAGTCGGTTGAAAGTATTGATTTTGACGATGACAAGCAGCTGTTCGAAGTCCGCACCATCAACCAGACTTTGTGGGCAAAGAATATCTGCCTGGGTACCGGCCACGACCCCTGGCTGCCGGAGGAGTTTTACCCTGCGCTGGGCGAAAACTGCCTGCATGCCGCCGAAATTGCCATTCGCAACCCGGATCTGACCGGTAAGCGGGTCACCGTTGTCGGGGGAGGCCAAAGTGGTGCAGATATTTTCCTGAACGCGCTACGCGGCCATTGGGGAGAAGCCGCACAGCTGGACTGGATTTCCCGCCGGCCTAACTTCCAACCGCTGGACGAGTCCGCCTTCACCAATGAATATTTCACCCCGGAATACGTTGATTATTTTTATACGCTGCCGCAGGAAATCCGCGAACGCGAAATCAAGGCTCAGAAGTTACCTGCAGACGGCATCAGTAATCATACGCTGCGTACGCTGTACCGCGAGTTGTACCTGCGTTTCGACGTAATGCACCAGCCGCGTAATGTCCGTCTTTTACCACACCGTACGCTGCTGGCGATCGAACCGACGGACAAAGGCTATCAATTACGTACCCGCCACGGTTTGGAAAACCGCCAGGAAGGGTTTCACGCCGACGTCGTCATTTTAGCGACAGGTTACCGCCCTTCGTTGCCGTCCTGCCTAAAGCCGCTGCTGTCACGCATTCCTTTCGACAACAAACAGCGCTTGCCGCTACAGCCGGATTTTAACCTTGAGTGGCAGGGGCCAGAACAGAATCGCATTTATGCAGTGAATGCCGGCATACACAGCCACGGCAGCGCAGAAGGAGGACTCAGCCTGATGGCCTGGCGCTCGGCCCGCATCCTCAATCATCTGCTCGGCAAACCCCATTTTGATCTGACGCCGAACGCATCGATGATCCAATGGTGGAGTGATGCTCCTCCGGACAATGATATTGCTTATCCAGATAAATAGGATAAAACGCATACTGTTTTTTAATGATAAATCCTCGACTTATGCTTAATCTAACTCCCCAGCGTTTTCAGCGCCCCCTCTGTCACGGAGTGAATAATGGCATGTCATTTTGCCCGATGGATCCCCACATCCACCGCACTGGATACCCGGAGATTATCCGCCGAGGTCGTTGCTGCAACCGCTGCTTTTTCCGTTAAACGCCGCCAGCGCTTCCTGCAGGGGCGCATCCTGCTCGCAGAAATGATGTTTTATCTTTATGGCTTGTCGACATTGCCGGCTCTAGCCACCACCCCCACCGGACGCCCCTGTTTCGTCGATAATCACCTGCCCGATTTCAGCCTGGCCTATGCCAGCGATACGGTGGGGGTTTTGCTCAGCCAGGAAGGCAAGGTAGGCCTGGATATCGAAGTCATGCGTGCCCGTGCCGGGCAACATAGAGAGCTGCAACACCAATACCAAACGCCGGCAGAAAACGCCTGGATCAGCGCACAGTACGACCGGCTGGAGGCGGAAACCCAACTGTGGAGTATTCGCCAGAGCGTGCTGAAGCTTTCCGGCCTGGGTAACAGTGGACAATCGACGCTGCTGCTGCACCCTTTTTCCGGCCATTTGCGCTCCAGCATCACCCCCCAGGTTCATGTGATGAGCGATGCCGACGAATACCTGAGTTGGGCTTGCGCACGTGAACCCAACCTGGAGCGCTTAATCTGCTGGCAATACGAAGCGGGTAAAGGCCTGCACAAGCACGGCGAAATCTCCCCGCGAGCCCCTGCGCTCTCTACCCGCTTTGTGAAATTAACCAGTCTGGCTCTCCACCGCTGACATCGACGATTTATGGCTAATCTGTAAGATAAAACTTTCTTTAACGGATAAATTTCTGCATAAAACTGCAAAGTCAGCCAATTATTCAGTAATCATCTATTCTCCCCGCCCTTCTTGCCCTACTATCTTTGGGTGTTCCAAGCTGAATCTGTTCATTCGAAAGGGAGAATCACCATGTCAGACCAAGCATTAAAAATCGTCACTCTGCTCGGCAGCCTGCGTAAAGGCTCTTACAACGCGATGGTCGCCCGCGCCCTGCCAGGCCTCGCGCCACAGGGTGTCACCATCGAAGCACTTCCCTCTATCCGTGATATCCCGCTGTACGATGCCGATGTACAACAAGAAGAGGGCTTCCCCGCCTCGGTGGAAGCCATTGCCGAGCAAATCCGCCAGGCCGACGGTGTGATCATCGTGACCCCGGAATATAACTATTCGGTACCCGGTGGGTTAAAAAATGCCATCGATTGGCTGTCCCGCCTGCCGAATCAGCCGTTAGCCGGTAAACCGGTGGCGATCCAAACCAGTTCCATGGGGCCGATTGGCGGCGCGCGCTGCCAGTATCATCTGCGCCAGATCCTGGTGTTCCTCGATGCGATGGTGATGAATAAGCCGGAGTTTATGGGCGGCGTGATCCAGAACAAAGTGGATGCGCAGGCTGAGGAACTCATTGACCAGGGAACGCTGGATTTCCTGACCGGGCAACTGTCCGCCTTCAGCGATTATATTCGCCGTCTGAAATAAATGTCTTTTTTGACGCCTTCATAAAAAATTCGATTGAAGGCGTCATTTCAATCAGAGAGTTACTACCAACCCATTAAAATTAAAGTCATAAAATTATGTATTTTTTTATTTTAGCCATCTTACTGGCTTTCACCACCAGACCACTATTAGCCACAGAAATGCGTTATCCCGCCGGAGAAGAGCCGATCGAGCTACCGGTACATAGCCCACTCAGCACCCAACTGCCACGCACCACCCAGAGCCAGGAAGATAAAAAGATCGCAGCCATGTCGTTGTATCTGACGCTGATGCGTGAAGACGGCCGTAACATATGGGCACCTTATCAACTGGCGGCTTCCTCAGCGGAAAAGGGCCAGACCGAACTGGCAGAGCGCTATCTGCAACTGAGTGCCGATCGCGGGTTATGGTATTACTACAATCTGCTGGAGGACGACGCCTTCAACAATATCCAACACGGCAGTACCTACCAGTCGATTCTGGCGGCAACCAAAGCCCGTTATCTGCAACATGCTCATTGGTTCGAAGGCAAAGCCAGCTATGCCATTCCTGACGGCCCACCGCCGCCCGGAGGCTGGCCAACGGTGGTGTACCTGCACACCTATGGCAAAAGCGCCGGTATCACACCGGAAGAACGCTTGTTTTTTAGTGAGATTGGCGTCGCCTATATAGAGATCAACGGCACTCAGATGCTGTCGGAAAACAGTTTCCGCTGGTCAAATTACAGTGACGAAAGCACCCAGAGCGCGATCCAGCGGGTTCTGCAGCCATCCACCGAAGAATTAAAGCTCAATCCGCAGAAAATCTACCTTGCCGCCCGCGGACAGGGGGCGCTACATGCCGCCAATCTGTTGGCCAAATACCCGCAACTTTATGCCGGTGCGCTGCTGATTGCCCCAAATGGCGGGATCAAACAGGCACAGCAATCGCTGGCGACCCATAAGCGGCTGGTGGTGGCCTACTACGAACGGCAAAACTTCAGCGATCAGGCACTGGCAATGCACTTTGCCAATCTGTTCGGTGAGAATAATCAGGTGAAGGTTTTGCATTTTGCCCAGGGCGAGAGCCCCGACGGCGGCTGGCGGGCGCGTTTTAAACGGCCGTTGCAGTGGATGTTGCATCAGGCACCCGATGCAACGCCGGGCGCCTAAGACTACAGGGCCGACAAATGTCGGCCCTGTTCTTTCGTATCAGTGACCGTCGACAAAAACAATCTTCAGCACAAACAGCAGCGCTACCACTACCACGCATGGGCTGATTTCACGCCAGCGGCCGGTACCCAACTTCATCACGCAGTAAGAAATAAAGCCGAGCGCGATACCTTCGGTAATTGAGAAACTGAACGGCATCATCACCGCGGTCACAAACGCCGGTACTGCTTCGGTCAGGTCATCCCACTTCACCCGCGCCAGACTGGATGTCATCAGCACGCCCACGTAGATCAACGCACCGGCAGCGGCATAAGCCGGAACCATGCCTGCCAATGGCGACAGGAAAATCACCAACAGGAACAGAATACCGGTAACCACCGCGGTCAGACCGGTACGGCCGCCGACGGAAACCCCGGCGGAACTTTCAATGTAGGCGGTAACGGAAGAGGTGCCGACAAACGAACCGGCCACCGAACTGATGCTGTCCACGTACAGCGCCTGCTTCATGCGCGGGAATTTACCCGTCGCGTCGGTCAGACCCGCCTTATCGGTCACGCCAATCAAAGTGCCGGAGGAGTCGAACAGATTCACCAACATAAAGGAGAAAATCACCCCCGCCAGGCCAATGTTCAGCGCCCCCGCCAAATCAACCTGACCCACCACCGAAGTAATGTTCGGAGGCATGGAGAACACGCCGCCGTATTTCACATCGCCCAGCGCCCAGCCGATCAGGGTGGTTACCACGATGGAAACCAGCACCGCCGCATGGAAATTACGTGAGGACAGCACGGCAATAATAAAGAAGCCCAGCGCACCCAGCAGCACGTTATGCGAGGTCAGACTGCCGATGGTCACCAGCGTATCCGGGTTCGCCACCACGATACCGGCATTTTTCAGCCCCATCATGCCGATAAACAGGCCGATACCGCTGGTGATCCCCACCCGCAGGCTCATGGGAATATTGGCAATCATCCAGTAGCGGACGCGGAAAATGGTCAGCAGTAACAAACCGACCGCGCCCCAGAAGATGGCTCCCATGCCGACCTGCCATGAAATGCCCATTGCGCCCACGACCACAAAGGCGAAGAACGCATTGAGGCCCATAGCCGGCGCCAGCGCCACCGGCAGATTCGCCAGCAGGCCCATAAAAATACTGCCGAAAGCGGCAATCAGGCAGGTGGTTACGAACACCGCCTGCGTATCCATGCCCGCCGCACCCAGAATTTGAGGGTTAACGAACACGATATACACCATGGTCAGGAAGGTAGTAATACCGGCAATCGTTTCCGTACGCGCCGTGGTGCCATGTTGCTTGAGCTTAAACACGCGCCCAAGCAAGCCTTGCTCAACGTCAAGGCCAGTGACTTGTTTGTTCATTTTCAGAAATTCCGAAGAAGGGAATGGACCGTCGCCGGCTATCCTATAACAAAAAGTCAGGGTTTTGACGCCGCTCACAGCTTTTTTTCGCCGTCTTTACGGCTAAAAGCTTCAACAGATTGTATTTCCTGAGATTGATCGGCAATCCGTGATTCTGGGGTCGCAATCCTGCCTGATGCGGTTAAAGTGGCATTATCACCGCATAACCGAAGGACACGGCCCCTGATGAACCAAATTGACTGTATTTTGTTTGATTGCGACGGCACGCTGGTGGACAGCGAAGTGCTGTGCAGCAAAGCCTATGTGCACATGTTTGCCCACTATGGCATTCACCTTTCGCTGGATGAGGTATTCAGGAAGTACAAAGGGGTAAAGCTGTACGAGATTATCGAACAGGTTAATGCGGAGCACGGCGTCGCCTTGCCGAAGGAAGAGCTGGAGCCTTTATACCGTCAGGAAGTGGCCCGTCTGTTTGACAGCGAACTGCGGCAGATTGCCGGTGCGCGCGAGCTGCTGGCGCAGGTGACAGTACCAATGTGTACCGTGTCTAACGGCCCGGTCAGCAAAATGCAGCACTCGCTCGGCCTGACCGACATGCTGCACTATTTTGATGACCGGTTGTTCAGCGGCTATGACATTCAGCGCTGGAAACCGGACCCGGCGATCGTGTTTCACGCCGCCGAAAAAATGCGGGTGCCGGTGGAGCGTTGCATCCTGGTGGACGACTCCGCTGCCGGTGCGCAGGCGGGGATCGCCGCCGGGATCCCGGTATTTTACTTCTGCGCCGATCCGCACAACCAACCGATCGACCATCCGCTGGTCACCGCATTCGACGATTTGGCGCAATTACCAGCGCTGTGGCGTGAACGCGGCTGGCAGTTGACTAGCTAGCCGGCAACGGCGGCTTATTGCGCCACCAGCGCCATGAGCGTTTCAACGCCCGGGTCTGCGGGCTAAAGCGGCGGTTGACCGCATTGGCCAGCAGATCCAGCGCCAGACAAAACACAAAGTACACCAGGGCAATAAACAGGAAGACTTCCATCGGGTACACCATGCTGCGGTTGTTGACCTGGGTCGCCAGGAACGTCAGCTCACCGACGCCGACGATATAGGCCAGCGAAGTGTCCTTGATCAACGAAATCCACTGGTTGATAAACGAAGGCACCATCATCCGCAACGCCTGTGGCAACACGATCATCCGTAGCGTTTGCCAGCGAGTCAATCCTAGCGATAAACCCGCCTGCCACTGCCCCGGACCGATGGCGGCGATCCCCGCCTTCACCGCGTGAGCCAGATAGGCCGAGGCGATCAGTGCCAGGGCGCAAACCACGGTGGTGATTTCCGGAATATCCACGCCAAAAACGATCGGTAACAGGAAATAGGTCCAGAAAATCAGCATGATCACCGGGATGGCGCGGAAAAATCCCAGCAGCGCTGCCAGTAACCCGGCCGCTACGCCGCGTGACATCGCCAGTGCCACCCCCAACAGCGTGCCGATAATGGCCGAAGCCACACCGGCCATCAGGCTGATCGCCAACGTCAGCGCTGCGCCGCCCAGCGGGCCGTCCGGCCAGGTGCCCCACAGCAGGTAACCCAGATTGTCGTAAATGACGCTGAAATCCATCTTAGTGCCCTCTCAGCGGTTTACGCTGCTGTCGCCACATACCCCAGCCTTCCAACAGCGCAATGATGGCGATGTACAGCACCGTCGCCACGCCAAACGCCTGGAAGGTGCGCAGCGTCTCGGTTTCCACCTGACGCGAAGCATAGGACAGTTCGGCAACGCCGATCGCCATGGTCAGCGAGGAGTTTTTTATCACGTTCATGTACTGGCCCAGCAGCGGCGGCATGGCGATTTTCAGCGCCTGCGGCAGCACCACGTAGCGCATCGCCTGCCAGCCGGTTAATCCCAGCGCGTTGGCCGCATATTTTTGCCCACCGGCGACACCACGGATGCCGGAACGGATCTCTTCGGCGATAAAGGCACTGGAGTACAGCGTCAGGCCGAAGAAACCGGCGAGAAATTCAAACGACGGCCACTCAAGCGGGCCGATTTGATGTGAAGTATTCAGCCACTGCATGGCGGCGGACGGCAGGATCTGCCCGGCGGCGAAATACCAGAAGAACAGCTGTACCAGCAACGGCGTATTGCGAAACAACGAACTGTAACCCACCGCCAACCAACGCAGTGCCCGCAGGCGGCTGTCACGCATCGCGGTCAGTAAAAACCCCAACAGCGTGGCGGCCAGGCTCGCGCAGGCGGAAAGCCACAGCGTCAGCAGGAAACCCTGCCACAGCCAGCTCAGATACTCCGGCGCCAGCAGCCAGTCCAGATTCATGGTCAATCCTTGTCTTGCAAAATGCGTCAGGGGCGCAGCAAGCTGCGCCCCTCCAAACAGATTTCAGCCCGTGAAAATCAGGCCTTCGGCTGTTGATCCAAAGGCGCGATTTTGAAGTCGCTGCGTGGCTGCGCGGTTTTGGTTTCCGGGCCAAACCAGCGATCGTAGATCTTCGCCGCTTCGCCGTCTTTTTCCAGCTTGATCAGCGTGTCGTTAACACTGGCGGTCAGGCGGTCTTCGCCTTTAGGAATGCCAACCCCCTGGTATTCTTTGGTAATGCTGAACGGCGAGATCTCGAAATCTGCCTTTTGTGCCGCCGGCAGGTTACCCAGCAGGCCCACCAGCTTGGCATCATCCTGGGTGATCGCCTGTACGTTGCCGTTGCGCAGGGCGACGAACGCCAGCGGAGTGTCGTCGTAAGAGATCACTTTGGCCGTCGGGTAATGTTCACGCAGGGTAATTTCCTGCACCGTGCCTTTGTCCGCGCCGATACGCAGTTTTTTGATATCTTCCGGGGTTTTCAGCACGCCTTTATGGGCGATAAATTTCTGGCCGGTAGCGAAGTACGGCACGCTGAAGTTCACTTCCTTGGCGCGCTCGTCAGTAATGGTGAAGTTGGCGGCGATCAAATCGACCTTTTTCGATACCAGCAAAGGAATGCGATTGGCCGGGTTAGTGGCACGCAGCTCCACCTTCACCCCCAGCGCCTTGCCGATCGCATCGGCCACATCAACGTCATAACCCACCAGCTTTTTGCTTTGCGGATCGATATAACCGAACGGGGGATTGCTGTCGAACACCGCGATACGCACTACGCCGGCTTTCTTGATGTCGTCGAGTTTGTCCGCGTGCGCGGCACCGGTGGCGAGGCTGGTCAGGCTGGCTAACAAAGTTAAGGCCAAAACGCGATGTTTCATGAGTTGCTCCTAAGGGGTTGATGTCCTGCTGGCTGCTACGCTAGCAAGACCCACTTAGGTCAGGAAATAATATAAAAAGCTATATTTATAACCATTTTGTCTTTAGGGGTTTTAAACGGCATAAAGGCGCAGTTTTCTGCGCCTTTTAAGAGCTGACCCGAGGGGATATTACTCTTTTTCCTCGTCTTTACCGTCGGAGGACAACAGTTTTTCCAGCGCATCACCACCAATATGACGGAAGTCCTGGCCTTTCACGAAATAGAAGATAAATTCGCAGATGTTCTGGCAACGGTCACCGATACGCTCGATTGAACGGGCGCAGAACAACGCAGTCAGCACGCTGGGAATGGTGCGAGTGTCTTCCATCATGTAAGTCATCAACTGACGCACGATGCCTTCATACTCCTGATCGACCTTCCTGTCTTCGCGGTAAATTCGGATCGCTTCATCCAGATCCATACGCGCGAAGGCGTCCAGCACGTCATGCAGCATCTGCACGGTGTGGCGGCCCAGCGACTCCAGGCTGACCAACAGTGGCTGGTGCTGGTGCGAGAACTTTTCCAGCGCGGTGCGGCAGATTTTGTCCGCCACGTCGCCGATACGCTCCAGCTCGGAGATGGTTTTGATGATCGCCATCACCAGGCGCAGGTCGCTGGCGGTCGGCTGGCGTTTGGCAATGATGCGCACGCAGGCCTCGTCGATCGCCACTTCCATCATATTGACCTTGGCGTCGCCTTCGATCACCCGCTTGGCCAACTCACCGTCCTGGTTGTGCATCGCGGTAATGGCGTCGGTCAATTGCTGCTCCACCAGCCCGCCCATGGTCAACACCTGGGTGCGGATGTGCTCAAGTTCTGCGTTGAACTGGCCGGAAATGTGTTTATTTAAATTCAGGTTGTCCATTTGGGTTCCCGTAATCAACCGTAGCGGCCGGTGATGTAGTCTTCGGTCTGTTTTTTCTGTGGCGCGGTGAACAGGTTATCAGTATCACTGAACTCGATCAGTTCGCCCAGATACATAAATGCCGTGGAGTCAGAGCAACGCGCGGCCTGCTGCATGTTGTGGGTCACAATCACCACGGTGTAGTCAGACTTCAGTTCGCTGATCAGCTCTTCGATTTTGCCGGTGGAGATCGGATCCAGCGCCGAGCAGGGCTCGTCCAGTAATAAAACGTCCGGGCGAATGGCGATGCCGCGTGCGATGCACAGGCGCTGTTGCTGGCCGCCGGACAGGCTGTAACCGCTCTGGTGCAGCTTGTCCTTGGTCTCGTTCCACAATGCCGCCTTGGTCAGCGCCCACTGGACGCGCTCGTCCATGTCGGCACGCGACAGCTTTTCAAACAGGCGCACGCCGAAGGCGATATTGTCGTAAATCGACATCGGGAACGGCGTCGGTTTCTGGAACACCATGCCGACTTTGGCGCGCAGCAGGGCGATATCCGAGTTGTCGGTCAGAATGTTCTGCCCATCCAGCAGGATACCGCCTTCAGCACGCTGCTCGGGGTACAGCTGGTACATCTTGTTGAAAGTACGCAGCAGAGTGGATTTGCCGCAGCCGGACGGGCCGATAAACGCGGTGACCTTGTTCTTGGCAATATCCAGCGTGATGTTTTTCAGCGCATGGAATTTGCCATAGTAGAAGTTCAGATCGCGTACCTGAATTTTGCTGCTGGAAGCGTCAGTAACCATACTCATCAAGACTTCTCTCTTTTCATCAGCGCCGCCACGGCAGCGCTCAAAATTTTATGAATGCTTCTGCTTGGCGAAAACCACACGCGCCAGGATATTCAGTAACAGTACACACAGGGTAATCAACAGCACCCCGGCCCAGGCCAACTGTTGCCATTCGGCGAACGGGCTCATGGCGAATTTGAAAATGGTGACCGGCAGGTTGGCGATCGGCTGCATCAGGTCGGTGCTCCAGAACTGATTCGACAGCGAGGTAAACAGCAACGGTGCGGTTTCCCCGGCGATACGCGCAATGGCCAGCAACACGCCGGTGATAATGCCGGAGACCGAGGCTTTCAGCGTGATGGCAGAAATCATGCGCCATTTCGGCGTACCCAGCGCGTAAGCCGCCTCACGCAGCGTATCCGGCACCAGCTTCAACATGTTTTCAGTGGTACGGATAACGATCGGTACCTGCAACAAAGCCAGCGCGATGATCCCGGCCCAGCCGGAGAAGTGTTCCATCTTCGCCACCACAATGGTGTAGACGAACAGGCCCACGACTATCGACGGCGCCGACAGCAGAATGTCGTTAATAAAGCGGATGACTTCCGCCAACCAGGATTTACGGCCGTATTCCGCCAGGTAAATGCCGGCCATGATGCCCAACGGCGTACCGAATACGGTGGCCCACAGGATCAACAAGCCGCTACCGGCGATGGCGTTCGCCAGGCCACCGCCTGCGGTGTTCGGCGGCGGCGTCATTTCGGTGAACAACGCCAGCGACATACCGTCGATGCCTTTGGTCACGGTGGAGAACAGGATCCACACCAGCCAGAACAGGCCGAATACCATGGTCGCCATCGACAAGAACAGCGCCAGTCGGTTTTTCTGGCGGCGCCAGGCCTGCATTTTGCGGCGGCTTTCTAACAGCGCCACGTCGTTTTGCATTTCCATAGTCGCCACGTTAGCGCCCCTCTTTCTTGGCCAGACGCATGATCATCAACTTCGACAGCGCCAGGACGATAAAGGTGATAACAAACAGAATCAGGCCCAGCTCCATCAGCGCGGCGGTATGCACGCCCGATTCCGCTTCGGCGAATTCGTTGGCCAGCGCAGAGGTAATACTGTTGCCCGGCATATACAGTGAGGCACTGTCGAGCTGGTAGGTGTTACCGATGATAAAGGTCACCGCCATGGTTTCCCCCAGCGCGCGGCCCAACCCCAGCATCACACCGCCAATCACGCCATTCTTGGTAAACGGCAGCACGATACGCCAGATCACTTCCCAGGTGGTGCAGCCGATGCCATAGGCCGACTCTTTCATCATCACCGGGGTCTGTTCGAACACATCGCGCATCACGGCGGCAATGTAAGGAATAATCATAATCGCCAGGATCACCCCGGCAGCCAGAATACCGATACCGAACGCCGGGCCAGAGAACAGCTCACCGACAATCGGAATGCCGGACAGCACGTCGCCAACCGGAGTCTGGAAATATTCGGCAAACAGCGGAGCAAACACGAACAGGCCCCACATGCCGTAAACGATACTTGGGATTGCCGCCAGCAGTTCAATGGCGATACCCAGTGGGCGGCGCAGCCAGTTTGGCGCCAGCTCGGTCAGGAACAGGGCAATACCAAAACTGACGGGGACGGCGATAATCAGTGCGATCAACGAGGTCACTACGGTGCCGTAAATCGGCACCAGCGCACCGAACTGTTCGGCAGGCGCGTCCCACTCTTTGGTCCACAGGAAGGAGAAACCGAATTTCTGGATGCTCGGCCAGGAGGCGAAGATCAGCGAAACAATAATGCCGCCCAGCAACAATAGGGTAATCAGCGCCGCCAGTTTAACCAGCGCGCTGAAGATGACGTCACCATTTTTACTCGGTGCTTTAATGGTCGGCTTGTACTCAGCCATAGATCACTCTCTGTGTTAACCCTGGCAGGCCCAACCTGAATTGAGCCCTGAAAAACTGAGTGGGGCGCGCCGAATCACGCGCCCCTGCGTTGTTAGTACAGCGCTTTACCGGAACTGTCTTTTACGTTGGTTTTCCATGCTGCGCGCACCTGCTCGATCACTTCATTCGGCAGAGTGGCGTAATCCAGGTCATTAGCCTGCTTGGCGCCCGTTTTGTACGCCCAGTCAAAGAACTTCAGGACTTCGGTGCCCTGAGCCGGGTTTTTCTGCTCTTTATGCACCAGGATGAAGGTGGTGGAGGTGATTGGCCAAGCGTTGTCGCCTTTCTGGTCAGTCAGGTCCTGTGCGAAGGTCTTGCTCCAGTCCACGCCTTTGGCAGCGGCGCTGAAGCTCTCTTCCGTCGGGCTAACCGCTTTGCCATCGGCAGAAATCAGCTTGGTGTAAGCCAGATTGTTCTGTTTGGCGTAAGCGTATTCAACGTAGCCGATAGAGCCAGGCAGACGCTGTACGAAGGCTGCGATACCGTCGTTACCCTTGCCGCCCAGACCGGTTGGCCAGTTAACGGTAGAGCCTGCGCCGATTTTCTCTTTCCACTGCGCGTTGGCTTTAGACAGGTAGCTGGTGAACACGAAAGAGGTGCCTGAACCGTCAGCGCGGCGTACCACGGCGATATTCTGATCCGGCAGCTTGACGCCCGGGTTCAGCTTGGTGATTGCCGGGTCATTCCATTTCTTCACGTTGCCCAGGTAGATGTCACCCAGCGTTTTACCGTCCAGGGTCAATTCACCGGATTTGATGCCCGGGATGTTTACGGCCAGCACTACGCCGCCGATCACGGTAGGGAATTGGAACAGGCCATCGGCCGCCAGTTTGTCGTCAGACAACGGGGCATCAGAAGCACCAAAGTCAACGGTGTTGGCGATGATTTGCTTCACGCCGCCAGAGGAACCGATCCCCTGATAGTTAACTTTGTTGCCGGTTTCTTTCTGATAAGAATCTGCCCACTTGGCATACACCGGAGCGGGGAATGTCGCACCTGCACCGGTCAGGCTGGCAGCAGCGAACGCGGACACGGCGGTCAGGGAGAAAGTCGCTGCCACAATACTGGCGACGGTGGTACGCATCAGTTTCATAATCCCTCCTAATGGGATATTCAAAAATCGACTTCAAGTCGTTTTCATCAGAGTAAGTATTGCTGCAGGAGGGAAAATAGGACAGTTTGGTGACAGTTAAATGTACGAAATATGACAGTTATATTACAGTGAGGGCGTTGTGCTATCTACTCATTTAAAATCAGTCAGTTAAAGAATAAAACACACAGTAATTAATCAATGAAAAACCCGTTCCACCTCACCTATCCGCTTGAATATGACAACTTTTATCCCTGCTGTCGCACCATTGTCATATTTGATCCAATCATGAAAAAGCCGGCACAGTGGCCGGCTTTTAGAGGTTAACAGCAGCGAGTTACTCTACCGTGACAGACTTCGCCAGGTTACGCGGCTGGTCAACGTCGGTACCTTTGATCAGCGCCACGTGGTAAGACAGCAACTGCAACGGCACGGTGTAGAAGATCGGGGCCACGATTTCTTCGACGTGCGGCAATGGGATGATAGTCATACCCTCGCTGCTGACGAAACCGGCATCCTGATCGGCGAACACATACAGTTGGCCACCGCGTGCGCGAACTTCTTCGATGTTAGACTTCAGCTTTTCCAACAGTTCGTTGTTCGGCGCCACCACGATCACCGGCATATCGGCATCGATCAACGCCAGCGGGCCGTGCTTCAATTCACCGGCCGCATAGGCTTCCGCGTGAATGTAGGAGATCTCTTTCAGCTTCAGTGCACCTTCCATGGCGATCGGGTACTGATCGCCACGGCCAAGGAACAGCGCGTGATGCTTGTCGGAGAAACCTTCCGCCAGCGCTTCAATGTTTTTGTCCAGCGACAGCATCTGTTCGATGCGCGCTGGCAATGCCTGCAGAGCGTGCACGATTTCATGCTCAACGCTTTCCGCCATGCCTTTCAAACGACCCAAACGCGCCACCAGCATCAGCAATACCGCAAGCTGGGTGGTGAAGGCTTTGGTAGAAGCTACGCCGATTTCAGTACCGGCTTTGGTCATCAGCGCCAAATCGGACTCACGCACCAGCGAAGAACCGGCCACGTTACACACCGCCAGGGAACCGAGGTAACCCAGCTCTTTAGACAGACGCAACGCCGCCAGGGTATCGGCGGTTTCACCGGACTGCGACAGCGTGATGATCAGGCTGCCCGGGCGCACGGCAGATTTGCGGTAGCGGAATTCCGAGGCGATTTCGACGTCGCACGGCACGCCGGCCAGCGCTTCGAACCAATAACGCGCCACCATACCGGAGTGGTAGGAGGTGCCGCAGGCGATGATTTGCACGTGCTGCACGTTAGCCAGCAATTCATCGGCGCGCGGACCCAGTTCGCTCAGGTTGATTTGGCCATGGCTGAAACGCCCTTCCAGGGTGTTTTTCAGCGCCAGCGGCTGTTCGTAGATCTCTTTTTGCATGTAGTGACGGTAAGCGCCTTTGTCACCGGCGTCATACTGCACTTTGGATTCGATCTCAGGGCGCTCGATGGCGTTCCCCTGTTTGTCGAAAATGCTGACGGTGCGGCGGGTCACTTCCACCACGTCGCCTTCTTCCAGGAAGATAAAGCGGCGGGTTACCGGCAGCAGAGCCAGCTGATCGGAAGCGATAAAGTTTTCGCCCACGCCGCGGCCGATAACCAACGGGCTACCGGAACGTGCAGCCACCAGCACGCTGGGATCGCGGCTGTCCATGACCACGGTGCCGTAGGCGCCACGCAGCTGTGGGATCACGCGCTGAACCACTTCCAGCAGCGTACCGCCCTGGCGCTGTTCCCAATGCACCAGGTGTGCAATCACCTCGGTGTCGGTCTCAGAGCTGAAGTGATAACCGCGCTCGATCAGCAATTCACGCAGCGGTTCGTGGTTTTCGATGATGCCGTTATGCACCACGGTAATGTAATCAGAAACATGCGGGTGCGCATTCGCTTCGGTAGGTTCACCGTGCGTTGCCCAGCGGGTGTGAGCAATACCGGTGCCACCATGCAGTTCGTGTTGTTCTGCGGCTTCGGTCAGTTTATTGACTTTGCCTACGCGGCGTAAACGGCTTACGTTGCCTTCGGCATCAACCACCGCCAGACCGGCGGAGTCGTAACCGCGGTACTCAAGACGGCGTAACCCTTCCAACAGAATTTCTGCAATATCACGTTGCGCTACTGCGCCTACAATTCCACACATCAGTTGTATTCCTAATTAAACGCCTTTCGGGGCGCTTTCGATGTCTTGACCTGATTTTGCCGGTTTTTACCGTGCGTCCCCGAGCCTGTAGAGAATGGGGATTATTATGTTTTGCCCTGCACTCTGCACCAAAGCACAGGGCAAAACAGGGTGAGGAGCCGTCAGCCCCCTCACCCCGGCCCTCTCCCAAAAGGAGAGGGAGTCTAAGTTGTTACTTCTTCTTGACCGGACGCTGCCAGCCCTGGATATGCACCTGCTTGACGCGGCTCAGCACCAGTTCATCCTCGCCGATATCACGGGTCACCGTAGTGCCTGCGGCAATGGTAGAACCTTTGCCGACAGACACTGGCGCCACCAGTTGGGTATCGGAACCGACAAACACGCCGTCGCCGATAATGGTTTTATACTTATTGGCGCCATCATAGTTACAGGTGATGGTACCGGCACCAATATTCACATCGTCGCCAATCTCGGCGTCGCCCAGGTAGCTTAGATGGCCCGCTTTAGAACCTTTGCCCAAACGCGCCTTTTTCATTTCGACGAAGTTGCCGACATGGGCACCCACCGCCAGCTCAGCGCCAGGACGCAGGCGGGCAAAGGGACCCACGGTGCATTCCGCTGCCAGCACGGCATCTTCCAGCACGCTGTACGGGCTGATTTCGCAGTCATCGCCGATCACGCAGTTTTTCAACACGCAGCCGGCACCGATTTTCACTCTATCCCCGAGCTTGACCGTGCCTTCAATAATCACGTTGGCATCAATAGAGATGTCGCGACCGTGCACAAGTTCCCCACGCAGGTCAAAACGCGCCGGATCCAGCAGCATTACGC
>RCUM01000683.1_pt1 | contig 17434 bp, 10 predicted proteins | sample 2166141 | NCBI WGS metagenome assembly RCUM01 (sample SAMN09932756, study PRJNA488358) | compost metagenome | isolation source: compost soil in crotonic acid-enriched | place: Germany: Experimental Botanical Garden
GTTAAGCTACCGGGAGTGTACTGAGAGTGTACCAAAAAGGTACTGGAAAGGTACTAAAGAGCTACTAAAGAGGTACCAAATAGTTACCAAACAGGTACAGGCTTTCGGTAGCTTTCTGGTGGACCGTAGGTATAAGCTTCGACGTGCAATGGAAATACCTGCTAAAATGCATAGTGCCGATTTGGTAAGTAGAGGAGATGGATGCTGTTTGAAATCAGAGGATTTACAAGCGTTCAGTGCCACTCGAGTGTGTAAGAATGAGTATTTAGCTGTTCAAGAGAAATCAATCGCTCAGATGGCTTTAAAATGTGTTATTTATCCAGGTAATTATAAAAGGTATTTTCGCATATCATTGCCATGCCTATTTTTAGTTATAGTTTTTCAATCATCTAATTTTTCTTTTAAGGCATTGAAGAGCATCAGAGTTCTTATGGTATTAGCTCTGATGGTTTCTATGTTTAGTTTATCGGCTCAGACGCCGCGCAAGGACAGCGGGGCCGATGGGCTATCTCCAGTCGGGGCAATGTCTATTGGTGATCGTGTAGACGATGAGTTCTATAGCCACATGCACAAATCTGTTGACTGGCAAACAAAAGCAATTAAAGAGATAAACCTCAAAGCACATAAAGATAAACTTATCATACTAGATTTCTGGGCTTCATGGTGCAGCCCTTGCTTAAGTTCCTTAAAAAAAATCGATTCACTCAAAAAAACATGGGATGCGGATAAAGTGATCGTAATCCCTGTTGCTTATGAGCAGTTGAAAGATATCGATCGAATCTTAGCATATTTTAAATGGGATTATACTACCATATTTCAGGATACTTACCTCAAAACGCGATTTCCTCATCAAGGATTGCCGTTTATGGTATGGATTAAAGATGGCCGGGTAATAGCGACACCAAAAACAGGATATGCAACAACAGCAAATGTAAACGCTGTCTTAACGGGCAAGAATTTGGAGGTATTCAATAAAACAGATGTTAAACTGATCGATACCGCTCGAGTGTTTTTTACGAAGGAAAATGGACAGCCAGATCGAAGTTTTTATGATACCAAGGATGCGAAATTGGTCGGATATATCCAAGGCTATAGTGAGACCAATTTTAATGTTTTTAAAACCAAAGATTCTTTGACTCTATATGTCATCAATTCGACCATAGACCGAATCTACAAGGAAGCTTACATGGATATAATCTATCCATATCAGTCCAAAAAGCAAACGCTCCAATGGGAAATAGGGGCTGATTTTCTGCCGTATCTAGAAAAAAGCAAACCGAGGGAAAATTGGACTGGGGATCTTTCTAAAGATAAACAGCTTCAGCAATGGAAGAGCATGCGCTGCTTTAGTATGATGGTGACTGTGCCACGTGATAGCGGAATCACTGGGGCTAGGTCAAAAATGCGTAAACTATTGGCTAGTTCTATCGAACAGAAATTTGGCTTGTCACCGCAGGTCAAATTCGGAATAACACAACGTTATCCGGTTTTGGCACTGACAGAAACGAAGCAGTCTGCAGAAATAAAGCTTTCACAGCTATTGCGGACCCCTCCAAAGAAAGGCTTTGAAAACTATGCTGTTCCTTTTGGCGACCAGCCGCATTTTAAGTTATTTATAGAGACTGCGCTCCAAAATATAAATTCATTGAGATTGACAGAATACCGGATATGGGATCGTACAGGAATAGCGTCGGATTTTCCTGCTAAATTTTCTTTTCCCGTGAATCTTGCTCAAGAGCGGAAGTTTGCCAATGTGCAAAATCTGCTGAAACAATATGGCCTACAGATCCTGGTCGAGGAAAAGCCAATACCTTATTTATGCATCGGTCAGTTAGCTGATCATTCAAAATACAATGACCATGAAAATCTGTAGATGTTTGTTTGTGTTCATATGTAGCATATGGACTTTAGGATATGCTCATGCTCAACACAGGGTGACAGGCATCGTAAAAGACAAATCGGGAAATGGGCTCAGTCATGTCAGCTTAAAGCTTATGGGATCAGGGAGATTCATACAGGTTGATGAGCTTGGGCAATTCCAATTTTCATTGGTCAGACCTGATACATTATTGGTGACCCGAACGGGAAAAATAGCACAACGCTTATTTGTCGACCCCAGTAAAAATAGTTTTTTTGAAATAGTCCTACAGGAGAGCATCAACATGCTTCAAGAAGTTGAAGTCTCAACAGGATATTATAGCATTCCAAAGGAGCGGGTGACAGGCTCTTTTGAGACGATTAACAGCGATTTGTTGAATAGAAACCCTGATCCTAATATTATTGAACGACTCGAAGGGATAAGCTCGGTATTACAGTTTGACCGCTCAATTAATTCGGGAGAATTTTCAACAGATCCTAAGTTGCGGTTGAGAGGGCTGAGCTCGATCAATTCCCAGACCGAGCCATTGATCATTTTGGATAACTTTCCGTATGAAGGCGCATTGAATTCGATAAATCCAAATGATGTGGAATCAATAACTCTACTGAAAGATGCCTCAGCGGCATCCATATGGGGAGCTAGGGCAGGGAACGGTGTAATCGTCATTACCACAAAGAAGGGAAAGTTTGAGAAATCTAATAACCTGATATTTGGCAGCACATGGCAGTTGTCCCAGCGGCCTGATCTTTCGTATTCCCGTGATTACCTTCCTTCGGCTTCGATGCTTGATGTAGAGGATAGGCTCTTTGAACTGGATAATTTTGATGTCTCGGATTATTCAGCTTTGCCAGAATATATCTCTTTGCTGATTGATCGTAGAAATAATGCCATTTCTGAAGAGGAATTTGGTGTCAAAAGGGATTGGTTAGCACAAGGTGATCTTAGAAAGGATGCGAGCAAATATCTCTATAGGCCCGCATTATTGCAGCAATATGATCTGGCGCTTAACGGTGGTGGATCTGTATATACCTATTGGCTTTCCTCATCTTTCTATAAGAACAACTCCAACGTACAGCACAATAATAATAAGAGAAACACGCTGGCTCTGCGCAACCAGATCAAACTGACAAAAGGCCTAAATCTTTCCGTTGGTATTAATTATGCCTGGATGGAGGGGCAGAATAATGGCTTGACATTGCAGGGACTAAAGGTTGGGAGTAGGGAGCTCCCAAATTATACCGCATTGGTCGATGAAAATGGCGTTCCTGTTTCTGTTACAGGACGATATGCCAAAGATTATGTAGATCAGGCGGTAGGGAATGGTCTCCTAGACTGGAACTATGTGCCGCTTGAGGAGGCCAAACTAAGAGACAAAAGATCGAATACAAAAGATCTTATGGTCAACCTGGGGATGGATTATACCATCTTGGATGGCATGAAGCTGTCGCTGAAATATCAAAATCAACGGCTTCGTACGGATCAAACCAATGTTTATGATGCAGGATCTTATTATGTCCGGAATCTTGTAAATCAGTACACGCAACCCGATCTTAAACGAATCATTCCTGAAGGTTCCATCAAAGAAGGGTTTAATAACGAAATATCATCCCAATCTGGAAGGATCCAATTGGATTTTAATCGGCAATATGGTGAGAAGAATGTAATTAATACCATCGCAGGAGCAGAGCTTCGTGAGACCAAAAGCTTTTCCAACCCAGGCTATAGACTCTATGGGTACAACGACGATGTATTGACTGCGCAAGCAAATCTGGATTATACCACATTTTATACAATGAGGCCTCTGGGTTCAGCGACGGTACCTTCTGCGCCAACTGGGATGGTCTCGTTGACAGATCGATTTTTATCGTATTTTTTCAATGGTGCCTATACTTATGATTCAAAGATATCGCTTACAGCTAGTCTGCGTTGGGATGCGTCCAACTTATTTGGTGTCAAGACTAATCAAAAAGGAGTACCGCTTTGGTCTGCGGGTGCTGCGGTTAATTTGGATCGTTTTGGTTGGCTGAAATCAGATTGGATAGATAATTTAAAATTAAGGACAACATATGGCGTAAGCGGCAATGTAAATAACACAGTGAGTGTCTATCCAATTACTTCATTTTTTAGTGACGTCAATTTTGTTACTCAAAAAAACTATGCACAGCTAAAAAGTGTTGGGAATCCGGGATTGCGCTGGGAAAAAGTACGTATGCTCAATATCGGGCTAGACTTTGGGGTATTTAACAATTTGCTGTCAGGTTCAGTGGAATACTACGAGAAAAATGCAAGTGATCTGATAGGTGTCAATTTTATGGATCCTACCACTGGGATTTTCGAAACATCTGGTTTTTATCAGATAAATAATTTAATGAACTATGCCAAGCTGCGGACCCGAGGTGTGGACCTGATATTAAATACCAACCTTGGTAAGAATCGTTTGAAATGGAATGGCTCTCTTTCATTCAGCTATACTGCAAATAAAGTGCTCGATTATATGGCAAACTCAAATGTGACGATGTCTACAATGGTTTCCACACCGATTCCTATTGTGGGTAAGAGCCTTGATCTTAATTATGCATGGAAATCAGGTGGTTTGGATCCCGCGACAGGTGAACTCTTGGCTCCCGATGGTACGAGGGAACATACTGCTTATATAAATAGTGCAAAAATGGAGGATCTCAAAGATATGGGGGTAAAATTTCCACCATATGCGGGGGTGTTTCGTAATACCTTCACTTATGGAAACTTTTCCTTAAGTGCGAGTGTGGACTATAAATTTGGTTTTTATTTTCGGCGAAATACGATCAATTATAGTCAGTTATTCACCAGTGGTATAGGACATATTGATTATTTAAAAAGGTGGCAATATCCAGGCGATGAAAATGTCACGTCTGTTCCCGTATTTCCTGTCGATAAAAACCTCAGCCGGGATGAACTCTATGTCAATTCAACATTGATGTATGAAAAAGGTGATTTTGTGAGATTGTCCGACCTACAGTTTTCCTATCGCACATTTCCAGGCTTTTTAAAAAATAAAGAATGTCGACTGTTTGCAACAGTCAGGAATGTAGCATGGATCTATCGGGCTAACTCTTTGGGGCTAATTCCCGACATGCCTAATGTTACTTATCCTAATCCGAGGACATGGATTATGGGCTTTCAGATTAACCTTTAATACGATGAATATGAGAAATATGATATTGGCTTTGTTGCTTTTTGTAACGGGCTGTAATCCTGATTTTCTGGACTTAAAAAGGGACAAGTCTCAGGTAATCCCGCAATCGTTGAAAGATTTGGATGCGTTATTGAATGACTATGCGACGATAAATGTCGGTGCAGGTAAGTCTTTGGGGACAATTGCAGCGGGTGAGTTTTATGTAGAGGATAATACTTGGAATTTGGCAAGTTCGGAGCTGCAAAAACTTGCTTATACTTGGTCCGACGGAATCTTGAATACGCAAGAGAATGTGTCCGATTGGAACAACGCTTATAAACGAATCCTCTACGCAAACGTGATCCTCGAAAGATTAAATCAGATGCAAGCTTCCGATCAAAATGCAGACTACAACAGAATAAAAGGCAGTGCATTTTTCATCCGCTCGGATGCTTTTTTTAGTCTTGCCCAACAATTCGCTGCTCCTCCGGATATACCAGAATGGGATAGATTTGGGATACCGCTTAAATTGGAAAGTGATATCAATCTGATGACAACGCGATCTACTGTAACGCAGACCTATAATCAGATAATCAAGGACCTGCTGTCGGCCGTAGATTTGTTGCCAGGTAGAAGTGAAGATGTATACTCACCCAATAAAGTGGCGGCGTACATGTTATTAATGCGATGTTATATGCAACTCGGTGACTTTGAAAAATCGTTGGATTGTGCCATCAAGGCTAGAGATATTGGAGGTGTTTTATTAGACTACAATACGGTGTCTGGTACCAAAGCATATTCCTTTCCTACTTATGGAAAAGGAAATTCAGAAATAATCTATCTAGATGGATCAAATAGCTCGAATTTTTTCAGTAAAACAAAGACTTTAATACCAATAGAGCTTTATAACAGTTATGATGGTAATGACCTTCGAAAAAAGCTGTTTTTTGAAAAGGATGCCAAAGGTAATATACTTTACAAAGGATCTTATTTGGGAAATGCAACTTATTTTGTTGGATATGCTTGGGATGAACTGTTGCTCAATGAGGCTGAATGTGCAATCAGGTTGGGGCGCTCTGACAGAGGAATAAATATACTGAATGAGTTGCTATCTAAGCGATTTATTACGGGGAAAGCCCAGCCGATAGCAAATGTCTCTCAGCAGCAAGCATTAGAACTGGTTTTATTGGAGCGGCAGAAAGAATTGTTTTTCCGAGGGATAAGGTGGTATGATCTAAGACGTTTGAATAGAGAACAATATAACAACGTGATATTGAAGCGGAAGGTAAACGATCAGGAATACAAATTACTGCCAAATAGTGCCCGATATATTTTTCCGATTCCTAAAGATGTGATGCTAAAAAGCAATATAAAACAAAACCCCTAGTTATTAGCCAGCCCTGAAAAGGGCTGGCTAATATGCATAAATTAGTTGTTTGGATCATCTCTATATGTGTAATCAATTATGGTTACACCAGATAATGCCAAAGCTTGAGCAACGGTTTTGTTTGTAAGATCGTGATTGTTCGGATTGTTAAATTGTACGGCACAACGGATGTCTTCCTCAGGGAGGTCACATTCTCCCCCTGAAGTCGGGTCAGCCGTTGAACTTCCCAATTGATCGTTGTTTGGATTAGATGCCATACTTGTAATTTCATACCAAGGCGTACTGAACATCGATTTTGCATAACTATAACCTCCATAACCCAATAAAAGTGTCATGGCAAATACGGCTAAGCCGCGTTGTTTGATTGAATTAACTAAATTTTTCATGTTTTTAATTTTTAATTTTTTTTACTTCAATTTTCATGTCTTTTTCATCCCCCACGGTGTGTCGGTTTTATGTACGTAGCCATCGACAGCAGCGCGGGAATACCATAAGTGTCTTTTGGCAGACGCGCCCTTCACCCAGATTAGCCTTTAATCCAAGTTCCGCTGTTGATGGGGTACACTATTCTTTTTGTAGCCTAGGACTGGTTTTCAATTCTGTAGCAGTTGGTGAACCTGAATTCACCTGTAAACTTGTAATATCATCACTGGCATTATTTTCTATGATTCGATTGATCGGAGAATGATGTTTTAAAAAGGAGAGCTCAAGCCATAAGCCTAAGAGGCTGACGACTAGAAAGCCCATATTGAGCCAGAGGTGGGCCGTCCAGCCCAATTGCTGGAATACCAACCCACAGCCGCAGGGGAATTTTTCCCATACTTTCATGACCGCTAGACCTACGTAAGCCACAAAAGCGAGCATCATCAAAGACGACAAGCTGAATGCCCATATCCTTGTCTTTGGCATTATAAAAAGTAGGCCAACGGCAAGCTCGAGGGGAGGCAAGGTATAGGCTAAGTACATACCCAACTGGTCGCTAAAAGGCTGCTGGATCATTGCGGACCTGAACAGCTCAAAGTTGATAAGCTTGTCTAGACTGATCGGGATCCAAAGAGCCATCAGTGTGATGAGGATGATCTGGTATATAATCTTTTTTGCTTTCATTGTTATACTGTGTAAGTCTGAAAGCAAAGGAAGGACAATGTCTCTCAATCCTATGTAGAAGCATTTAGTCAGTTGAGGAGCCTTTAAAGTACCTTAAACAACTGTGAATTTTAAAAAAGGGGAGATGAGATACATTTTTAGGACAAATGCTGGTGGGAATATCGGACTGAAAGGGAGGCTTGGAACTCAGTTTGAGCAAAGGGTATCTGGATCTGGTGACCAAGTTCGCTAGGGGGATAAAGTAGAATCCCCCTAGTTTTTTTAGAAAACCGTTTTAATCTATTTTAAAGAGGTATTTAAATCTCAATTATTTTCGCAGTTCGACTTCTTCAATATCTTTTTTTATGAAATGGAGCATTTCCTTGAGCTTATCTTCGACGAGATATAGGCTGAATATATGCTCAAATTTGTTGAATTTGGACAGCTGATTGGCGCTGATGCGGTTGCCTCGATTGGTGACAATATGCTGGGCTACTCCTACGGCAGCGTCACTTTTATGCTTATTCTTAAAAAGGCCGACTTTGCTGGAATAATGGAACAGGCAGGTGATTCCCTCTCCTGTGAGCGTCATATGGATTCCGCTGGAAGGGCTAGGGGTCTGATCCAGCGTATCTTGGGCTTCTGCCTCTAGGTTCGTGATTTTTTCCAGATAATCCAGTTCAGCGCAAATATATTCATTCATCATCATTTTGAGATGAGGCTGCTCGATATCGTAGTGGCTATTAGGAAAAGGGTGGTAATGGGTGATTTCCTTTTCCAGGAGCAAGAGGCGGGACAGCTGGTCAGCCCGGGATAGCGTGTTCAACTGTCTTTCAATATTTTCTTTCCATCGGTTGCGGAGACCGAGGTAGTTGAAATTGTACCGGATCAGAAATTCCATAAACCGCTTAGGATAGGACTTGTCACGGGTATCGTAGGCGATGCTTTGCAATGCCATGAGAAAGCTGTCTAGCCATTCACAATGATAAAAGAGCAGCCTGGGCGGCTTGTGCCCGTCAAACAGACTGTCCATACCATATTGGATTTCTAAGAGATATTCTTCGTCTAATTGTTTAGCGCGTAAACGGGCGAATAATTTAGCAAGTTTTGTCAGACTGGACTCCTTGAGAAGCTGTTGGTCGTATATGGGGAGCTCGTCCAAGGGATTCATATGCTCTTTAAAATGCTGTATGCTCTGCCAGATACTTTCGTGCAGCTTGACAATGGTACTATCCGACTGGTAGGCTTTGTAAGTATATAATCTATCAAAAAGCAGCCTGAATTTGGCATAGTAGCGTCTAAAAGATTCCTTGGCCATTCCTGATTTGGAGTGACTGATATAAAGTTGTTCGGAATCGCGGATCAGGGCATCGCAGGCCACTATAATAGACTTGTCGCTTGGGATAGCGCTGCCTTGAAAACTACCTTGCAGTATGCCGTACGCATTGATTGCGTCTTCCAATTGGTTTAACGATCTGATCATGATTACCTATTTTGTCGTACACTGCAGTTCATCTCCAGCTGTAAAATAGCACGGCCCCGGTCGTTTAAAATATAAAATTGATCAAACTCCTTCTCATCCGTGAGCGAGTGAAAATCAATGGTGTCAATACGGTAGAAGGCCGAGACCCAACCGATCTTTAAAGCGAGTTCCAACCGCTCTTGCCAAAGCAAGATATTAAAAAAAGCAGCATCATGGGCTAAGCCATCCCTTGACCGCTTGGTCTGCGTACTCAGACATACCAAGAGCAGTTCCAGCAATGCATAATCATCAAGCTGATCGAGCCAGGGCTGTCTACTCTTGTCGTGAAGCTGTTGCCGCAGGATCGGAAGATCGTAGAGCTGAAGAGTCTCTAGGACAGGATATGAGGCAAAAGGCTGTAACGACTTATTGATTAAATAGCGTAGATTGATAATCATGGTGCTGATCTGGTGGTAAGGTATTTTTTTATAGTTCTGTTCGTGATAATGTGCAATTGTTAATTTGGCCAGGAAAATTTCGGGTTCATCATTCGCCTTAGTGTTGTTGCAGAGGTAACAGCTGAATACGATCAGTCTCGAATCAGGATGTTTGGAAATAGGGCGTACATGGTCTCGTGTGATCTGGCAATTTGGATCTTTCCGCGAAGTATCCAAGGCTCTGTCGCAATAGTAGCAGGTCAGGGTTGTATTAACTTGCGTTACTGCTACATTGGACTGTTCTTTCGGAATATCCTGATATTTTAATTGGGGCTTTTCGGAGTCTGTTTTCTTGACGATCGTAAGATTTCGTTGATTGAGATTCGGCTCCAGATGATTCAGGATATAGGATACGTTTTTGGCCACAGTCTGAATCCGTGATACATCAATATATTTAAACTCCTGCTGTTTCTCAAAGCTCTCTTGCAGTATTTCCAGGAATTCTTCAGGCTCAAGGCGTGACTTTGCTCTTTGACAGGTGTGGCACACGATGACCCGGATCTTATTTCCGCACAGTTTGGTCGATGGGCGGAAGAGGTCGTTGCATCGTTGCAGGTTAGTCCAGCTATTATAGCCACTAAGATGGCGTTCGCAATAAAAACATTGGTCTACCGGGGAGCTGTAGAACGATGGTCCATGTGTTATTCTTAATCTTCTCATAATTATATTATTTATTGTTAAATAGTCATATGGCTTGCGCTAACTGCCTTATTATTTTTGTTTATCGTAAAAACTACCCCTACTATAAAATTAACAAGGTATTACTTAGAAGGCAAGGTAAACTGTTTGTAAGCGGATGAACGGTAGCAGAAATGGGGCGTAAATATAGCTTATTAGCCTTTTAGGGGGTGTTTTGCGCTGACGGACGAAAACGAAATTATGGGATGAACGGTTATCGGTATTGGGTAGAGGGATTAAAAAAAAGCAGGATTCCGTAAATTTTTACGGAATCCTGCAGCACTCTTTTGAAGATCTGTCAATTTTTTATTTAGGAAATTAGTTAATTTTACCTGCCTTAACCATTTTGACAACTTCATGCAAACAAAGAAACTAATTGAGAGATTCCATTCGGAGATTCAAGTTAACTACTTTTCGATCAGACTTCAATTATTTTTGGCTATTCTGATCGGTAACTTCTTCTGCTCGCCCAGCAAATTTCTGGTCTTTGATGAGCGCTATTCAGAACCAAGATTTTATCTCTATTGGTTTCTTTCCTCACTTATTACTTTGTGCGTGTTATATGCAGAGCATGTATTTAATAGATTCATGGACAAGAAGCTATCCTGGCTGACAGATTTTAAGCCACGTCTGATCGGGCAGATTATCTACGGCTTACTGTTGCCTGCCCTGCTCACAACGATCTTTGTGCTGTTGGTATTTTTACCGTTAAACTCAAAGGGAATGGATGCTATAGGTCCATATATCCGCAACGAATTCAGATTTGTATTTTTGTTTATATTCATATTGAACCTGCTATTCTTGCTGGTATACGTCATCCGGTTTGCCAAGTTCGTTAAAGATCAATATGTAGAGGCAGAAATAGAAAAGACTGAACTCAAGGAGTTGCTCATTGAATATGAAGAGCTGCAGCTGAAATTGGAAGACGAGCGGATGGAAGATGTGTCCGATACGGTCATGCTTGCACCTTGTCTTAGGGTAAAATATGGCTATGAAGATAACTATGTCCCGCTTAACGGCATTGCATTTATCAAAAGCTCAGCCGACGACAAAAAGCTCCTGACCTTAACGAGTAGCAAGGAGTATACACACAACTATAGTCTCGACACGTTGATGAAAGTACTCGACCATAATCAATACTATCTGATGTACAGGCGTTATATCGTCAATCGGAGTATCATTAAAGGATATCATGCTTTAGAGAATGGCGTAATAAGGGTTGAACTGAAACCTGATTTTGAGCAGCAGGAGGATATATTTGTCAGCCGTCAGGATGCCGCTGACTTTAGGCGCTGGTTTGAAATGAAATAAAGTGTTTCAAACGTCAGGGAGATAGGCGCAATTTGATATAGCTTACTAAACCCCAGCAGATTCATGGGTGTATTTTAACCTGACATCACCGTATTTTAACCTCTTTTGTTTAAGTATTGCAACGGCGAATTGGCTTATGTATATTTAATGTCATATTGACATTTATTTAAATCTAAATTGTTATGAAGCCAGTTCAATTTAAAGTTCCTGCCCCTGAGGACAAATCTATCTATATTCAAGAAGATGTACTGGATAAGTTCTATCCTTATATGCATCGTCATGAGGAATATCAATTAATCTGGATTAAGGAAGGTATCGGCCAGCTACTCGTTGACGATAATGTTCATGAATTTCAGCCCGGTGACATTTTTCTTTTGGGTACAAATCAAGCCCATGTATTTAGAAGTTTCATTGCAGGGGAATGCGTACGTTCTATTTCTTTATTTTTTAGCACCAAAGGAGCATTGTCTACCATGGCAAGGATGCCCGAACTTCGCAACCTGCTTGATTTTGTGCATAAATGTCAGCGGGGATTTAAGGTCCCGCAGAAACATCGAGAGCAGGTATGTTATCATATTGAAATATTGCAAAAGTCTGACTACCTAGATCAGCTCGTAAATTTCTTTTATTTGTTAAAATCACTCAGCAAAGTATTCGCTGATCTTGAGCCACTTTCTGGTGTGCAATTGTCCAATAGGGAAATAAACAAGCCCTTCCGCATTGAAAAGCTATGCAAATTTTTGGAAGAGCACTTTAAAGAGGATATCAGTTTGGATGAAATCGCTGAAAAGGCAAATCTTACGCCGCACGCCTTTTGCCGCTATTTTAAAAATTGTACTGGAAAAACTTTCATCGCCTACCTGAATGAACTGCGTATCCGCGAAGCTTGTAAATTATTAGGTTTGGGTAGGCACGATTCGATCTCTTTAATAGCCTATGATTCGGGCTTTAATAGCATCACCAATTTTAACCGAGTTTTTAGGAGTATATTGGGTATATCGCCTAAAATATACGTCCGCAACTATAGGAATTATCTATACGATTAACGGACTTTTATCATTGGACTGTAGGCTATTCGATTCCTTCTTTTAGAAGTTCACTCATTTCTCTCCGCGCTTTCCATGCTCATTCGATTCCGTCTATCGATTACAGGTAAATACCCTGTAATCGATAGACGGAATCGCTGTTTTATTTCCTCTTTTGAAATCCTATAACTCGCCCGTCCGCATCTATTTCTTTTGTTAAAATGCTAGAAAGAGTGGGTAAGATCTGACCGAAAACCGCTGTTTCGAAGTACTATTTTTGTTACAGAAAGAAGAACTAATCAATTTTTTAACATGCTGGCAAAGCCCTTTTTGCGAAAGGAATCACGTTTATCCGAGGGATAAATGTATAGTTGACGGCATGCTAAACTGAACACCTGCTTAACGAAATTATGACTATGTATGAAAATCTTCCAAAAAAATACCTAACGGGTATTTTTATGTTGCTGCTGTTTGTATGTCAACAGCTGTATGCGCAACAACAGAGAACGGTCGCGGGGATCGTTAAAGACGAAAAGGGCATACCCTTGTCTGATCTGAGTATTTTAGAGAAAGGCATCCGCAATGCCACCAAAACGGATGCGGATGGAAAATTCAGCCTTCAGCTTAAATCGGCAAATCCGACCCTGATTTTTAGTTCCATTGGTTATGTGCGACAGGAGAAACAGCTGCGTGATGGCGAAAATACACTTCAGATAACCATGAAGGAAGATGGGACGGGGCTCGATGAGGTGGTTGTAATGGGCTATCAGGATGTGCAGCGTCGAAAGACAACAGGTGCTATTGCTACCGTAAAAGGGAAGGATTTTGAAAATACACCTTACGCAACCTTCGATGCCATGTTGCAGGGACGCGTGGCTGGTCTGACGGTGTTGAGTACTTCGGGTGAACCGGGTACCAATAATATCGTGAATATACGCGGAACGAGCAACCTGGGCTTAGCAGATAATCAGCTGCAGGCTCCTTTGTATGTGATCGACAATATTATTTATGACGTAAGTGATATACAGGCCGCTTACGGAAATGCGAGTCCTTTGCAGGCCATCAATCCCAACGACATCGAATCGGTCGATATCTTGAAAGACGCTTCTGCATCGGCTATCTACGGTGCCCGTGCTGCAAATGGGGTCATTATTATCAAAACCAAACGTCCAGCGCAGGGTAAACCCGAAATACGGATCTCTGCTTACAACGGGGTTTCCAGCCGTCCGGCCATGAAGCCCATTACCGTTGGTGCGGCCGAGCGTAGGCTGAAAATGAATTTGCTCTATCAGGGTGGATCGTATGACTGGTTTAATAACGGATCCATCAGCCCGATGTTGACCGATAGTTTAAATCCCGCCTTTAATAATAATACCGATTGGCAGGGGCTTTTTCTGCAATCGGCCAATATCAACAATGTCAATGTGAGTATCGGCGCCACCATGGAGAAATTCTTATATCGTTTCTCGGCGCAGCGCTACTATGAGCAGGGCGTAATGATGGGTTTTGAAAATGAAAACTTGACGCCGCGCCTGATGTTGCAGGCCAATCCCACCGACAATTTCCAATTTGAAACCAACTTGTTCGCAGGTTTTACAAAGGCAAAACATGGTTCGGGGGACGATTCGAAATATCCATTTAGTACCTGGGGTTTCCCTTCTTCTTTCTATCAGATTACCGACGTAGACCAACAGATCTATACGGGGCGGTACGATGGCATGATGGATCGCGACAATTCCTTCAGCCTAAATGGAAACTTCGCCGGAACACTCAAAAAATTTCTGATCAATGGCTTGACCCTACGGTCACAGTTTTCGTTTAATGTCAATAATAATACGCGCGACCTTTTTCGTCCCGTACTGCTTACCGGTTATAGAAACTTTGCGCAAAATTGGGTGAACCAAAATAAACGCTGGGAATGGGAAACCTATTTTAACTACATCAAGAGCATTCGGAACACCCATAATTTTAGTGCTGTTTTGGGGACGGGTATTGAACGCAATACCTCCAATAACAGTATGATGACCGGCTATAACGATAATGGAAATTATGTGAAAACCGTAACCGGGATTCCTTCCGGGCCGGATCTCTATGCGACGACTTCCATCAGTGAGCGCTCGCGGGTATCGGTGTTCGGTCGTTTTGGATATGATTATAAGGACAAGTACCTGCTTTCTGCAAGTTACCGGATGGATGCTTCGTCGCGATACAGCAAGGATAACCGATGGGGTATTTTCCCGTCCATATCTGCCGGCTGGGTACTTTCGGAGGAGCCATTTTTCGAAGGAGTCAAAAATGCCATATCGTTTTTCAAAATAAGGGGTAGTTATGGCGTTACCGGACGTGACCCGGGCTCATACTACGCACGCTATACCGGTCTGACTTTTGACGCGTCTTATGCAGGGGCAGTGTTGGAAAATGGTATCGGTGGTTCGGTACTCTCGTATAATGGTAAGCCTACAGTATCTCCTAATTATGCCGAGGCGGCAACATCACCGACAATCCGATGGGAGCGCTCGCCGCAGTTTAATGCCGGATTTGATATGAACCTATTGCACGATCGGGTTACAGTGACTGCTGATTTTTATGTGCGCGACTCCAAACAGTTGGTATACAATCTGACGATGCCCGCTACTTCGGGATATAGCACGGTCTCCAACAATTTTATCAGTGTGAGAAATAGTGGGGTTGAAATGACGCTTATCTCCCGAAATATGGCCCCTTCGTCGCCATTCCAATGGACTACTAATTTCAATATCGCTTACAATAAAAATTACGTCACCAGCCTTCCCGACGGCGGAAAGGAAATACAGGTGGGACCACCCTGGATGCAACGTGCCCTGAATGTAGGCCAGCCAATTTTTCCATTTAAAGTGTGGGATGTGGATGGGGTATATGCAACCAATGCAGAGGTACCTGTTGATCCATTGACAGGGAGAAGAATTGCTCACTTTAATCGATCAGTGCTTTATCAGGCTGGCGATCCGCGCCGGCGGGATGTCAACGGGGATTACGTGATCGATTACAACGATAAAATTGACATGGGAAATCCAAATCCTGACCTCGTAGGCGGATTTATTAATCAATTTTCTTACAAGAATTTTAGCTTATCCACGCTCGTGAGCTTTGTCTTTGGGCGCTCTTTGTGGAATGGTTACTTGTCGGATAAACTGCAGGATGCCGGTTCTTCTGCTTTGTATAATACCTGGGGGACCAATTCTGCGATTGCCGGCGATTTTAAGCCCAGCGACTTCTGGATGAAAGAGGGGGATCAGACCAAATACCCGAACTTGTTTCGCAATACGGTAGACAATTGGCACATCGCCAATAGCACTTTTGTGGAAAATGCCAGTTTTGTACGTCTGAAAAATATTCAGCTGAGCTATACATTTCCACAGGTAATGATTAAGAAACTTAAATTGAAAATGCTCCGCATTTATGGGGTGGTGGATAATGTGGCTGTCAAGTCCTGGTCTTCCGTGCCAGACCCTGAAGCGGTGGAAGCCAATGGTTATTCAACGGGTAACGGATATCCGATCCCTAAGAAATGGACAATAGGCTTGGATGTTACCTTTTAATCATGTCAGTTCCATCGGATAACGATGGTTTAAAATTATTTAGAGATGAAAAGAAAAATATTGTTTTTAATGCTGAGTGCTTTCATGTATCTCGCTTCGGGCTGTTCCAAGTTTCTGGACATTGAGCCTGTCAGTTCGGCAACGGATGAGAACTTCTGGAAAACGCAGGAAGATGCCAATAGCGCAACCAACGCCATGTATGCGCTTTTGCGCAAGGCCCTAAACCAGGCCAACGGGATGGCTTTCTATGCCTATGGCGATTTGCTCACGGACGAAATTACGTCTTCGACCGATCAAGATATTAATCCAATTGTTAATATGCAGCTCAACACGCCTGTAGCAGCTTCGGAAACTTGGCGGCCCGCGTATCAGCTGCGGCGCTATGATATCTTTTATCAGGCCATAGACCAGGCCAACCGCGTGATCCAGAGGCTTCCTAAAATGGATGAAAATGCTTTTAATGACGCGTCGGTCAGGGATTATTACATCGGCGAAGCTTATTTTGTGCGCGCATTTGCGTATTTCTATATGGCGAGGGTATGGGGTACCGTGCCAATTATAACAGAATCTGTATTGCCAATAGATGCTGTAAATCTGCCAGCAAGCAAAGAGAGCGATGTGCTGGATCAGAGCCAGGCAGATTTATCCAAAGCTTTGACCTTACTGAAATGGAGCAATATCGATCAAAATGATTTTGCATTGCGTGCAAATACTGGAGCAGCGCTTGCCCTTCAGGCACATCTGAGTGCCTGGCGGGGCGAATATGCCGACTGCATCGAGGCGGCTAAATCGGTACTGGAAAGCGGCCAGTATTCTTTTGTGGGAAGGGATAGCCTGAATTACCGCAGTATCTATCAGGGAAAATCCAATGAAGGTATCTTTGAGATCTCCCAAAATGGTGAAAACGAAGGTACCAATAGGGGAATAGGATATTTTTCGCTAGCCGGGCCTTATTTTCGGTTTTTAACGGATCCAATTTTAAGAATCAGTCAGGATTACATTAAAACGCTCTTCAAGGACAACAACGATAAGCGATTTAAAAGTGTGTTTGATATTGCCTATAACGGTAACTATGCGCTGTGTACGAAATATGCAAATGTTAAGTTCTCGAGTAATGCCTCAAATGCCAATGCGATATTTAAAAATAACATCATCATCTTTCGGTATTCCGATATTAAGCTGCTTATGGCAGAGGGACTGGCCGCAACAGGTAAAAACAGTGCTGCAGAAACCATCTTAAATGAAATCCGTACGCAAGCAGGATTGCCTGCCAACACAAACGAAGAACCGCTTATTGAGGCCATCTTTAGCGAAAGAGCACGTGAGCTGTTTTTGGAAGGTCATCGCTATTACGATCTCGTGAGGTTGTATAAACAC
>RCUM01000690.1_pt1 | contig 17314 bp, 8 predicted proteins | sample 2166141 | NCBI WGS metagenome assembly RCUM01 (sample SAMN09932756, study PRJNA488358) | compost metagenome | isolation source: compost soil in crotonic acid-enriched | place: Germany: Experimental Botanical Garden
AAATCCATATGGTAATGGATTACCCTTGGTCTATATCGCATGCACGGATCCCCAACTGCCCATCATGAAGGAGATGAGTGAAAAAGTACGCGCCGACCACAAGCTCAACTGGCAGTATCGGGAGATCGCTACGGGGCACGATGCCATGCTCACAGAGCCGAAAAAATTAGCGGATATGCTTATGGAGCTCGTGGATTGAATTTTGGTTGATTGCCGAGAAAATAGACTTGGCAATCAACCAAACTAAGCAACCGCTGCTAAAGTCTTTTGGACTTCAATATAAAAGGTTGGATGCTCCATCATCATCGTTAAGCATAAGAATCAGTGGCGATAACGTTCAAAGAATTCATAAGTGCGCAACAGCTGATCGAGGCGTTGGCCTACATCTCCGGAGCGTGTGATCTCATGATCGGCGTGCGGGTGTCTGACATATTCTGTATCGCGTCCCAAATATTTGAGCTGCTTGTATAAAAAATCACTCTGCACAGGGCCTGTACGATTGTCCTGCTCCCCATGGAAAATAAGTAAAGGTGTTTTTATCTTCTCGGCATAAGTTGTAGGCGATTGGGCCAAAAGGATATCCCGCATCCCCTTTTCCCACGGAAAACCATCAAAATAGCGTTTCAACATGGGCCACACATTGGCGCTACCAAAAAATACATAAAGATCATACACCCCACGCTGACTTGATGCAGCACGGAACCGGCTCTCATGCGCCAATATCCAGGTGGTTAGATACGCACCATAAGATCCGCCAGTGATAAACAGCTGCGAGCTGTCGACGATACCGGTCGCAAGCGACAGATCCACTGCCTTAAGCACATCACGTGATGGCCCTGGCCCCCAGTCTTTAAAATTAGCTTTTAAAAAATTTTCCCCATAGCCACTCGAACCGCGTGGATTCGAAAACAATACCGCATAGCCACGTGCGCGAAAGTACTGGTACTCGTGCCACATACTGGCATCCGCAGGACCGAACATGGAAGCTGGCCCACCATGAATCTCTACCAAAAGCGGATAACGTTTGTCCGCCTGGTAATTTGCTGGCTTCAAGAGCCAATAGTCGACCTCCAGTCCCTTTTCATTTCGAAAACTGCTTTTCTGGGCAATACCAATATTTTTTTTCGATAGCCATCCTGAATTGATCGCACTAATGACAGCACTATTTTTAAAATTGGCGTCCGCACGGTACAGCTCTGATGGATTTGCGAAAGTAGTTTTTGTGTAGAAAGCTTTCTGACCATTTACCCAATAGTCACCGATCCCCTCTTCCATCGAACTCAAGGTGCGTATATTGCCGGTTTTTATATCCGCACGATTTATGGTACGTCCGCCTCTATCCGACGCAATAAAGTAGACTGATTTTTCATCTGCTGAAAACTGTATATTACTTAGGCTACGGTCTACAGCCAAGCTATTACCTTTCCAGTTTTGGGTATCATAGATAAACAATTCACCGACTGTCAATGAATTCTGCCGGCCTCGATTCACGGCAACCCATTTTCCTGATGCCGATACCGCAGCCACCTGAAAGCGATGTATGCTATCCCCCAAAATTACCTGTCTTTTTTTATTAGGCAGGTCAAATAAGATCAGATCAGTCGATGCTACGCGGTCCGGATGAAGGCCATTTTCGGTCTCTACGCTTAAAAGCACCTTATTGTTCCCTAAAAATTCCGCTCCTGTATAGCTTCGAAAGCCTTGGGTTAAAGGAACAGGCTGTGTGTTGGCTGCGAGATCCAAGATGTACCAATGCGTAAAGCGGATTTCGCCCGTCGTTGAATTTTCTGTCTGAAACTGCAATTTGTTGGTCACTTTGGCGATACCCTGCTGTTCATCATGTTTGAGATAAGCAATTATTTCCGCTAGGCCGCCGTCACGATCTTCTTGTGCAGGTTCAGCTAATAAGGATACATTATGGCTATCCGCCGGTTTTTCCGTCGACCATGGTGGCACATGGCCAGCAGTATTGAAATCTTTACTTTTTACCAGCTCGCCAAGCGTAAAGCTACTTGATAAAAGTACCTTTGAACCGTCCGGACTGAATCGTACAGTACCCAGCCCCTGCTCGAGCTTGGTTAGCTGTTGAGGCTCTTGACCGTCTGATGGAAATAAAAAAAGCTGCGAACGTTTGTTGCTTCCCTTGCCAAGAGCCCATCTGCGTCCATCCGGGCCGTACAAGATTTGTGTAAATTGCTGGTCCACCTTTAGCGGATCAGCCTTTGCTGTCGATGCCGTTCTGTTTACATACCAGAGCGTTTCATAACGAAAACCGCCATGCTTGGTCGTATCGGCAACAATCCCCCGCACAGCATAAGCCAGTTCACTTCCGTCCGGTTTCACCTGCAGGTCAACGATATTTTTTATTCGAACCAGATCACTCGCCACGATCAAACTATCCGTCGCCGGTGCCCCGGCAAAAGCTGGAGAAATACTCCCCAGCAGCAGCAGACAAATTAGGTGGTACTTCCAACGTTTGTATTGACTAGCTTTCATTGAGTTTTTCGATTAATTTTTGTGCAGAAATACGGGCTTTGCGCTGTATAAAATCAGCGTCGGTATTGTCGCCAATTTCATAGACCAATGCTTCGGCATGATACGTTTTATACAAATAGCTATACGCCGTGAAGGTCGATCCACCCAAATACAGGGGCTTCACCAGCGGTTCATACCCTGGAATAGCTTGTTTGACTGCGGCTATCCAGGTGGGAATAAAGCCAGGAAACCGACTTGGCAAGGCAGGATCCACCGTGTAGTAAATATCGCTTCCCGTAGAATGAAAATCGATGGCAAAATAAAGCTCGCGGCCCTGCTGCTCGATTTCCCGTTTAAAATAATCGCGCAGCGCCACAGTCTCGGGCTGGTTAAATTCTTCCCAGTCACGGTTGAGGTCAACACCATTGGCATTGGCACGCCAATGCCCTAGATCCACTCCGTCGGGATTAACGATGGGGATCAGGTAAATACGATATTTCTCACGAAACCGCTTTGCATCGTCGCTATTACCCAAGAGGTATTCGACAAAGCTGGCATATGCATAATGCCCTGTAATTTCGGGTGGATGCTGTCTCCCGAGGACCGCGATAGCCTTTTTACTTTGCGGATTGCCCCCCACATATACATTAATTGGTTTGCCAAGGGCCGTTTTACCCACTTCCTGTTTTTGTATTTGAACAGCAGGATTTACCTGTTCAATCCAGCTATATACTGCTTTCGACGGAATATTTGCCTGTGCCGAGATCCATGTTCTCTTACTGGAGATCGGCAGGTCAAAAGAAGCACCGTTGATCTTATTCCAGTTCGTTCCGTCTATACTCACTTTCGGGTCGTAACGATGACGCACGCCGGAAGGATAGTCAAGCTGGATTTTTATCGTCGTATCGCGGGCGGACCAGACCTGAAAACCATACCAGGGGCTAGGATTGATCGGCGTCCGTTCCGGCGCGACCTGCAGGTGGTATACGCCTTCACTGGATTTTGTGAGGCCATTCAGTCGGGCACCATCATAGTCATTGCTAAAAAAGACCCGTTGATCCACGGTGAATGTGCCGCGTTCCTGTTTGACGATAGCTTGGGATTTGGTCGATTCATAGCTAATCGGATTCTGCCCTTTAAAATCTTTTTTCAGTCCGCCGATCTCGGTTTTCCCTTGATTAAACAAACTGTCCAACACCTTGCCTAGTTCTTCGCCACGGACATTCTTGGCAATGATTGTCCCCTTGTCGTCCACCAAAAAATTGGCGGGAATTGCCCGAACAGCATAGGTAGCGGCAATTTCGCTATTCCAGTATTTTAATTCGGAGACATGCTGCCAGGTCAGGTGATCGTCGGCAATACCTTTGAGCCAAGCTTCTTTCTTCTTGTCCAGTGAAATAGCATAAATTTCAAAGCCCTGGGATTTATATTTTTGATAATTGGCCACAATATTGGGATTTTCCTTCCTGCAGGGAGGACACCATGAAGCCCAAAAATCAATCAATGTATATTTCCCCAAATGATCGTAGAGCGCCTGCGGGTTGCCATCTGGGTCATTGGCGACAATGGCTGGGGCTTTTTTGCCAACGGCTACCTGCCGCGTCACGGCGATGATTTTGCGGAGATCCTGTATATAACGCGATTGCTGCTGAGGCCCAGAGAGCAGGGCGATATGCGCTTCGAGTTCTTCCGGAGACAAGCGATAGGACCATTCCCTGTAAAGAAGGTAGCTTGAAACGATATTATCCGGATATTTTTGGATGAAAGATCGTATATCGGGCTTGCGCTGTGCCCGATATTCTTCAAAGAGTTCCTGGCTTTTCGACCCAGATAATGATACCGACTGTCTGTTGTCATCTTTTGCATCGATCGTCACTTTATTATCCCCTACATCCAGAAAAACATAGCTCGGAACCACATCCCGCTCTGTAGAAATGCCATACAGGTCAGGCAACGGAAGTTGCTTCCGGAAAGCAAAGGAGCCCTTTTTCACCTGAGCAGAATCAATCACTGTAAATATTTTATTTTCAAAACGTTGCAGATACACAACAGTAGCATCGCTATTCTTGACCGTTCCTTTGAGTGACAGGGTCTGTTGTTGTGCCTGTAAGGATCCTGCACTGACCAGCAGTAAAGGAATAAGGAGTTTACTTTTCTTATTCATATTTGACTAGTTTAGTTAAAAAGTTTATTGGCCGCCAATTCGGTGTTAGGCGCCGGAAAAATATAGTTCTGGGCTGTTGTAGGTACCGAAGGTGTCTGTATATTCGCATCACCTTTTGCAGGCAGCTCTTTCAATTGACGGAGCAAATCGTGCCCCCGCAAGCCCTCACCGAGCAATTCTATTCGTCGTTCTTTGGCAATGGCTTCCAAGATGGCCGTTTTGCTTGCCAGAGCGGCCCCAGGAAATTCAAAACTCGCATCAGATCGTTGGTGCACAGCCTTTAAGAGTGAGCCTGCGATCGTTAGCTGCTCCACCTGCGCAGCAGCTTCTGCATAATTTAACAAGACCTCAGCATAGCGAATAACCGGAATATAGTCCACGTAAGGCGAAGCCTTAGCATACTTTTTCAGGTACTGTTTGTCACCACTTGCCTGAAGGAGGCTACGCCGTTTGTCTGCCTGACGCCACTGCGTGTCGTTTAGAATACCATTTGGATTAAGATAATATTCTTTATTGACCAGATAGACATAGCCTACCGCAGACTGCCCCGAAAGTGCATCCGTTGTGCTCGCCGGCATACTTAAAATGGATTCTGGCGTGGTATAATTGCCACTAAAAATCGCCGTAATATCTGTCTGTAACTCATTCGCAACGCCTTGCTGCGCCTTAAATGGTGCAATTTGCTGCGGGACGATCTTTTTTGCTTCCTCCAGTACCTTTGCATAATTATTGATCGTCAGGTAAACCCTGGTTTTGAATGCCCGGGCTGTATTTTTATGCGCCCGCGTCGTATTGAGCAGCGCGGTTGAATAGTTTTCTGGCAAGTCCTTTTCAGCCTCATCGAGATCGCTCAAGATCTGTTTGTACACCTGTGCAACCGTACTGCGGGCCAGATCATTGTTGTTTCCGTCCACCTCGGCCTGCAGACGTAATGGTAGTCCCGGCGAGGCCCCCTGATCTTTGTTGTAAGGTTGCGCAAATACCGTCACCAGACTAAAATAAGATACTGCACGCAGGAACTTTGCTTCTGCAATATAAGCTTTGGAAAGTTCAGTACCGATGACTTCAGTCCCGGGACTAAGGGCAGCAATCAGGATATTCGCGCCGTTAATCGTAGTATAAGCCGCAGACCAGAGGTTGTTGATATCATTGGATCCCGAACTGTAGGAATTGTTCCAACTTTCATAGGCTGTATAGCTATTGGCCGTCACATTGATAAAATCCTCGCCACGGACGTCCTGGTAAAGGAGATAACGTCCACCATACAAACTGGCTGCTTTTAAACTTTTATAAATGCCATTGACGACCCCCTCGATCCGAGCAGGTGTATCAAAGACGTTTTTATCCGATATAGAGGTAGTCGGCACAGGAAACAATCCGTCATCCCTTTTGCAGGAGTTCAGGGTAGATACCAGTAATAATGCGCTGACTAAGTAAAGATTTCTTTTTGTGTTAATTTTCATGTTTTCAGATTTTTAGAATGAGACATTTAAACCAGCTGTCCAGGTACGCCCCTGTCCGATCGAGTTCTTTTCCACGCCGATGGAGGTATTAGAATTTCCGTTGGAAGAAGACTCTGGATCTGTACCCGAATACCCCGTGATCAAGAAAAGATTCGACGCCTGACCATAGATCCGGATACTGGAAAGTCCGATCTTATTAAATAGGTTACCACGGAATGTGTAGCCCAGCGTTAACTGTTGCAAACGTAGGAAATCAGCTTTCTCGGCATTTTGATCGATGGAAAATCCAGCGGAACCGTTTGAGATCACATCGTTATAGACCAGTCGAGGTATGTCAGTCTGCTGCCCTGCTGTAGTCCATCGATTAAGCACTTCGACCGAATTGTTGTAAAAACGCTGATCCAGTAGCGTACCTCTTGTACCGTTCATGACTTTATTGCCACCTGCAAAGGTGAAATTGACCGCAGCATCAAAAGCTTTATAGCGGAATGAATTATTAAAGCCGCCGTAATAAGTTGGCAGTGCCGTCCCCAAGACCTGATAGTCGGCTACTGTGATCGGATTAGCAACGCGGCCGTCCAAATAGGTCCAATTGCTCTGTCCTGAAGCTACCGCAGCACTATATTGCACACGCTCGCCATTTTTATTGATAAATATCCGCTGCCCATTTTCAGGATTTACACCATCGGTGGCTGCACCGTACAGGCTACCCACCGCGTACCCCACACGTGTAATGTTGTTGGCTTCAGTGGTGGTGTGCGTATAACCAATGATATCAGCATTGCCGGCAGACAGCGATGTGACTTTATTCTTTACATGCGTAAAATTAAGCGATGAGTTCCAGGTAAAATCCCTTTTTTTGACGATATCACCACTGATAGCAAATTCGATCCCGCGGTTATACATGCTGCCGACATTTTTAAGAATACTGTTACCTGGAATACCTTTTGATGGCGACTGCGGCACATCCAGAATAAGTCCATTCACATTGTTTCTAAAGTAATCGACATCCACATGCAGGCGCTTTTGGGCTAAGTCCAAGCTCAGCCCAAAATTAGTCTGTTCGGAAGTCTCCCAGCCCAGATCCGGATCACCCGCCTGCGACATGCTCCAGGTAGGCGCTGTTCCATAGAGCGATGAGCTATAGAGATTGAGTGATTCATAAGCCGAAAGATTTCCATTGCCGACCTTACCCCAGCTCCCCCGGAAACGCAAGTCGCCCAGTAGATTTGCCAAGCTGCTATTCTTATAGAAATCCTCTTCAAAAACAGACCAGCCCAGCGACACGCCACCAAAATCACCATACTTGCTGTTTGCTCCCAAAGCCGAATTACCATCCCTTCTAAAATTGGCCGTCAGGAAATAACGCTTATTGTAGTTGTAGGTAGCACGGACAAAGGTGGAGCGATAGAAACGCTCCGTAACACTCCCACCAGCCCCGGATAGTGTCGTCCAATTGCCCTGAAAGTTTTCAAAAAACGGATCAGAGGCGTTGTTTTGCGATGCATTCCAGCTATCGTTGTCATATTTTTGGATATCGTAGCCCGCTAACAGCGTCAGGGCATGCTTTTCGGCAAACACCTGCTCATAGCTTAGGCTGTTGGTAAAATTCCAGTTGTTGCGCAGGCTGCTCACATTGGTGACCGATCCACCATTGGTATAGCCCGATGAGCCCAGATTGGGGCTCAAATACGTTTTGGTAGTCGATAGGTTACGGTCTACCGCATAGGTCGTGGTGAATTTTAAGTTTTTTAACAAATTGAGCGAGGCATGCAGGTTTCCCAAGATATGATCGTTGCCAGTCGTGTATTTGCTGTAGGCAAATAATGCTTCAGGATTGTATAAAGTATTCGTAAATAAGTTGGCTCCGGGACCTAATAAACCCGTGCTACTTAAATTGTAGCTGCCGTCATCTTTATATGCTGAGACATTTGGCGGCAATACCAGCGCCAATCGAGCGCCACCGATCAACAGCAGCTGGCTGCTGGGCAATGAACCCGAATTTTTGGCGTCGTTGAAGGTATTGTTATAGGTCAGGTTGCTACCAAGCGAAAACCAATCATTAACTTTATGCTCTATATTAAACCGCAGGCCTTTGCGGTCGAAGCTGTTTTTTGCAAAAAAGCCTTCCTGGTCCGAGTAATTTCCCGAAAAATAATACTGTGTATTTGCGTTGGCTCCGCTTACGGCGAGGCTATGGTTGTGGCTATAGCCGGTATTATAGACATGATCGTACCAATTCGTTTCAACCAGCTTGCCATTGGCATCATACTGCGGGAAGAAAAGCGCACTAGCCACCTTATCGTTGGTACCGTTTCCTGACAAGATCTTGTTGTTCAATACAGCTTCATTTTTGATATCGATGTACTGACTGGCATTCAGCAGCTTAGGCAAGCGTGTCGCGGATACCGCAGAACCCCAGACGTCGTAGGTAACTTTTGCGCGGCCTTGTTTGCCTTTTTTGGTCGTTACGATCAATACACCCCCTGCTGCCCTCGAACCATAGATTGAAGTAGAAGCCGCATCTTTCAAGACATCAATAGATTCGATATCCGAGGGATTGATATCTGCGAGCGGATTATTGGCCACATTGGATGTACCAATATTACCCGTATTGACAGGTATACCATCAATGACGATTAAGGGATACGAACTGAGGGATATCGAATTCAGGCCCCGTACACGTATAACAGGTGGATTATTGAGCAATCCATTCGGCAAAGATATACTTACTCCCGAGGCCTTACCCGCCAGGGCCTGGTCAAAACTTTGTACGGGGATATCTTTGATTGCTTCTGCGGAGATCGTTGATGCTGCACCCGTAAAGTCTTTTCGTTTTTGAGTTCCATAGCCCACGACGACGACTTCTTCCAGCGTACGGTCCTCGCGAACCAAGCGTACAGTATCCCCCGGCTCTTCAATAAGGGCGATTTGCTCTTTATAGCCGACGGATGAGACGACGACTCGTGCAGGTAGCTTTTGTCCGGTGACAAAAGCAAAATTGCCCTTTCGGTCTGTGGTCACAGCATGCGTAACACCATAAAGCTTGACCGTAGCACCTTCAATAGGCTGGCCATTTTCGGCATCAATCACCTGCCCCCGGAAGGATGCATTTATAATCGTTTTTGGAGTTTCCTGTGCGTAAGTTACCAATGGCTGTTCTGCCAGGCCTGCCAATAACAGGTACGCCGAATAGTGTAGTATTCTTCTCTTATTCATAGGTAGAATCGTTTAGTTTAAAAAATAGATGTCCTGGCCATAAACATGTTTATAGCAAAAGGATAGTGAGCAATACTAGAATTATTGCCCTTATTATCAAGAGTTGGAGAATTTTATTAGCTACACATTCGAGGCACAGAGAACGCCCTATAAGCTTTTGGAAAAGATAGATTACTTACTTTGAAAAGGTGGTTTAGATAATGCTGTTTCATTTTTACTTTGTTTAGATAGTGATTAAATCGTCGCCAACGCCAATTGAAACTACGATAAAACAAATGTAAGCATTAAAACAAAATAATGTATACTAAAATAGTAGATTTTTTTTATCGATCATTGTGTTCATTCTTACAAAGGGGACCCAAAGATGCTGATTCGTTTTTTATTGAACTTTTTGATAAGAGTATTGTTCATTTTAAAAGGAATATGGTTCAATTTTTAAAGAAGAACGTATGAAAGCACAAATCGGACTGATTATCACAGCAGTTGCTGGAGCAGCATTGCTCGCATACAGAAGCTGGAAACAGCGTTCTGTACAGGGATCAACAGAAAAAACAGATCGCAAACAGACGGGCAATCTAACGAACCCACCTTCTTGGTACCGCCCGCTTAAAATGCCCGACATCGACAGCATCGATATTGTGTCATTGCAATATGCACCCGCCATGGTATCGCCCGACAGAAATGATGCGGCGCAAGGGATCAACAAAAATATTTCGTATTATCCTAAAGGTAATAGACATCAATAAGGTAGTCGTGTTACTACCTTATTGCTATCTATAGATCCTGAATAACTAGCAGAACAATAGCTTATTGCGTTAATTATTCATTCCTTTGCTTGAGCTAGCTTCAGGCAAGCGGAGCACTGTAAAAACAGCACCTTATCGCTCCAGTTCTTTCAGGTATTCGATCATGGCATCGAGGCTTTGTAAGAGCTTTTCACCTTCAAACCCCACCTTTCGAAAACGAATGTTTCCTTTTTTGTCCAGGATTAACGTTGTCGGAATTGACGTGATATCCAGCTTGCTGCTGAGCTTTTTATCTTGGTTGTAATAAAATGGAAAGTCAAATTGGGGATTGGCCTGTGCCCATTTGTAGGCGTCGTCCCAGCTATTTCCACTGCCCGAATTGAGTACAACGAATTTCACTTGCGGATCGTCCGCATATTTTTTGTACACCTGATGCAAATAGGGAAAAGAGGCGATGCAGGGCTTACACCAGGTGGCCCAAAAATCAATGATCACAATCTTGTCCGTGAATTCCGCCTTAAGCAATGGTTTCTTGTCCATATCAACAATGCTGATGTCTTCTGGAAATGGCGTATTGCCGATGATTTTCTGAAACTCCTCATAATACACCTGTTTCCATTGCTTGTCAAGCTTACTAAAATAAGCTTGCCGTTCTGCAGCATTGCCCATTCCTGTTTTAACGAGCGCGCTGTCGAGAAGCTGCCGGATCTGTGGGTCAAAAGGAGCATGCCGATAGGCTGCCTCCAATACGGGTATAGCACTGGTCGGATCATTCCACTGCTGATACTGCATGGCCACAGCCCGCAGCAGTACCGCCGACTGAAGTGTAGGAATACTTTTTGCAAACCATTCTCGGGCAGCTTCGGGCTGATTTAACTGCGCGGTGATCAGTCCCTGATTGGCCATAATTTCAGCTTTTATCGCCCTGAGCTTATCGGCCTTGGCCGGATCATGGGCAATTAGATAACCCGTCTCCGGGAAATAACGTATTAGACTCACGGGATAGGCCGCAACACTGTCAAGTAGATATAAATTGAGTTTGGATGCATCTTGCAGCATCAGCTTATGATCCAATAGCAGCTGCACATATTCATTATATGTGCGCCATTTATAGGGATCTTGTTCCCAACGGGTAATCAGAGGCAGGTATTTCCGGGCCTGTACGCTGTCGCCGTGGCGCACGTAGTAGGTAAAAAGATATTCGTAAGCGCTGCCATAGGCCGCCTCATTATCGGCCGTTTTGAGGGAAAGAATCTCCCCTATCTTCGCGACCACGGCGGTGGAATCCTGCTCGCGAAACAGCTTATTGAGCCGATAAGACAGCCCGATCTTCTTGTTGGGAAACTCGTTGATCACGACTTGACGGATCGAATCCAGTTTTTGGTTTTGGCCAAGTATCAGATAGCCCATGGTCACCTTGTTGAGGTTACCTTCAACGAGTGGATTGCTTCTGAATTTCTTTTCTACCACGGCCAAACCCTTTTTCAACAGCCGCGCCTGCTGGGCCGGACTACCGGTTTTCATCTGTAGCACAATCAGCCGGAGCTGTGCCTCATAGTTGTCGGGATATAGACTCAGCTCTTTTTTGAGGTAATATTCCTGTGTAGCAACGATATGATCCGAGGTTTTATCCTGTAACGGTACGCTGTAGGATTTTCCCAGGTAATTACCCGCGATCAGTTTCCCCTGCTTATAGACGTAGATCTCATATTGACTGCTATCGCTTGCCTGCTGTACAAATTTCTTGTCTTTGTCGGCGATTGTAAAGCAGGAAAAGTTGGCGTAGGCAGGCAATTTAAACCGTACACGCCACAGTCCACCTTCTCGCTGCATGGGCATGCGGCTCGGGAATTCATAAAAATTTGAATAGTTGAAATCCACGAAAAATGGCCCCGCACTATGGGCCGCAGCAGATTTACCCGGATCAAAGCTGATGGTCACGGTATCACCGGCCGCTGCTTTTTCCGGCGTTATGCTGACTTGTGCCTGCAACAGCAGGCTTGCCTGGAGCAGGCACAGCAGCAAGGCGTATTTGAATAGCTTAATCATTCTGTTGGAGGTTAGCATTGGTGATTAAAATAGCACTGGCGATCGGTATTTTGATATCGCTTTCAATAAAGTCTGTTTTGACCTTTGAAAGTACAGGCAGGGCCCTGTTCGTGCGGACCAGGTCAAACCAACGGTGCCCCCATTCACCGAGCAGTTCCAGCTGGCGTTCTTTTTCAAGCGCCAGGGCGATGCTCGCCTTGTCCATCGTTTGTGGTAGCGCAGCAAGGCCTGCACGCTCACGGATCAGATTGATATCCTGTAGTGCCGCCTGCAACTTATTTTGGTTCAGCCGCGCTTCGGCACGGATCAGATACTGCTCGGCAAGGCGTAGCACAGTATTGTATTCGGTAACAGGTGTGCCCGTACGCAACTTGTACTTATAGGGCATATAAAGCGTCTTATTATTTACAACATAAGGTTTTAACCACATGGCCTTACGTAAGTCATTCTCTTCATAGGCCGCTACCGTGGTATCATACACCTGATAGTAACTCCGTGCCGTAGCTACTGCTGGAACGATACTGAAACCTTCCCAGGTGTTGACCCCGGCAGTAGAAAGATTAACGGTCTGCAGCTGCCAGATCGCCTCTTTGCTCGTCTTCAAAAAAACGGTATTTAGATCACGCGACAGTTCATACCGATTGTCAGCGATGACTTTGTCAGCCATCTCTTCGGCATTGGCCCAGTCTGCATGATAAAGATATACCCGGGCCAATAGCGCGTCAACAGCTTTTCTATTTGGGCGGGTACGCTCATTGCCCTGATAGGCATCAGCAATATCGACAGCAGCTTTCTTCAGATCTTCCACCATGAACGCATAGAGCTCCTCCCGGGAGGCAGGACCTTTTCGGTTGTTGGCCTCCAGGTCTTTGGTATCCGTGATCAAGGGTACTTTGTTGAAGAGGTTGCTCAGGTAAAAGTAATTGAACACCCGCGTAAAACGGGCCTCGGCCGATAGTTGTGCCTTTACCGTACTGCTGAGCGCCGAAGCTTCCACTCCCTCGATAATCTTATTGCTGTGATTGATATAGCTATAAGGTTGCGACCAGAGCCGATCGAGATAAGAGGTCGCCGGACTTAGTTTATTGTATTTGTACTCATCATAGCTTGTAAAAGCTGAGTTGTAATCGTCGGCCAGACTGGACAGTACAATGGTCATCAGTCCACTGACGAACTGGTTGTTGTAGTTGTTCATACTGGTATAGAGTCCGCCCACGGTTGCTGTGGCCGTCTTTTCGTCACTGAAGGCCGATTCTGCCGCCACTTCTGTCTTGGGTGGGTCCACTGCCAGAAATTTATTGCAGGATATGTTTATCAGTGCTGTCGCAAAAAGGCTGTAGATGATATATTTATTCATGGGATAAGTCTTTAGTCGTTTTATGATCATTAAAAAGTGAGCTGAACCGCAAAAGTATAGGTACGCATCGATGGCGTGGCGCTGTTCCGTACCGAACCAAAGACATTGACATCCGAGAGATAGGTACGGTCAAAACCCGGCATCTCCGGATCCATCCCCCTAAAGCTTGTCCAGGTAAAGAGGTTCTGTGCATTAAATTGTACCAGCGCCCTGCTGATATTGATCTTCTGGGTCCATTTGGAAATATCATAACTGAGCGATACATTTTTTAAGCGGATAAAAGAAGCATCGTCCCATACCGCCGATGAATACCGGTAGTAATTGCGGTAAGCTACGTTGGCTTCGTTGGCGCTATTGGCGGTAGCGCGTGGTACATCCGTCACATCTCCCGGCTGCTGCCAACGGTCCAACACATATTCATCCAGATTGCCCATTCCGCCAATGGTCGTTGCCTGTGGGCCATACCCAATGGATGGTCCCTCCTGTTTAACAAACTGAAATAGGAACCCAAGGCTCACACTGCCATAACTTAGATTATTGCCGATACCACCATAATACTTGGGCAGCAGTGAACCCAAGGTCACATAGTCATTGAAATCACTGATCTTCCCATCGCCATCCACATCCCGGAATTGGGCGACCCCGGTTTGCGGATCCACTCCGGTAAACTGAAATCCACGGACGATACGTGTGGACTCGCCAATGACGTATCGCCTCGCATCACTGCTATTTCCAAGACCAGGATATTCAAGCAGGGTGTTGGATGGAAAAGTGATATTGAAATTGGTTTTCCAGCTGAACTTTTCCTTTTGGATATTCACACTGCTCAACTCAAACTCCAAACCCTTATTTTCGATCAGTGCCGGGGTATTACCAAAATAGGAATTATAGCCCGTCTGCGGCGCGAGCACGATATTGATCAACTGATTATCCGATCTATTGTTGTAATAATTGGCTGTGAGGAAAATACGGTCCCTGAAAAAGCCAAGGTCGAGGCCCAGTTCTTTCTTTTTAATTTCTTCCCATCCAAAATTGGGATTAAACACCCGTGTCGGATACAGCCCGGTGATGCCCTGATAGGCAAAGCCCGTTCCCCAGGTATCCAGGTACTGGTAATCTCCGATCTGGTCATTGCCCGTCACTCCCCAGCTGGCACGCAGTTTCCCGAAGCTCAGGATAGACTGATCTTTTAAAAATTCTTCGCTACTGAATACCCAGGCTGCACCAATCGACCCAAAATTACCGTACTTATTGTTGGGGCCAAAGCGGGACGAGCCATCCCTTCGGTAGCTGGCATTCACAAGGTACCTATCCGCATAGGCATAATTGATACGTGCAAATGCAGACTGATAGCGGTAATCCGCATACTGATTGTTGCGGATCGCAATGACACCTGCCGCAGCCATATTGGCTAACTGGGAATCACTTGGATAACTACTGCCATCCAAGTATTTACCTTCACTGATCCGCTGCTGCCAGGTACCGCCCAAAAGGAACTTAAATTCATGTTTGCCAAAGTTTTTGCTGTAATTCAATTGCGGCTCAACGATGTAGGACTGATAATCCGAATTGCCGTAAGAGGCCATTGAGCCTGTACTGGTCAATGGATTAAATCCGGCATTGGGCAGCAGGCGTGTCTGGTCCATGCTTTTGAGGTTATACCCTACATTGACTTTAGCAACCAATTCGGGCAAGATCGCGTATTCTGCTGAAAAGTTGGCCAGCAGGGATTTTGATTTTGACACACTCGAGCGCTCCATATATGCGGCGGGATTCTGCAAGGTTTGTTGAAACCAATAATAGTCTCCCTTTTCATCGTATAGGGGATAATTGGGCGCCAGGTTATAAAACTGAGCAATATCCGTTGGCACTGTATTGTTACGGTCCAAGTTGAGATTGAAACTGCTATTGAGTTTAAATCGCTGATCTTTGGACTGCGTAGACAGATTCAACAGCGCACCCCCACGCTGATAATTTTGATTACCGGGCAATGGATCACCCTGGCGATTGAAATTGGCACTGGCCAGGTATTGGGTATATTCGTTTCCGCCGGAAAATGACAGCTGATACGTTGAGAAAGGAGCACTTGCCCCAAAAAACTCTTTTTGCCAGTCACTGTAAGCGGACTGATCCCAGGTCAGCAGATCCGGCGCATTATCTGCCGTCGCTGTCCAATTATCGTTTTTAAATCCTTCCTTACGGATTTCCAAATATTGCTCCGTATTGAGCATCTTGAGATTTCGAATGGCTTTACCGGAGCCAATATTGGCATTAAAATCTATTTTAAGTCCGCTTTTATTTCCCTTTTTGGTGGTTATCAGGATCACTCCATTCCCACCCCGGGAGCCATAAATGGCTGTTGCATCGGCATCCTTAAGCACATCAATCCGTTCAATATCCTTTGGATTGATCAGGCTTAGTGGACTTTGATTCCCATTGGCCGAGGTAAACTGATTCATGCTTTCGTCCGAAAATGGGATACCGTCGATAATGTAGAGGGGACTACTGCCATTGCTCAGTGAATTGACACCACGCAGCTGCACCTGAAAAGAGCTGCCCGGCAACCCCGAATTAGAGGCTATATTGAGTCCGGCCACGCGGCCCTGCAATGCTGCTAAGGGGTCCAATACCGGTTGGGTCTCTATTTCCTTGCTGGTCACGCTGGATACCGAACCTGTATTTTTGCGTATCGATGACGTACCGTAACCGATCACCACCACTTCATCCAGGTTGCCCGGATCTACCTCAAGACTTATGTCAATGATGCCTTTGCCCGCAACCCTCACTTCCTTGCTGCGGTAGCCAACATAAGTCAAGAGCAGTATATCATCCTGCTGCAGTCCATTTAAACTAAAACGGCCACTGGCATCGGTAACCGTACTGACTACCTTATTTTTAATACGGACACTTACCCCTTCAAGCGCTGCACCTGAAGCATTGCTGACCCGACCACTGATCGTAGCCTGCAGGGTCTTACCAGCTGCTTTCCCTTGGAGCACGATGGTGTTTTTGACAATTTGATAGCGGATACCTTTAGCTGAGAATGCCTGTTTAAGTAGTTCAGGGATATTGGTATTGCTCAAATTGACATCAACATTCAGATCGGGGCTAATTTCATTGGGATCATAAACAAAGCGATAATCGCTACGCTGCTCGATGGCTTTGACGAGCTGTTTAAATTGAACATGGTTGGATGGCTTGTCTCCCTGCTGGCTAAAGGCATAGCCATTGACATGCATCAGCATAAATAGCAGTGTTTTTACGGACTGTTTCATAGGGTATTTAGATTGAAAATTCGTTTGTTTCTTCTTTGGTTAGGGAACAAGTAAGAGTCTGTTCTTGTCTATTTTATAATTTATGCCGGCGAACCGCAATATCTTCAGCACTTCCTCAAAGGACTCTTTTTTGCTGATTTTTCCGCTAAGCACTTTATTTTTATAGACGGGTGACAGGCTATAGGTAAAATTGTACCAACGGGCCAGATCAGCCAAAATCTCCGGAAGAGGTGTCTGGTCAAATTCAAAGTAACCATCTTTCCAGTTGGCAGCATCCTGCTGTTTGTTTTCTTGCTGAAGCTGGAAGTCCCCATTCAGCACATTCAGCTGGATGCTCTGTCCGGGTAGCAGAATCTCCTGCAGGCCGGCATTGCTGACACGTATTTTTCCTTCGTCGAGCTGCGTGGTTAAGAGCTGACTATCATTGGGATACAACTTGACATTGAAAGCTGTCCCCATGGCTTCAATACTTGTCTTGCCCACATGAACAATAAAGGGTTTCGCTTTATTTTTAGCCACTTTAAAATAGGCCTCCCCCTCCAAGAATACCGAGCGCTCCTGTAGAT
>RCUM01000692.1_pt1 | contig 17272 bp, 13 predicted proteins | sample 2166141 | NCBI WGS metagenome assembly RCUM01 (sample SAMN09932756, study PRJNA488358) | compost metagenome | isolation source: compost soil in crotonic acid-enriched | place: Germany: Experimental Botanical Garden
GCTTGCGGCCATTGCCCGTGTTGTATCCAACATCCGGTTGGCAAAGCCCCATTCGTTATCACACCAGACCAAGGTCTTGATCAGGTGCTGTCCGCTGACCCGGGTTTGCGTCCCATCAACGATGGCGCTGTGCGGGTCATGGTTAAAATCAATCGAGACTAATGGTAGTTCCGTATAGTCAACTATACCACGAAATGATCCCTGTGCCGCCTTTTGCAACAGCTGGTTTACCTCTGTGACCAACACCTTCGAGCTTACGCTGACGCTAAGATCGATGGCCGTGACGTTGATCGTCGGCACTCGTACGGAGATCGCTTCAAAACGATCGCAAAACTGCGGGAAGATGCGCGTAATGCCCGCTGCCAGCTTGGTATCGACCGGTATAATCGACTGGCTCGCCGCGCGGGTACGTCGCAAATCCTGATGATAGGCGTCTATCACCGGCTGATCGTTCATCGAGGAGTGGATGGTGGTTACCGTGCCGGACTCAATGCTGTAGGCATCGTCCAACAGCTTGATAATCGGAATAATGCAGTTGGTGGTACAGGAGGCATTGGACACGATGCGATGCTCGCCACGCAGCGTTTGGTGGTTAACCCCAAACACGATGGTTGCATCCAGATCGTTACCGCCCGGATGGGCAAACAGCACTTTTTTTGCCCCTGCCGCCAGATGAGCTTCGCCATCTGCCCTGCTGCCGTACACACCGCTGCAATCCAGCACCACATCCACGCCCAGTTCGCCCCAGGGCAACTGGTCCAGCTCTGGCTGATGCAACAAACGAATGCTGTCATCCCCCACGCTCAACACGTCACATTCCTGGCGCACATCCCAGGCAAAGCGGCCGTGGCTGGAGTCATATTTCAGCAGGTGGGCCATCCCCTCGGCATGTGCCAGTTCGTTGATGGCGACGACAGAAATTTCGGCGCGTCGTCCCGATTCGTACAGTGCGCGTAAAACGCTGCGGCCAATACGGCCAAAGCCGTTTATCGCTATGCGGATGGTCATGCTACTCCCTGAAAAAGGGCGCTCCCTGACGGTGGTGTTCCACTTCAAGGATCGCGCAGACTGATTATCTCGCCTAGAGTACTTTAGCGTACCGCCTGCTGTGAATCGCTGCTTTGCATTATTCGTCAAACCCCGTTGCTCATCGCAACCGCTCACTCTGCATTTCCACTGACAACAGTGATAACTGAAACGCTTCAGCCGAGCATAAACCAAAGTTTTGCCAAAAGGAACAGGCGCAATGCGCTGCCTGTCATGTCGAGGGGACTTTGCGAAAATAAAATGATCTAGCGCACATTTTTACCCTCAGCCCCCACTAGCCGAATTGAGTTCGAATGCGCAAATGACTTGCCGGTAACGCCAAGACCACCATAATAGACCCTGCGTTTGTTAGGTGAAGCAAATGCTGATGGAAATATTCTTTACCCTCAGATTGCTGAATGGGTAGGGGTCGCAGATGTTCGACCGTAGGGGCGCTGCATGCTGCGCCCGCCTAGCAGCGGCCCCCATGTTGTGAGCCTGTGGGGAAATGTCTGCAGTCTCTCTATCTTTTACTGTTTTCTACAAGGAACCAAGATGAGTGAAATCAAAGTAGTCGCCCTGATCAAAGCCATGCCAGAACACCGTGCTGCGGTAGACAAAGCCGTGCGCGCCATGGTCGCCCCAAGCCGTTCCGAGCCAGGCTGCATCCAATATGATTTGCATGAAGAGCAGGGCCATCCGGGCGCTTTCGTATTTATCGAACGCTGGACTTCTGAGCAGGCGCTGAAAGAGCACATGGCAATGTCTTACCACGATGCCTTCCTGGCCGAATTGGAAGGGAAACTGGTCAGTCTGGAAGTGAAAAAACTGACTCAGCTGTAATTGTGCTTCTTAGGGGGCCGATTGGTGCCCCCTTTCCATTCACTCAATGGTGAACGTTTCACGGTTCACTTTCGCAAAACATTGAGTTAATCCTGCAAGGCAATGAGCCAGGCGCTGCCACTCAACTGCCCATTCCCCGTGATGTTAGAAAGCTCGCTGCTGACCGTAAAGGTTTTCGATGTCCCAATAGCCGCCTTAATGCTTCTGCCTGAAGCCCCGGTTTCTGGATCGGTAATCGTCAGCTTAGAGACCGCACCGGTTTTTCCTGCCGTGTCTTTCAACGGCAATGAACCATTGCCATCCGCCTCATAGCTCAGTGAGAAAGTCGCCTTTACCGGCGAGTCACAGGTATAAGTAATAGGTGCCGAAGTACGATGCGAGACGCTATCTGCTGACAGCGTACCGTGATCCAACGTCAGAGCGGTGGGATTCACCTGGCACGTGCTGGGTAATTGTATCGTTCCCCCCTGCAGCTGAAACGGGACAGTGTAAATCCCTCTAGTTGGCCCCGGTGGACGGCCATAATCGCGAAAACTGCGAATATATCCCCCCAATGGCATTGAAGGAAAAGTAATCAGATTATCAATAGGACGACGTTTTATATAAAAAGAAAGCGTAATAGGAAAACTTATGCTGAATTTTGAAGCATCCGTAATTTTTTCATTCCCGTAATTAGAACACACCCCCGCGTCCTGATTTACCCATTTATCAACCGAATTATTAGCCGTCGTCACAGCAACAGATAAATTGTCATTAATCCGATAATGTCCAGCAACATTAGGCTCTTTCGGCAAATCAATCAGCGTATAGTGCCATGCTTTTTCGTAAGGCAAATCGGCAGGGCCACAAGACACCTGGCCAGAGATAGTGCTACTCTGAACAACATACTGGCTTATCAGCCCAGTCCCCCCTCCAGCCTGGCTGCTAATCGTCACCCTGGAGATGGCATCTATGGCGGTTACAGTATAGTCAGCAAAAGCAGGAACTATGCCCATTAAACCGATTAATAGCCCGCTGCCCCAAACTTTGAGGTATTTTCTGCTGCCCGTTTCACTCATCTGTCTATTCCCCGATCCCTTTTGTCTCAGGGATATTCACAATCTAGATATAACTGGCAAACAGTGACGCGGTGGCGCTAAACGCTCCGCCCTCTTTGCCCATCCCATCCTGGATAACGACCCGCCCGGTGAGCGTAAATAACCCAGCCTGTATCGGCAGCCATTGACCAATATCAAACGCCGTGTTGTTGCGGGATAACGCTATCCCAACCCCTGCCTGCGAGGTTCCCAACACGTTGGCTCCCATAGTGTTCATCACCCCGTAGGCGGTAGGCGACAAATGCATTTTCAAACTCTTGCCCACCGGTGCCCCGCCGCTACACGACACCTTGATGCGGACCGATTTTTCCGCTTTGGCGCTGCCTGCATCCTGCACATTGATCTCACCAAACGGCACTTCCAACCGTGCCTCACCGCTCTCAGAGGTGACACTACATGCTGGAACCACTATCGTCGCCTTGACGGTGACGGGAACGTCCGCCTGCACCGCCGCACACCCCAGCATCAGGCTCAACAAGCCATATCGCCAATATCCTCCGCCATTTTGTCGCATACTTTCTCCTACTGGTAGTTGGCTTCAACCGTGACCGTCGCGCTGTAATCGCCCGCATTCACCGTTCCTGGGGCCAACGCATAGGCACCAAATTGAAACCGGTTAACGCCTCCAGGGCCAATTTGGCTAATGGTACCGGCCTTCACCTCACGCCCCAGAATAATCGCCTCGCCGAGGCTGTCTTCCAGACCAATCACCAGCCCGGTACCGCCGGTGGTGGCCAGCATTGCGACCCCGTTGACCTGTTGAGTCTGCGTACTGTTAAACGTCAGTTTCACCATCTTCCCCAGAGTGGCAGGCGTACAGTCTTTCAGGCCAAGGGTAAATGGCGTGGTTTGGGTACGAGAGTTGTGTTCGAAAAAACGTAAGTTTTGGCTGGGTAAGGAGACCTTCTGACTGCCGCCCTCCTGATCAAACTGACAGTTTGCCACCAGCAGGACCCCCTTAAATACCAGTTCCAGATGATCGGCCGCCTGGCTCGCCAGCGATAGCGCCAGCAACAGGCTGGCACTTCCCCCCATCAATAATCTGTTCATAAGCCCTCTGACCCTGTTTAGCGAGCGACACACTGGTTACCGCTACAGCGAAACGCCAACGTGGGGCGACCACCATAATCATTGATGTAGGTTAAATAGGGTTTGGCATAAATACCGCTTTTCACGCTGGCACTGCTCTTCGGGGCCAGCATCACGCTGTCAAAATCGCCTTCCAGCGACTGTTGCTCACTCCCCCCCAGCCCGATCACCGTCACGTAATACGGCGTGGGATTATCTATCCGATAACCGCCAGTTTCAGTATGCAAGACCAACTGGTCCTGCCATACCGCTCCCGGTTCACGCGTCAATGCCTTCGGCCGGTAAAACAGTTTGATTTTGCTTTGTAGCGCTATCTGCAACACATTCGGCTGGTCACTCGCCGGTGGGATTTCCCGCAGGTTAAAATAAAACAGTGACTCCCGATCTTTGGGAAGTTGGCTCACCGAGCCCGTGGCCTTCACCCGAATGATCCCTTTAGCCCCCGGCTCCAAACGCTGCACCGGCGGCGTAATGATCAAGGGACCCGTTGACATCTTGTTCTGCTGTTCATCTTCCAGCCAGGACTGCGCCAGATAGGGCTGCTGCTGGTTATCATTGCTGATATTCAGGCTGATGGACTTGCTGGCACCGTCAAATACCGCCCGGGTTCGGTCTAGCGTGACCGCCGCCTGAACTGCTAAAGGGAATATCAACAACACCACGACACTCCAAACGGTGTGGGTTGCCATCTTGCGAATTCTCATAAGTATTTACTCTTCATTAATTAATCTGATCCGACGCGGTTGGCCGGCAAGGCAATAACAGATTAGACTCGCCAATCTGCGCTGGTAACTGCACCTGGCACTGAACTTCCCCTGCCCACGCCACATTCAAGGCACTCTTAGGGGCAATACCGCTGAGCCACGCCATCCCCTGCTCCCCTACCAACCCCACCTCTCGTCCTCGCGGGTCTCTCACGCTCGCACCAAAGGGAGGAAAACTACTATCCGCCAACCGCAGCACCGCAAACGCCGTAGCCCCCTGCAATACAGAGAATCGGCGGTAACCAATCGCGCCTTCCGTCAACGAGGCTTCTACCACCCCCTGAACCGCCTCAACATCATCCGGCAAGGTGTTGACATCGATACGCGCTGTCGTGCGGTAATAACTGTTTACATCACCCAACACGCCGATCCCCCAGCGGTTGCTCCTGACGCCCGAAGTGTTTAACGGCACTCCGGCAATACCCTCTGTGCTCAACATCAGTCGGGTTCCGCCGTTATAACCCGCCGGATGCAGTGCCGCCCCGAGTCCGGTGGCAGTCAGACCACCGCTGGCATTAAACCCGAAAGAGGATGTACCCCGGTCTTCAAACGCCGCATTCGCGCTGACCCTGGCCATATCGCCATTATGGGTGTACATGCCATTAAACTGACTATTGGCCGATGCCTGAGAGCCGCTGATAATCCCGGCATTCACGCTGTAACTGTCCTGCCCCACCACGCCGTAATACCCGACTTGCTGGTTATAGCGCCCTCGGCTTTGACTGCCGTTATAGCTCACCGTACCTAGCCCCAGCGGCACCGAAATCATCACGTTAACCAGATTATCCTCACGCCCCTGATACTGGCTGCGGGTGACCGTACCCGTGACTGACAGGTTTCTCAGCCCCAGCGATGGCAGGTCAAAATAGGTACCGACAGTTCCACCAAACTGCTCGGTATCCCCTTGCTCCCAATACGTCTGCTTCTCATAGTTCAGCCCCAGCGAAAAACCCTCAAAACGCTTGTTGACGTTAATCTGATAGCGTTCTTTCTGACGGCCACGCGTATCTTCCCGGTAACGCACATCCAGGTACTCTTGCATGCTGAGAAAATCCTTCTCCGAGAAACGATATCCGGCAAAGGTCACATCGGTATCCATCTCATCAAAGAACTTGGAGTAGCTTAGGCGCCAGGATTTACCCTGCCGATTATCGTACTGGGGGAATCGCGCCACCGTCTGGGTGACGTCCAGCGCCATGGTTCCCAACACAAACAGGTCACGTCCTACCCCCAGAGCTGCCGCCTGATAGTCCCGGGATAACGTCCCGCCGCCGTAGACTGACCAGGCGTTACTGATACCCCAGGTCATTTCACCCGCCACAAACGACGGACCTTCCAGATGATGCTGCCACGTGCTGGGCCGCCCGGTGATCAGTTGATAACGCATCTGCCCTGGCCGGGTCAGGTAGGGCACCGACGCGGTGGAAACGCTGAACTTACGCTGCTCGCCATTTTGTTCGGTAATGGTCACATCCAACGTGCCGCGAATAGCGCTGTCCAGGCTCTGAATGCGGAAAGGGCCCGCCGGGACGGTACTGTCATACACTTTGCGTCCCTGCTGGGTCACCGTAACTCGCGCATTGCTATTGGCCACCCCGATGATTTCCGGGGCGTAGTCTCTTAAACGCGGCGGTAACATCCGTTCATCGCTGGCCAGTTTCCCACCGGTATAACGCCATGAGTCAAACAGGGCAGAGTTAACATAATCCTCCCCCAGGGTCAGCGTTGACTTTAGGCTGGGTAAAGGGCGAAAAAGATAGACCCGGGTCAGGTCAAAGTTGCGCCGGGAAGACGGGTTAGGCCCGGAGGTCTGGCTGTCATTACCCTGATAGTCCGCCCGCAAGCGCCAAGCCCCTGCATTCATCCCGGCGGTACCATTAACGCTGATATTGCGCTGTCGGCCACCGTTCCCTTGCGGAAGCGTTACCGAGGCATTGAGGTTGTAATCCAGCAGTATCCCGGGAATACCGTGATCCCAGCGAGAGGGCGGTAGCCAGGTATCATCGCTGTATTCCAGCCAGGCTTGGGGCACATTGACTTTCAACACGCTTGCCCCGAGATCGGGAGTCAGCGTGACCCCTGGCAGGCTGCTAAAATCGGCACACTGCCCGTTATGCCAAGTGGTGACCTTGTTACGGGCAGGATCCGTCAACCCTAGTGAATCAACCATTTCCAGTGACAAGCAGGCCTGAGGTAAATTAACGGCACCTGGCTCTGCGGCCGCTATGCCTTCAGGCAGATAAAACGGGATAACTCGCTCATTGCCCAACCCCTGGCCATTGACGGTGACCTGCAATTGATACTCATCCGGCATCACATAATCTGACTGAGAAAATTGAGAGAAATCAATATTCGTTTTATCTTGCGCATCAAGCATGTCGATATTGAATTTGACAGCCTGTACATTCCCTGCCGTTAGCATCAATAATATCGACAACGTGATGCGGTTTTTTATAAACCGTGACTGAATCATAGGTTATTATCCGGAATCCCTTTCACAAGCAATCCATCACACCATTTACACCAGACACTGCCACCCCCCTCCATAATATGGAGCCAAGAGGGGTTGAACACAGCTACAGAGGCATAGGAAAAATCTATCCAGATAATGGATGAAAAGAGTTTTGCGCTAACTCCGCACAGCGAATAGTATTTCGTAGTTACAGTAGCAATGGCAGAACGGTGACAATGTCCTGCCATGCAAAAGAAACGTTCTGACGCGAGAGCACATCTCCTGCGTCAGAAAAATTCTTTATTTATAGGCAATCACAAAGTTGGTGCTAGAGGTAAAATCACCCCCGGTGACCGCTGTAGCGTCATCGGCTTTCTGCACCATCGCCGTATACGTCAGGGTATTATTGCCGTCTGCCAAACCCGTCCGTGCCAACGCCGTACCAAAGGTGATATCATTGATCTTGATACCCAAACCGGTCGCACTGCCGGTGGTTTTCAGCAGGTTTTTACCCGCAATCTGGTTGACGCTGTTAAAGGTAATTTCCGCCGTTTTCTTATCCATTACACAGTTCTCCAATTTGATATTGAAGTCCTTGGTAACGCTTCTGCCTGAGTTCAACCCAGACATGGAAAGCTGACTAAAATCTACCTTGATATCCGCCCCATCCTGGCCCGCAGACAGATCGCATGGCGAATCCCTGACTTCTCCGGTGAACGTCACGGTCCCGCTGTTTCCGGTAGCAGCCTGAGCGCCGAATGAGATACCGCTCGCCAGTAAAGTGGCCATAGCAATTTGCGAAAATTTCATCGTTTTTTCCTTTTCTCTCTAACAACAGCACAGGTTAAGCCTGCACCTCCATTATTGGTCGTCACCGTTTTTACATGTCGTAATACCTAATACGCTGACTGCATATCCTGATGATTCACACATAGCTTGCGGCGACCCGATAAATACTATGGATAAATCCTATTAACAGCAAATTAATCTAAACATAAGCGAAATATTAGATTTTAAATCTAAAAAAATGATTTTATTAACATTAAATACCAGTAAAGAACAAATAACGCTCACCAGACAACATTTATAACTTACTCAAAACCAACGGGATCATCAGTGAAAAATTAATTCTTAATTCACGCTTGACTCGCTATGTACACTTAACTTAGATTCCTTCTGAATTTATAAATCGAGATTATTCCTAATCAGTGACGGTCATCTCACAAACAGCAACCAGGGCGTTGATTAACAAATGAAATACACCATAAACTTAATCGTTGTCTTCGATCCCGAGCATCGAACACTGGCGTTAAATAATAATAATCAGACGGCGATTGAACTCTCAAAACCCTCTTGCCGCGTGCTTAATGAATTGATCAAAAACAGTGGGGATAACTTATCCCGTGACTCATTACTGAAAAATGCGTGGGAGGATTATGGTTTCCCCCCTTCAAACGCCAGCTTGAACAACTGCATCAGTGACTTGAGGAAATCTTTTGTGAGCCTGGGGATAGAGAAACCCATCATTATAACCCTGCCTAGAGTGGGGTTTAGAATGGAGGCAGATATTCATCCGGCGCCAAAACAAGAAGCCGATGCCAAGATAAAAAAAGTGGAGCCGGTGGCGACGAAACCAGAGAAGGTGGTGGAGGTTAAACAGGCAGAAACCGTTAGTCCCCTCCCACTGGTCACGCAAGAAAAATTGATAAAAAAAACCATGATGATGCCTATCCTGACGCTGGTGATTGTATTGGGTAGCATCATTGGCCTGGCTTTACTACTTTGGCCACCAGCGACTCAGTTCAAGTTGATTGGTTCCTATAAACAATGTGATATTTATTCCATCAGAAAAGACCCCGTCCCTGGCTCTGAGTTCAGGGCAAAACAGATACTGGGGTCAGAAAAACTGGATTGCGATCTGGTCAGGCAAGACATTTTTTATACCGAAGAGCGTCCCGATAACGAACTCTTGAAGATAACTTTTCTAGCCGCCTGTCAAAAAGACCCGACTGAAGGTGATTATCAGCATTGCAAAGTCTTTAAAACCGTTGAGTAAAATGAAATGAAAAAAATTATTGGTGCAGCGTTACTCCTTACTGTCCTATTGATGTGCCTGTGGTACTTCAACGTTCATCATCAGGGTAGAAAACCTTTCCGCTGCGACACTCAGCAATTATCGTTACAGGTGAACGCAAAAAGTAACATTGTGCTTAAGGCAAGTGCTACCATCATAATTACCTCATCAAAATCTGGCATGTTTTACATCAGCGGTTCGATCAAAGAAAATGACACCCGCTATCTGCTGGATCGCAATACCGCCTTCACCATCACGCCATCAGAAATAAAAAGGGGTAACAATGTCCAATTCACTCATGAACAAGTCCACCCCGCCGATAACACTCCGGACGACATCTGGCGAAAATATATCATGCCGGAAGTTGAACTCGTTGATATTTATACGGAGGTCGTACCCTTATTCCACAACGCATTATTAATTCGTGGGTTTAGCAATCCGTTCCTAGTCTGCATAAAGCAGGACTAACACTGCATATTATTCCTGTCCCTGAATTGCTGCCATGCTTTAGTGGCAAATGGCATAGTATAAAAACCTAATGCTATGCCATGAAAAACCACACTAACCCAACAACCACCTCGTAAAGATTAAATCCTCAAAATTAAAAACCAATATAATGAGGTTAAGTAAGTTAGTTTGGCACATTAAAAGCGTTTGTATAAAATATTATGCAGAAAAATCATCCCCATAGTTAACGCTTTGCATTTATAGCCCCCAAACGATCTTCTCGGTAGTTGCTGAAAATAGACACAACACTAAATGGAATTTGACCATGAAGAACAAGGTATCCATCTCATTAAACGATCACAATAGCTATTTCTTAGCGGGTCTGCAGTACGCACTGATTGAATATTTTACCGAACTACGCACTCAGGTTGATTTTTTCAGCGGTTACACCACAGATAAGCCAGACATCATTTTTCAGGCGCTATATCAGGGCGAAAGAACCGACATCTGTCGGCACTTTGCTGCTGACGCACCTCAACCGCTCTATTTTGTGATACGTGATAAAGCAGAAAGGCAGTTTACTCCTCCCATCCGCTGTGTCGCCAAAAGTAGTACGCTATACCGCAACCAAAGCCTCGGCGACATGCTGGAGATGGTTAAACTGGCCATGCAGCTCCGCTCACTTCCACAAGACAGGCCACACCATTGCCCTGCCTGCCATCGAAAGAGTCTAACAGAACGGGAACGCCAGGTTCTGCATTACCTGAGGCAAGGGGTCAGCCAGTCGCAGACGGCAAATCTTCTGTGCCTGAAAGTTAAAACCGTGCACTCCCATAAGCGCTCTGCAATGCAGAAACTGAACTTCACCCGCACCAGCGAATTGTTTCACTGGCTGCTGCAGGGGGGTTTAACTTTAAACCTGAACCGGTAATTGCCACCGGATTGCGCAACTGCATGGCTAAGTGCATCTCATTGTCCGCAGGGCGATCTCTGCGCCCTGCGTTATCAACCCCTCGCTATACCTTGGGGAAAATCCACAGATGTTCAGCGGGCAGAGACAGCGTACACATCTCTTGGCCACGGACTTCTGTGCCATAGGCGCGAACCACAAAGTCCTCTGCTACCGTGCGGAACAGATATTCCCAACGATCGCCCAGGTACATACTGGTCAGCAGGGGTAACGCGATCTGATTGCCCTGCGGATCTTCCCCTAAGCGTACGCGCTCAACGCGGATCACCGCCGTTGCTTCCTGCCCGGTGGTTAACCCAGCCCCGGCCTTGCCCCACAGCACCCAGTCTTTACCTTCGATCCGTGCGTTGCCTTCACGGATCTCCGTCACCTTGCCAAACAGACGGTTATTGCTGCCCATAAACTCGGCGGTGAACAGCGTGGCAGGCGAACCGTACATTTCCTGTGGTGTGCCCTGCTGTTCGATCTTGCCGTTATTGAGCAGCAGGATCCGATCGGAGATCGCCATCGCCTCGTTCTGGTCGTGGGTTACCATCAGCGCAGAAAGACCCAGTTTGATGATCAGCTCACGCAAGAACACCCGAGCTTCCTCGCGCAGCTTGGCGTCCAGGTTAGATAGCGGCTCATCCAGCAAGATCACCGGTGGGTTATAGACCAACGCACGGCCAATCGCCACGCGCTGTTGCTGACCACCGGAGAGTTGATGGGGATGACGCTTACCTAACTGCCCCAGGCCGAGCTGTTCGAGTACCGCTTGTACACGCTGAGTAACTTCCGCCGCAGGCGTTTTGCGTAATTTCAGCGGATAGGCCACGTTATCAAACACGGTTTTGTGGGGCCATAACGCATAGGATTGAAACACCAGGCCCAGATTGCGTTCTTCTGCCGGGATCTCGCTGCGCGCAGTGCCGTCATAGACGGTATTGTTGCCAATGACGATTTTCCCCTGGGTGGGTTTTTCCAACCCGGCCACCGCGCGCAGCAAGGTGGTTTTGCCACTGCCTGACGGCCCGAGTAGTGAAACTACCTCCCCCCGTTTGAGCTGCATCGAAACGCCCTTCAATACCGGGTTATCGCCGTAGGTCAGGTGCAGGTTATCTACTGAAAGCTCAATCATGGATTTTCACTCCAAATCGCAGGGCAATCCCTAGTCCTAACACGACCAGAAGGATGTTAATAAAAGAGAGCGCGGCGACAATGTCAATCGCCCCCGCCGCCCACAGGGAAACCAGCATGGAACCTATGGTTTCCGTACCCGGAGACAGCAGATAGACCCCGGTGGAATATTCACGTTCGAAGATCAGGAACATCAGCAGCCAGGAACCAATCAGGCCGTAACTGGAGAGCGGGATCGTCACATGGCGCGTGATCTGGCCACGAGAGGCGCCGGTGCTGCGTGCAGCCTCCTCCAACTCGGGAGCAACCTGCAACAGCGTCGATGAGATCAGCCGCAGGCCATAAGCCATCCATACCACGGTATAAGCCAGCCAGACGCTGAAGATAGTGCTACGCAGAGAGCGTAGCCATACCACCAGGTTTTCACGCAACCATTCGGCGATCGGCAGCGCGGAGAGCCAACCGGCTTTTAGCGATTTATCCAGCCACATCGGCAGGAACAAGAACACCCACAGGAAGGCCAAGCCTGCCAGTAAGCCAGGCACCGCTCGCGGCACCAGTACGCTGTAATCCAGAAAACGGGTTACGCCGTCAGGTTTACGGTGCATCGCAATGCCGATAAACAGATAACACACCACCGCCAGCGCACCACCGAACACCCCGATTGCCATCGAGTTAACGATCGCCCGCAGCAAGTTAGGTTGCTGCCAAATGGTGCGGAAGGTGTTGAGTGACAGCTCATCCCAAATGGAAACCCCGACGCCCCAGTTGGAGATAAAGGCACGCAGCACCACACCCACCAGCGGAACACCGATGGTCACGGTAAGCCACAAAACCACCACGCCACCGGCAACCCAGCGCCATTTACCCAAGGGTAATGCACGGGCCTGTGAGGCTTTGCCCTTGACCGTGACAAAGCGGTTGGCGGTACGCATCAGACGCCGTTGCAGCATAACCAATGGAATGGTAATGCAGATCAACACCACCGCCACCGCCGCCATCAGGTGGTAAGACGGCGTACCCAGCTTGTTGGTCAGTTGATACAGGTAAGTCGCCAGCACCAGGTTGCCTTCCGGATCGCCCAGCACCAGCATCAGCCCAAACACTTCCAGCCCCAGGAAGAACAGCAAGACGCTGGCGTAGAGGATCGACGGGCGCACCATGGGCAAGCTGACGGCAGTCATCACCTGCAACGGAGAAGCCCCGGCGGTGCGGGCGGCCTCTTCGACATCCGAGCCGACGCTGCGCAGCGCCGATGAAATATAGAGATAAGCATGGGGAACGTGCGTCAGCCCGGCGATCACCACGATGCTGCCCATCGCATAGATATTCCAGGGCACAAAACCCAGCAAAGATTCCGCCCACAGTGAGAAGAAACCGACCGGCCCGGCGGCCACCACGTAGCCAAAACCCAACACCATCGGCGAGACGAAGATCGGCACCAGGATCAGCGGTTCAATAAAGCGGCGGCCCGGCAGATCGGTTCTCACCATTAAAAACGCCAGTACGCCGCCCAACGGAATGGAGATGACCACCAGACCAAATGCCAGAATAAACCCGCTTTTCAGCGCCTTGTAGAAATCAGGGTCGGTAAAGATGAAGCGGAATGCCTCAAGGCTGAACACCTTGGAAGGCGAGAAAAACGGCGCGGAAAGGAAGCTTTGGATCACGATAAACGACAGTGGTACGTAGATAACCAGCGCGGTTATCAGCACCACCAAGCCGCGCGGCAGACTCTGCCACTTGTTGCGCAATGCTTTCATAGACTGTCCCGATGGTGATATCCCCTGCATCCTGAGATGCACCGGGGTAGAGTTCCCTGTTTAAGCAATACAGGCTTCATGCTGAAGGAGAACGCCGCAGAGATTTTAGCTCTGTGCAGTTCCCCTCACCCTAACCCTCTCCCACAGGGAGAGGGGACTGATTGTGCTACCTATTCACTTTAGTGCCTGGTCACTACACTCGTGCCACAGATGGGCTTCTGCGCCTGACTACAACACCGAGCTGGTTTCCTCTCCTTTTTGAGGAGAAGGACTAGATTTGCCCGTGCCACAGATTGGCTTCTGCCCCCACCCACGACACTGAACTGGCTCCCTCTCCCTGTGGGAGAGGGTTGGGGTGAGGGGCAACAATGATTAGCATGGCCCCAATTCCACCATTACTTCGCGGCGGCGGTACGCCACTGTTTGATGTAGTCCAGGCGTTTGGCAGGTTCCAGATATTCCAGCAGGCTTTCGTCCACCGGGATCGGCTTCAACGCTTTGCCCAACATCTGCGTCATGCCATCGATGTCGTTCTTGCCTTCGATATCGTTGCGAATGGAGGGGATATCCGCCTTGTTGGCCAGGATGTTCTGCCCTTGCTCAGACAGCACGTAGTTCACCCACAGTTTGGCCGCATTGCTGTTGGCCGCTTCCTGGCTGATAAAGGTCACGCGTGACAACACCAGCGTGTAGTCTTTGGGATATGAGATACCGAGTGAAGGGTCGGTTTTGGCCCGCGCCTCGGCATAGGACCCCAGGATATTAAAGCCAATCAGGTTTTCGCCTGACGAGACCCTTTCCATCATGGTGCCGGTGGAAGACTGCACGGCCAACCCGCCCTTGGCGATATCGGCCAAGGTAGCGAAGTAGTTTGGATCGGCCTTGAAGTCTTGCACCGAGAGCATGAAGCCCAGGCCCGACTTCTCGATGTCATAGGTGGTGACTTTCTTTTTGAATTTATCCGGCTGGCTGGCAATCAGTTTAGCCAGCGCAGCATGGGAATCTGGCACCTCACCCTGCGGGATCAGGCGCTTGTTGTAGATAAACACCACCGGCTCATAAGTTGTGCCATAAGCCTTATCTTTCCACACGGCCCACTTAGGCAATTGCCCCTGCTCTGGCGAGGCATATTCCAGCGCATAGTCGGTGGCCAGCTTCAGCGCGGTATCCATGGAGGAACTCCACACCACGTCACCACTGGTGCCCCCAGCCGCCTGCTCGCTGATATAGCGGTTATACAGCTCGGTGCTGTTCATATCGTTGTATTCGACTTTGATACCAGGATACAGCGCTTCAAACCCCTGGATCAGTGGCCCCGCGGCTTTGGTATCCGTGGTGGAGTACACCACTACCTTGCCTTCTTTTTTCGCCGCATCGACAATCTTTTGATAATCGGCCGGGTAGCCTGCCGGGAACTGCGCGAAGGCCGGAGCAGAGATCAAGACGGCCGCCGCCATGGATACGCCAATCTTAAAAAACATATCATTAACTCCTGGTTACATTTATAAAACCAAAAATTAACATATAGCGAATGGCGGTGGTTAAGCAACGCCGTTAATTCGCCATGTTGCTGTTTTGTGATGGTGGGCGATTTTTGGACAGCAACAGCCATGATTATCCAATCATTAAGGATTTCTTAATGTTGCCTGGCTGTGGATGGAGAGAGGTTGGTTGCGAGGAGTAAAAAATAAGGGGCGAATATTCGCCCCTCGCACAGTTAAAGCTCAGTCGTTATTTCAACAACGCGTTAGCCTTGGCTACCACATTGTCGACGGTGAAGCCGAACTCTTTGAACAACAGCTCTGCCGGAGCAGACTCACCGAAGGTGGTCATGCCCACGATAGCGCCGTTCAGGCCAACATATTTGTACCAGTAATCCGCGATACCCGCTTCCACTGCTACGCGAGCGGAAACTGCCGCTGGCAGCACAGATTCACGGTAGGCCGCGTCCTGCTTGTCGAAGGCGTCGGTAGACGGCATGGATACCACGCGCACTTTACGCCCTTCGGCGGTCAGCTTGTCGGCAGCTTCAACGGTGATGCCCACTTCAGAACCGGTGGCAATCAGGATCACGTCTGGAGTACCCGCGCAGTCTTTCAGCACATAACCACCGCGATAAACGTTCGCCAATTGCTCGGCGGTACGTGGCTGCTGGGTCAGGTTCTGACGGGAGAACACCAGCGTGGTCGGGCCATCATTGCGCTCGATGCCGTACTGCCAAGCGACAGCGGATTCCACTTGGTCACAAGGACGCCAGGTGCTCATATTCGGAGTCACGCGCAGGCTGGCCAATTGCTCAACCGGCTGGTGCGTCGGGCCATCTTCGCCCAGACCGATAGAGTCGTGGGTGTAGACGAACACGTTGCGGATTTTCATCAGCGCAGCCATACGCACCGCGTTACGGGCGTATTCCACGAACATCAGGAAGGTTGCAGAGTACGGCAGGAAACCACCGTGCAGCGCGATACCGTTGGTGATGGCGGTCATGCCGAATTCGCGCACGCCGTAATGGATGTAGTTACCCGCCAGATCGTCACCCAGAGACTTGGAGCCGGACCACATGGTCAGGTTACTTGGTGCCAGGTCCGCAGAACCACCGAGGAATTCAGGCAGCAGTTTGCCGAAGGCTTCCAGTGAGTTCTGTGATGCCTTACGGCTGGCGATGTTGGCTGGGTTAGCCTGCAACTGCTCAACGAATTTCTTCGCTTCCGCTTTCCAGTTGGCTGGCAGTTCACCGCTGGTGCGGCGTTTGAACTCTGCGGCCAGTTCCGGGAAGGCTTTGGTGTAAGCGGCCAGTTTCTCGTTCCAGGCGGCTTCTTTAGCCTTACCAGCTTCTTTGGCATCCCACTGGGCATAAATGTCCTGCGGGATTTCGAAGGCAGCGTATTTCCAGCCCAGAGCTTCACGGGTAGCCGCAACTTCGGCTGCGCCCAGTGGAGCACCGTGGGAATCATGGGTGCCCGCTTTGTGTGGTGAACCGAAGCCAATCACGGTTTTGCACATCAGCAGGGAAGGTTTGTCGGTGACCTTATGGGCTTCTTCGATCGCGGCTTTGATAGAGTCGCTGTTGTGGCCGTCAACGCCACGCACCACGTGCCAGCCATAGGCTTCGAAACGCTTGGCTGTATCGTCGGTGAACCAGCCTTCCACGTGGCCGTCGATGGAGATACCGTTGTCATCATAGAACGCAGTCAGTTTGCCCAGCTTCATGGTACCAGCCAGGGAACAGACTTCGTGAGAGATGCCTTCCATCATGCAGCCATCGCCCATGAAGGCGTAGGTGTGGTGGTCAACAATGTCGTGGCCCGGGCGGTTGAACTGCGCGGCCAGCGTACGTTCGGCAATGGCGAAACCGATCGCGTTGGCGATCCCCTGGCCCAGCGGACCGGTGGTGGTTTCTACGCCTGGGGTATAACCATATTCTGGGTGACCCGGAGTTTTGGAATGCAGCTGGCGGAAGTTTTCCAGCTCGCTCATCGGCAGATCGTAACCGGTGAGGTGCAACAGGCTGTAAATCAGCATTGAGCCATGGCCGTTAGACAACACGAAACGGTCGCGGTCAGCCCAGTGCGGGTTAGTCGGGTTGTGGTTCAGGTAGTCACGCCACAGGACTTCGGCGATGTCCGCCATG